>ENA-UOOH01002303-UOOH01002303.1-fermentation-metagenome-genome-assembly--contig:-NODE-2303-length-16728-cov-4.946140_pt1 | contig 16728 bp, 10 predicted proteins | sample MGYA00245778_ERZ724025 | MGnify/ENA primary metagenome ERZ724025 (study PRJEB28704, sample SAMN03018313) | fermentation metagenome | biome: anthropogenic terrestrial biome; feature: soil; material... | reverse complement strand
TTCACTCTGCGGGACGGTATCCCGATCCGTCCGATCATTGTCGCGATCGAAATCGGGATCGATCCCTGCCCTGTATGGCACCTGGCCCTGATGGATCGCTCAAGCTTCGCGGCCGAGTTGTGTCAGCACCGCAACAATACGGTTGCGGTACCCGGTTGCTCATGTCCGAATCCCCTCACGCCTCCATTCGATACCGATACCGATAGCGACCCCGACCCCGATCTCGCTTTGCCATAGACCTTTCCGGACGACCGCTGGTGAGAAAAGTCCTGCCACAGAGGTCACCGAGAACACAGAGGTGCACGTTTTATCCTATCTCAACTGAAGAAGGGGTTGTCTCGTCGATGGCGAAAGGAAGAATCTCTCTGTGAACTCTGTGCCCTCTGTGGCTAAAGCCCCCGAAAAGGTACGCTCCTTCACGCATCGCCTCCAGGCAATGGTTGCCGATCAGTCAGATCATTTTCGCGATCGGGATCGAAATCGAAATCGATCCCTGCCCTGTATGGCACTTGGCCACTCCCATAGGCAGGTCGACAACGCCTCTGCGCCTCTGCGCGAGGCTCTCCGGATGGGAATGGCGAGGTCTGGTTGGGAAAGCGGATACCTTTTCGGAGGAGTTCTTGCTCACCAGGCCTGTTGCCGTCGATGATGGAGAGGGGCAGTCGAAAGGGCCTATCGGGACAATGTGCGGTTTCCGATGGTTGGGTCTGTTAATTCACGGAAAAAACTTGCCATTACGCTAGGAACCGGGAAATTTGCCTTAACCGATCGTTTCTCAACAGAGGATGGCAGATCCGGAGAGCTTGGCTTCAACCTTGCGACGGATGATTGCGGTGGCTTATTCCCCGATCCTGGGGACGGCCCGGTGCGGGGCAAGAGAAGCGTTACGGGCGAGATGAACTTAGGGCCCGGAAGTGGTTCCTAATCAACACGAGGATAGAACATGGCTGCAATAGTTGATGCTGACTCCTGTTCGGGATGCGGTTCTTGCGTCGATGTATGCCCTTCGGATGCGATCACGATGGACGGAGATGTCGCGGTCGTTGATGCGGATGAATGCATGGATTGCGGAGCGTGTGTGGACGAATGTCCCACGGGCGCAATCTCGATGGAGTAAACGAATAAAGCGTGGCGCCCGCGGGGGGGGTGAGTGCATGTCGCCCGACTCCGGCCACGCGGTGAAGTTTGAGGCCGTTTCGATCCGGTTCGGATCGAAACGGCCTTTTTCGCGCGCTGGTGGGTTCGAGCCAATGCCTGCGAGATCCCACGCCCTCGGAGGTCATGCCTGAGCGGCAACCGATTCCGCGGCCATTTCCCGAAGCTTGAACTTTTGGATCTTGCCGCTGGCGGTCATGGGGTAGTTCTCGACGAAGAAGATGTGCTTCGGGATCTTGTACCGTGCGATGCGGTCTTTACAGAAGGTCTTTACGGTTTCCTCGGAGATGACCGGGTTGCCGGAGGGGATGATGAAGGCACCCACCGTCTCCCCGTATTTCTCGTCCGGCACGCCGACGACCTGGACATCCGAGATGCCGGGCATGGTATGGAGGAACTCCTCGATCTCGCGGGGATAGATGTTTTCCCCGCCGCGAATGATCATGTCTTTGATCCGACCGGTGATCCGGTAATAGCCCTGTTCGTCGACAACGGCGAGGTCACCGCTGTGGAGCCAGCCGTCCTGGTCGATGGTGCAGCGGGTTTCCTCGGGCATTTTGTAATACCCCTTCATCACGTTGTAGCCCCGGCAGCAGATTTCCCCGGGGGTGTTGGGGCCGACTTCGAGGCCGGTCGCCGGGTCGACGATCTTGATTTCGATGTGGGGCATACCGGTCCCGACGGTGGAGACTCTACGTTCGATCGGGTCGTCGGTGGAGGTCTGGACGAAGACGGGTGAGCCTTCGGTCAGTCCGTATGCAATGGTGATTTCCGAGCAATGCATTCGTTCCATGACCTGGCGCATCACCTGCATGGGGCACGGGGAGCCTGCCATGATTCCGGTCCTGAGGGTGGAGAGATCGAATTCAGAGAACCTCGGATGATTCAGTTCGGCAATGAACATGGTGGGGACACCGTACACGGCGGTACAGCGTTCCTTCTGAATGGCGGTGAGGACCTGGAGCGGATCGAAGATCTCGACCATGACGACGGTCGCGCCGTGGGTGAGAATGGCCAGGATGCCGAGTGTGATCCCGAAGCAGTGGAAGAGGGGAACCGGCAGGCAGACGCGGTCCTGACCCGTAAATCTTTGGCGTTCACCGATGTAGTAGCCGTTGTTGAGAATGTTGCGATGGGTCAGCATGGCGCCCTTAGGAAAGCCGGTGGTTCCCGAGGTGTATTGCATATTGACGGCATCATCCGCCTTGCACCGGTCGATCCGATCGCGCAGCGGTTCGTCGTCGAGCTGGGCACCCAGCAGCATCAGCTCGTTGGTGTTGAACATGCCCCGGTGCTTCTCCTGGCCGATATAGATTACGGATTTCAGTTCCGGATAGGAGGCACACTGGAGTTTCCCTCTTGCGCAGGTGCTGAGTTCGGGAATCACCTCTCGGATGACGCTGAGGTAGTCGACATCCTTGAAGCGGTCGATCAGGGCCAAGGCCTTCATGTCGGACTGTTTGATGACGTACCCGACCTCGTGTGCCTTGTAGAGGGTGTTGATGGTCACCAGCACGGCGCCGATCTTCGCTGTCGCAAACATGAAGGTGAGCCAGTCAGGCACGTTGCGTGCCCAGATGCCGACATGGTCACCTTTGTCGATCCCGATCTCGATCAGGCCTTTGGCCAGGAGATTCACCCGTTGATCGAAATCCCGGTAGCTCCAGCGCAAACCGCGATCTGGGTAGACGATAAAATCGCGATCGGGATGCTGACGGACCTCCTCCTCAAAGAACGCCCCGATGGTCAGGTCAGTGAACAGCGTATCATTCATGGGAACTTTGGAATCAGGGTGGAATTCGCCCGCCACGACAGGTCCGGGCTGGAAGTCGGGCGGCGCGCTGATGGGGATAGAACGGTAAGCCGAGGCGGTGGATGCCCTGAATCAGACCAGGGGCGCGTAAACGACGGCCAGAATTTTCGCCGGTTGGTCGCCTACAGCGCGAACATGGTGGGGAACAACGGAATCGTAGTAGATGCTATCGCCGGCTTCGAGCCGCTCGGTTGTCTTGCCGTAGGCCACTTCGAGAGAGCCTTCTAGGACGTAGATGAATTCTTCACCTTCGTGCGAGGAGAGGTGCGTCTCTGACTGTTCTGAATTCGAAGGTTGTACGTCGATCAAGAACGGCTCCATGTGGCGGTCTTTTTTATCCGGCGCCACCGAGACAAACTTCAGGGTTCCGTCCGGGGTGTGGACGTGTTCGGAACCGCCGGAGAAACGCGCCATCGCGCGGCCTTGTCCGGCACGGACCACGACCGGTCCCTGATGGGCATCGTCATCCAGGAAAGTACCGAGCCTTACGCCCATCCCGCGTGCGATACGCAGCAAGGGGGTCAGTGAGGGAATCAGATCGCCCGCTTCGATCTGTTGGATCATTCCGGAACTGACTTCGCTCTGATCGGCCAGGTCATCGACAGTCCATTGCCTGTCTTCACGCAACTGACGCAATTTGGTGCCTACTCGATTGTCGGACATCGTCTATACAATCCTTATTGAACATTGCCATTGGAAAATTGGCAGATAAGGTATCGGAATTGTGGCTGTTCGCAAAGCCCGAATCCACGGCCCTCATGAAAAACCAACTCGAGACTGCGCTGGCCATGCGACGGCGCGGGTTTGCGGAACATAGCGCGATCCTGCTCGACCCGAGAACGCGCGGCCTAGACCTGCCAACTCCCAGGGATCAGAATCGCAATCATGATGCGATCGCGACGGCCATCGCGCTTTTGGAGGCGACAGGAGAGACCTCGCCCTTGATTCTGGAGCCGGTCCTGTCCGGAGAGTACGATCTCTTTCGGGAGTATGGGATTCGATTTGCTCCGCTGATGTCCCTGAACGATCCGGAGGATGCGAAGGTCCTGTTGCGGCGATGCACCGGAACCATGCCGCCGCATCTGCGTCCGGATGCGGGCCAGGTCCTCTTCTGTCTCCATCTCATTCGCGAGGAGCGCTGTCTCGGGCGGCACACGCGGGAAAAGCTGGCCTACATCGTTCAAGAGACCGGGCGGAATCTTCGGGCGTTGACAACGGGATTTTTAGAGGCCAACCCGCGCATTGTGGCACGTTTGTTGCACCGGACCGCCCATCTGCTCGATCTGAGTGCGGCGCGTGTCGGCACCGAGCACCCCAAATGGGAGCAAGTGCAGGCCGTGCTTCAAATGGTCCGCCGCCTGCAAATGCAGGCGGACTTGCATCTGCACTTCCTCCCCTATGCCTTGTTTCGTGAGGAGCCGGAACATTTCTTCCGCATCTTCGCCGATTCGATCATTCAATCATTGGCACGCGGACAGGAGGGGTTTGAGGATCAGGCGCGGACGATTGCACCGGGTGCGCGATGGTTGAGAGGGCGCGGGATCGAGACCGCCTTCGTTCCGCGGGACCCCGACTTTCTCCTCCTGGGCGATCTCTTCGGCGACTGCACCTCTCTGGCGATGCGTGCGCAGGTCGATGCGGAGGTCGCCAACATCCATTGGACCGTCTATTCCTGGTTGCTCGATCCGTACTACCGGGTGCTTGGAGTTTTTTATCACGGCCGACCGGCGATCAAGGGACACATTATTCCGCTGTTTATCGGCGGCCTGCCGGTGCTCATGCTGGATGCCATTGAGGTGGTGCCGCAGTTGCGCGGATTGCGCAGCGGCCGGCCCAATCCGACGTTGAACCGTGAGATGTTCGAGGTCCGCAAGGAATTGCTGGATGCCATGTTCGAGGAGGTACGCGGCCTCGCCTCCAAGATGGGGATCGAGACGATTTTCGTAGAAAAATTTTCGAACGCGCGGTGGGTGCGGGCGCAGGTGGATCGACTTCCTTCCGACAGCTACCACACGGACGATGTCTACAAGCCGTTCGGGGTGCATGTCATTGAGGAGAACATCCGGCGTCTGACCGGCTCGGATCCAGCCGGTACGGTGGAGTTGGAGGTACAGGCGGTCAATCTGCGGTTGATGGACCAGCAGATGCGGCCGGGATTCAAAGAAGTCGCGGTATTAGAGGGCCGACGTGATGATTGGAGCCTGTCGTTGCGTGGCCCCTGAGATCGGTGCAGGCGGCAGTTGGGGACTGGATGAACGCGGGTGGGTAGGGATGGATAGATGGAGCGGGAGGGGATGGGCGCATGAGGCGGAAGGAGCCGCAGGTCTGGCGATATGAACTGGGTGCGGGTTGGATCGCGTTGGCTGGCAAGACCGATGCCGACAACGAGGTCTTGACCCTGGAGTATGCGTGGCCGAACGAGTTCTGGTTTCATGTCCGCAGCATGCCCGGCAGCCACGTGATTCTACGCCACCCGGAGGGGCAGGAACCGGACAAGCTGGTCTTGGAGAAGGCGGCTGCGGTGGCGGCCTATCACAGCAAGGCCCGTGGCGGAGGCGTGGCAGCCGTTTCCTGTTGCCAGATCAAGAACATCAAGAAACCGCGGGGCGCTTCGACGGGGACGGTCCAGATTTCGAAGGAGCGGGTACTCAAGGTGCGCCCCGCCCTTCCTGAAGAGGTGGAGGGCTGAGCGCGGTTGCGGAGCGGTTCAGGAGCGGGTTCGCGGGAAGCTGTCCGATAGGGGGGGGATGCCGCCCCATTCGGAACCGGAGAATCTCGCGCAGAGGCGCAGAGGCGCGGTGGCGTTTTCGACCTGGTCACGGGGTGAGCAGGGTCGATGCCCTGATGCATGCTTTTTTTGGGGTGGGGGTGGGGATCCGTTGCCTGCTTGAGCCCGTCCGAAAAGGCACGCTCCTTCATGCGTCGCCTCCAGGCAATGGTTGCCGATCAGTCAGATCATTGTCTGAATCGGGGTCGGGGTCGATTAAATCGATTAAATCGATTAAATCGAGTAAATCGAGTAAATCGAAATCGATTCCTGCTCTGGTTGGCTCCTGGCCCTCATGGACCGCTCAAACTTCACTGCCGAGTTGGGTCAGCACCGCAACAATACGGTTCGATACCGAGACCGATAGCGACCCCGACACCGTTCTTGCTTCGCCATTGACCTTTTCGGACGACCTCTAGATAGCGGCTGTCCGAAAAGGCCCGATCCTTCAGGCGTCGCCTCCAGGCAACGGTTGCCGATCAGCCAGATCATTGTCTGAATCGGGATCGGGATCGAGTAAATCGAGTAAATCGATTTAGATCGAGTAAATCGAAATCGATTCCTGTTCTGGTTGGCTCCTGGCCCTCATGGACCGCTCAAACTTCGCTGCCGAGTGGTGTCTGCACCGCAACAATACAGTTCGATACCGAGACCGACCCCGACACCGTTCTTGCTTCGCCATTGACCTTTTCGGACGACCTCTAGATAGCGAACAAGCTCGGGGTCGGGGTCGGTATCGGAATCGGAATCGAAAGGACGCGGGCTGGGATTGCCTGAAGGCGCGTGTTTTTTCAGACGGGCCTTCGCGGGGGGTCCGAGTTGGTGCGGGGATGTCGGGGACGAGTACGAGTACGAGTAGGTGTACGTGTACGACGGGGCATCAGGTCCATTTCGGGACTTGCGCTGTTCGGGGGAGCGGGGGGAATGGGTTCAGCCGCCTGAGTTGAAGGCACCGTTCCAGCCATTGGGTGCGTAGCCGAGGTCGATGGGGCAGGGGGCTATGTTCCAGATCTCGCGTGCATATTCCTGGATGGTTCGATCGGACGAGAACTTGCCTGAGCACGCCACGTTCATGGCGGCCTTTTTATACCAGAGTTTTGGATCGCGATACCACGTCTCGGCCTGGGTCTGGGCGTCTGCGTAGGCGCGCAGGTCGGCCAGGATCATATACGGATCGTGGTTGAGCAGGTGATCGAGGATCGGCATGAACAGTCCGACCTCGCCGAGATCGAAGTGGCCCGAGCCGACGAGATCGATGGCGGCTTTGATCTCGGGGTCTTGCTCGTAATGGCGGCGGGGATTGTAATTGTGGCTGCTGCCCTCGGCTTCTTTGGCGGTCAGGCCGAAGATCAGGATGTTTTCCGCGCCGACCTCTTCCTGCATCTCGACATTGGCGCCATCCAGGGTCCCGACAGTGATCGCGCCGTTCATCATGAACTTCATGTTGCCGGTGCCGGAGGCCTCCTTACCCGCGAGCGAGATCTGCTCGGAGATATCGGTGGCCGGGATCAATTTCTCGGCCAGGGAGACCCCGTAGTTCGGCACAAAATAGACCTTCAGTGCGCCGTTGGTTGCGGGGTCGCTGTTGATGATCTCGCCGACATTGTTGATGAATTTGATAATGAGCTTCGCCATGTGGTAGGCCGGGGCGGCCTTCGCGCCGAAGAGGAAGGTGCGTGGGTGCACGGCATCAGGACCGTTCTTGCGGATGCGGTTGTACAGCACAATGATGTGCAACGCATTCATGAGCTGGCGCTTGTATTCGTGAAGGCGCTTGACCTGGACATCGAAGATCGAATCGGGCAAGGGAGTGAACCCGAATTTCGATTTCAGATACTGTGAGAGCGCGGCCTTGTTGGCTTCCTTGACCTCCTGAAATTCCTTGATGAATTCAGGCTCCTCGACCATGGGCTTGAGCTTCGAAAGCTCGTCCAGATGCGTGATCCAACCGGTCCCGATTCTGCTGGTGATGAGTGCGGCCAGGTCGGGATTGCATGCCAAAAGCCATCGCCGAGGGGTGACCCCGTTGGTCTTAGCATTGAACCGCTCTGGAAACATCTGATAGAAGTCGGGCACCACCTTCTCGCAGAGCAATTGTGTGTGGAGTTGCGCAACCCCGTTGGTCGAGTGGGTACCGACCATGCAGAGATTGGCCATGCGCACCTTTTTATTCGGGCCCTCCTCGACAAGGCTCATTCGACCGAGCTTGCCGAAGTCACTGGGGAATCGTTTGGTCACCTGTTTCAGGAAGATCTCGTTGATCAGGTAGATGATCTCGAGATGGCGCGGCAGGAGACGTTCGAACATCTCGACGGGCCATTTTTCGAGAGCCTCTGGCAGGAGGGTATGGTTGGTGTACGCCGTGCACTTGACGGTCAGGTCCCAGGCCTGTTCCCAGCTGAGCCCCTCGAGATCGATGAGTATGCGCATCAGTTCCGGAATCACGAGCGCCGGATGCGTGTCGTTCAATTGGATCGCGACCTGATCGGGGAGTTCGTCCCAGCGGTGGGAGGTGCGTTTGAACCTGCGGATCATGTCGGTGACCGAACACGCGACGAAGAAATATTGCTGTTTAAAGCGCAGCTCGCGTCCGCTGTAGGAGGAGTCGTTGGGGTAGAGCACGCGGGTCAGAGTCTGGGCATGCACCTTGGATTCAACGGCGCCTACATAATCGCCTTGATTGAAGTCCTCCAGATCGAATTCCTCGGTCCCGTGCGCGCTCCAGAGGCGAAGTGTATTCGCGCTGTCGTTGCCGTACCCGTCGATCGGGGTGTCGTACGGCATACCGATGACCGGGTAGGTATCGATCCAGCGGGCTCGTAGGACCCCGTCTTCCTCATAGTGGATCACCCGGCCGCCGAATTGAACCAGGGTCTTGGAGTCCGGCCTGGGGATCTCCCACGGATTTCCCTTGGCAAGCCACTCATCCGGCTCCTCGACCTGGTATCCGTTCGAAAGCTTCTGTCGGAAGATCCCGTAGTCATAGCGAATGCCGTATCCGAAGGTGGGAATCTGAAGGGTGGCCAATGATTCCATGAAACAGGCCGCCAGACGACCTAAACCGCCGTTGCCGAGCCCCGCATCCGGCTCCTGCTCTTCCAGCAACCGAAAGTTCAGATCGAGTTCCTGCAAGGCCTTGGCCATGGATTGAACCGAGCCCAGGTTCACGATGCTGTTGCGCAAAAGTCGCCCGATCAGGAACTCCAGGGACAGGTAGTAGACGCGCTTGACCTTTTTCTCACGATGCTCCTGCTGGGTCTCGATCCAACCTTCGATCAGCCGATCGCGTACCGCATAGGCCACAGCTAGGTATTTATCATGGATCGTGGCGTTTTGAGGATCGAGGCCGAGGGTGTACTTGAGGTGGTCGGCGATTCCCTTTTTGAACGATTCTGCATCACGTCCGTTGCGGGAGCCAATCCTGCGGTTGGTGGAATCGGGCATTTCGGAATCCTCTATCTGGCGGTGGTTGGAGCATGCTCCCTGAGCGTGAAAATCAACATTTGAACATCCATCCGTCGAAGGGCCTGTCAAGAAGCGAGGCTGTCGGTGACCGACTTTCGGAGTGACATCAGCAGGCTTCCTTGTATGGTACAGCGAACCACATGGAGCCGGATGCGTTTTTTGAAGGAGTTCGACGCATGGACAAGCGAGAAGGTCCGACGGATGCCGAAGGCAGACCGGAGGAAGTACCGCAGGATCGTTCAGAGTCAGGGCAGCAGCCTGGATCCACCGCGGGCGATGAGCTCGGGGGCCCCGTCCAGGGTGGGGACCCCGAGCCCACCCCTGCAGCAAGCGGCCTCCCTGCCTCTCCCACCAAAGCGGACGGGTTGCCGGTCACGGCCGAGACCGGACTGCAGCCGGAGCCTACCAGCCGGACGGATCGGACCCCGAACCCAACCACTTTCTCTCCGTTCAAGGATTGGTGTTCTGTTTGGCGCGGACGCATCCATGCCCCCCTGCCGGAATCGGTCAAGCGGACCATGCAGCAGGCGGTGGAGGACCTCCTGGGCGACTGTTTACCGCCCGGACCGACCCCGGAATCCAGACTCTGTGAGCGACTGATCTCTCTTGCCACGGCTCGGTTCCCCGCTGAATTGCATGGACCCGGCATTACGCACGCGGCCATTGCGGCGGATCTGGACGGGGCCTTTCGGATCGCCTTTCAGGCGGTGCGTGCTCACTGGGTATCGCATTCGATGCCGCAACGCGATCTCTTCATCTGGGTCGGGTATGACGAGACGGAGGCGGGTGCCTGCGCCGATTGTCTCGGCGGGCGGAGGCCCCTTGCCTTCGAGCACCTGGTTCAACTCAAAGGCGTGATGGGACCGCACTGCTACCGCTGTCCCTGGAATCAGGCCCGTCCTCAGCGCGAGAGTGATGCGCGACTCTACCGCAGTTGTGGCTGGGAATGTCTCTTTCAGCTCGACGAGGCGATCGTGGAGGCAGGCGACCGTTTGGCCGGTGTGATCATGTCCCCTCTGATCCAACCCCAGGGTGGGATGGTGATGTTCCCACCCGGTTATTTGCGTGGGGTACAGGAGCGCTGCGAGTCGGCACGGGTCCCCTTTATTGCTGACGAGTCGCTCTCCGCCTTTGGACGAACCGGCTCATTCTTTGCGTGCGAACAGGAGGCCGTGCGGCCAGACCTCCTGATACTGGGCGATTCTTTGAGCATGGGGCTCCTGCCGATGGGCGCGGTACTTGGAACCTCGGAATTCCCTGAGATCTGCCCCGATTGGGCATGCCGGCGTTGCCCTGCTGATCCATGGAAAGACCAGGCGCGCTCGGTGGCAGCGGCGACCGCGCTCGGGGTTTTGGAGGTGATCGAGGGGCGGTATAACGAGCACGAGCTGGCCGAGCTCGCGCAGACACTGCGGGTGCAGGCCCATCGGTTTTGGGAGATCCCCTTTGTTGGGGATGTCCGCTGTTGCGGCATGGTCGCGGTGATCGAGATTGTGGGCAATTGGAAGACGCGGAAGCCCTTTCCTGGGCACTTCCAAATCGGGAGTAAGATCGCCGCTCGGGCGCGGGAATCGGGTGTGGCGATGCCGCATTGGGGGGATCGGTTGGTCTTGTCGCCGCCCATCGGCTGCACAACCGAGGATATTGTCGCTGTCACTGATCTGATCTGGGATGTCACCACTGAGGTCCTGGCACAGGAAACCCCGGCTGCCCACGAGTTTCTCAACGGCGATGGCTAGAGGCCGTCCGAAAACTCTATTGGGCCACAACGAAAGGTCTCCGGGTCCGGATAGGGAGGACTCGCGCAGAGGCGCAGAGGGGGGATAAGGAGGACAGGGAATGCAGAAACGTAGGAGCTGCTTTCGGCAATTGCCTTGGACAGCAGGCAACGGATAACCCCCAAAACCTCCCTCAAAAGAGGTGAGGATCAGGGCATAGACCTTACCCACCCCTGTGGCCAGGTCGAAAACGCCACCGCGTCCTCTGCGGGAGGCTCTCAGGATGGAAATGGGGCAGGTCCGGTTGGGAAAGCGGCTACCCTATTGGATGGGCGCTTGTGTAGTGAACCCAGAGAATACTGGGAAGGGAAGGGGATGGGATTTGATGTCTGCTGAACAGGCGATTCGGGGCTTGATCCTCGATGTGGATGGGACCCTTACCGATGGGGGAGTGTGGGTGGATTCGTCCGGCCACGAATTTCGGCGTACCTCGACCCTGGACGGTTTTGGGTTGTGGCTCTGGAAGCAGCAGGGGCGCAAGATCGCGATTTGGAGCGGACGAAAGGCTGATGGGATCGTCGCTCGATTCTCCGGGATCGGGTTGGATCTGGTCCTGGACGGGCTCTCCGACAAGGAGCACGGCTTTCGTCGGATCCTCGCTCAATGGCATCTCCCGCCGGAGGCTGTCTGTGTCATGGGCGACGACCTCCTGGACGGCTCCGCCATGCGTGCCGGCGGGTTGGCGATCGCGCCCGCGAACGCCGTGGCCGAAATTCGAGCCATCGCGGACCATGTCACGACCGCGAAGGGCGGCGACGGCGCCGTCCGCGAGGCGGTCGAGTGGATCCTCCGCCGGGAGGGGCTCTGGACCGGCCTGGTGGAACGTTATGTGGGAGGGCCCTCGGCCTGAGGTCGGCTGGAGCTGGAGCTGGGGCTGCGGGGGTGTTGAGCACGTTTTGAAGGTGAACATTCCGTGCCGAATCGCGTTTTGCATCGATACCGACTCCGACCCCGAATTCCATTTTTCGCCATCTGCGGTTATCTGCAGATGAAACGAAATGGGGGATCGGGCTGGTTCTGGGACGGGCTTGAAATGATGCTCTCTGTGGATTGGTCTTGCGAAGCGCGTGGATCCTCGGATAAGTTCTCATCTTTTGATTGGAGCGGTCGATCGGGGCGCTGATTTCCTGCCGATCCGAGGCTGTTACGGGGTGTCGTCTGGACGGCCCGGGCTTATGGCCGCTACGATGTTTGGGAATCCGGTTTGCTTCCCGGGCAGGAGCGGGGCACTTGGTAGGATCTATGCAGCAGACATCTCATATCGCGTTCACGGGTCGGCATACTGCGGCCTCTTGTCTTTCCGACCAGGAGTGGGCGGGCTTGCCCTACCTGGCTGAAAACCAAGGGCAGTTGCCGCCGTTGGTGATTGCCGTGGACGACCGCCGCTGGGTCTCCGCCGCGATCGAAGAGATCGGCTTGCTGCGGCCGGTGTTCCTGCATGGTGAAGTTGAGGGTCGGCGCGTCGGCGGCGTGGATATGGCGATCGGCACCTATTGCTGGCAGGAGGGGGAGTGTCCGATTTTGGTGGTCGAGACGCAGATTGGAATGCCCGCCTCGGAAATCGTGCTTCGCGAGGTCTTGACCTATTGCAGTTCGCATTATCACTGGTTTGGCCGGACGCTGCGCACCAACGGACTGACCGTGATCCGCGTCGGCACGGCCACCGGTATCAACGCTCCTGGGCTGCCACCCTTAAACCGTGGGGATATCGTCTGTGGAACCCGGGGTATGGGGTGGTCTGGGACTCTGTTGCAGAGCCTGGGCGGGCTCGACTTCTTCGCGCCGGAGACCCTTGATAGCTTTCAAGGCCGGTGGAACGCGATGGGGTTCGGGTTCACCCCGGATATGCGGTTCCCCCTGGCGCCCTGCTCGCCGGCGACCATTGTTTCGATCAACACCGCAGCCTCAGACCTCGAGATCCCCCTTCGCAGAGGCGGCAATTTCAGCATCGATTCTTTCTACTGCGAGGCAGACACAGCCGCATTAATTGAGCTGCGGCGGAAGTATGGGGTCTTGACCTTCGAGATGGAGCAGATGGCATTGATGGGCATCTCCGGACTGTATGCACAGGCCGGTCAGGTCTTGCACACCGGGATCGTCTCCTCGATCACGGGATTGATCCCGAGCGGGTCCGACTCGGATGCCGCCGTTGATTCGGAGCTGGAGGTTCGGTCCCGAGGGGATGCGCTCCGGATTGCCGCCCGCGCCCTCGCACTGAGCGCGATGATGGAGCAGGACGAGGATGGCTCTGATTTCGCCGAATCCGACACGGACTGATCCGATCTGAACCGATGCAGACGGGCGGCAGGTCCCTTACCGAGCCCAGGCTGGTTTCAACGGAAATGTGTATCCGCGAAGCCTTGGAGCCTTTCGCGCCAATCGGCCTTGGCCAGTTGGGCGGCACCGAGTTTGCGCCATTCCGGTGGGAGCAGCTCCCAGTAAGGCCTCCGGGTAAACCGCTTGCAGATGAGCATCGCGAAGCCGTAATCGGACTCTGATCGAATCAGCCGGCCTACTGCTTGGAGGACCCGCTGCATCCCGGGGATTGCAAATGCGGCGGTGAATCCATCGAGCCCGATGCGCTCATAGTACTTTCGCAAGGCGTCACGCTCCGGCCCGATCGCCGGCAAGCCGGGCCCCACCACGATCACCCCCTCGAGCATGGTGTCCCGGTAGTCGATCCCCTCGGCGAAGATGCCGCCGAGGACTGCGAGCAGAAGGTTTCCGCGCTGGGGGGAACGAAGGGCCTCGAGGATTTGCTCGCGTTCCTCCTTTCCCATGCTGGGGCCTTGCACCAGGATCGTACGCTCAGGTGCGGAGGGCAATTCCGATCGGACCATGTCCAGGTAGGCGAAGCTGGGGAAGAAGACGGCCAGATTGGCAGGTGCCGCGGTCCTGGCAGCCGCTTCGATCAGGGCGGCCAACTCCGAGCTGGATTTTTTGCGCGCGGCATAGGTGGTGTTGATGGAGGGCACGATCCAGACCGGGCGTTGTTCCTCGCGGAACGGCGCGGGAAAGCGCTCCCGGAAGCTGCTGATCGGCAGACCGAGGCGTTCGCGGAAGAAGTCCATCGGGGAGAGGGTTGCCGACATGACGATCGCACCGCCGAGTTCGTTCCAAATCGGTGCGAGGCGCGGCCCGGGATCGAGACAGAAGAGCTCTGCTCGAAAGCCTGCGGACGGGGTGGCGTGGATCCACTGCGCGGTGGGGGCGGGATCCTGATCGAGGCTGGGGTCCTCCATCAGCAGACAGAACCGGTTCAGCTCCCATTGAAAGCGATCGAGCGGATCGTCCTGGCTGATCGCACCGGTCTCGAGGCGGTCCAAATAGTATTGCGCGGTGATCTCCTGCAGTCGCTGTTGGTACAACTCCCAAGGGATCTGGGAAAAATCGGCCTCGCGCCGATTGTTCTCTTTCGTATCCGATAAGGGCTGCGCCTGATTCCAGGCACGTTCGAGATCAGCCTGCATCGATTCGAGCCAATCGATGAGAGCGGAGGCCGGATCGGGGTTTCGCATGGCTTGAAGGCGCTCGATCCAAGCGTCCGCGCCATCGAAGTCGAGCACCGCCGAATAGTAGTCGCAGGCCCGATCGATCAGGTTGTGTGCCTCGTCGACGATGACCACCCATTTCCGAGTCTGCTCTTCGCTCTCGAAATCCCGCAGACGGATCTCCGGGTCGAACAGATAGTTGTAATCGGCCACGAGAACGTCACAGGCGGAGATCAATTGGCGTGCGGCCTCGAACGGACAAACCATCATCTCCGTTGACAGATGGCGGACGACGGTCGGCGACATTTCCAAGGGAAGCCTTGGCGGTGTGGGACTGCACCATGTCTGAGCCCAACGGTCGCCGTAGTGATCAAGAAAGGCGCATGCACTTGGTTGGCAAAGGAAGACGTCGTTGATGCAGCTGGCCATTTTGTTCTGCAACTGCAGGGCATGGTGTGGGAACCCGTGTGCCGAGATCCGCCGGATGGTTTCCAGGACGTGCGCCTGTTGCGTGCCTTTGGCGGTGAGAAACATCACGCGTTTGCCGGTTTGAGCGGCGAATTTGAGACTGCACTGCAGGGCGCACACGGTCTTACCCATGCCCGTTGGGGCCTCCACCATCAGCGGCAGATCGGAGGTCAGAGCGCGGTCGGCCGCCTCCAGAAACTCCTGTTGTCCAGTGCGAAAACCGTCAAACGGCCAGCGCTCGAGTCGATCGACCATCGTCCGTTTTGCTTCGGTGCGCTGTAGCCGCTGCAGATGCAGCCTGTGGAGGTAGTGTGCATGCAGGAGGATGAACCCTTCCAGCTCTTCCCAATCCAGGGGGATATCGAAGTGCCGGATTCTCTGGGTGGCTAAGTTGATCAGGACCAGGCGTGCGTCGATGGAGGCGGTCGGCACTGCCTGTTGGGTCATCCACGCGTAGATTTGGACCTGGCGGACGTAGGCGGGATAGCGATCGGCGGAGATGTTGTGAAACCGGGAATCGGGAAGAAAGACCGATTTGATTTCGCAGACCCGAAGCCGGTCGGCATCCCAACGCGCCAGGCGATCGATCCGACCACGCAGGAGGAGCTTGCCTTCGGGCGCGTCCTTCGAAGGCGGAAGCGGGGTGGAGAGGGCGAATTCACGTTCGACTTTTGCGGGTTTGGGCTCGGTCCCCGGATTCCAGCAGAGGTTTCGATCGGGGCGCTGATGAGCTTCCTGCCCGAGTGACAAACGGTGGGCGGAGGAGAAGGGGGAGGGGAGCGGTTCTCGATCCTGAGGAAGGGCCCAGAGGAGATCTTGGACAGAGAGCGTGAAGGCAGGGGTGGGATCAGGCTCGGCCATGGGCGGGGTCCGACTGGAAGGGATGGAGGGCTTCATGAGGATGGTGTCAGGCGGATATCTTGGTACTGTGCCAAGTCGCTGGCAATCCTGAATTCCTGATCCAGATCCGCGGTTCGGAGCTCGGCGGGCAGGTCGTGCAAGGGGGTCCAGCTGAGGATGCTGAGGTTTTCACGCAGGTGTGGGGATACCCAACCGGCGGCGGGGGGGGCGCCGATGGCTGCGCAACGGGGACAGAGCACCTCTCCGATCTGAGGCGCAATCATTGCCTTGGTGTCGTGGGAGAGCGTGGCGTGACAGCGGCCGCAGCGTTGCCAATCGGGGAGACCGCCGTGGATGCGCATCAATTTCAGGATGAAGGAGACGGTCTGTGCCTGGGACGGCCCATGCGTGGCCAGATCGGTCAAGGTGGCGGCGAAGAGCTGATAGGGCCGTGCGGACGGATATTCACGTGCTGTGTTGGCGCGTAACCACTTCGAAAAGGTGGACGCCTGAAGGAGATCGGCGGGACGTGGTCGGATCCGCGGCGGTGAGGATGGATCCGGCTCGAGTTTGGAGAGGGTGTGCAGGTGGGAGGTGCGCGATGGAATGACCCACAGCAGCCAGCCTTGAAAGAGGTCCGGCCGATCGGGATTGCGCCGTTGACGGCGCAGACCGCGAGCCAGGGTATCGACCAATCCCAACGGCTCGACCACCCATTCACCGATCACCGAGCTCTCGTGAAAAGGGCGTTGGTTCAGCAGGATTGCCCGTATGGGCTGATGCGCTGGTAGGTGGCCAATCATAGGGGGATGGGCTTCGACCGGGTAGCCCAGACCGTCGCGGTCTGGTCGGATCTCCGATTTCTTCCCAATGAGCAGCGAGATCCGCAGCCGCAGGAAGCTGAAAATCGAAATCGAAATCGAAATCGAAATCGGGGTCGGGGTCGGGGTC
>ENA-UOOH01002301-UOOH01002301.1-fermentation-metagenome-genome-assembly--contig:-NODE-2301-length-16746-cov-3.649991_pt1 | contig 16746 bp, 14 predicted proteins | sample MGYA00245778_ERZ724025 | MGnify/ENA primary metagenome ERZ724025 (study PRJEB28704, sample SAMN03018313) | fermentation metagenome | biome: anthropogenic terrestrial biome; feature: soil; material... | reverse complement strand
GCCACGCCAGAAAAGGAGATACACTTCTACAACAAACGCATCGACATGAAAAACGGCATTCCCGTGAAAGTGGAAGCGCCCGATGAAATCATCGCGTATGAAAAGAAACAACCGTTGACCGAGGAACTGGCCTATTTTGTGGAGCACCTCGACTCCACCATCGGCATCAACGACGGACAAGCCGGCTACGAAGTAGTCAAGGTATTGGAAACCGTGCACCAAATTATCGAAAAGCAATGAAAACAACTCCTGATTATTTCGTGCACCCCAGCAGTTATGTCGATGAGGGTGCCACGGTGGGGAAAAACACCAAGATATGGCACTTCTCCCATATACAGAAGAGAGCCGTTATCGGGTCCGACTGTTCGCTGGGACAGAACGTGAACATTGCCAACAATGTACGGATAGGCAACGGCGTGCGGATTCAGAACAACGTTTCCGTTTACGAGGGGGTGGAGTTGGAGGATAACGTCTTCTGCGGCCCTTCCTGTGTCTTCACCAATGTGCTCACCCCCCGCGCGCACTATCCCGTCCACGGCGTCTATGCCAAGACACTGATCAAGGCCGGGGCTTCGTTAGGCGCCAACTCCACGGTTGTTTGCGGACATACGGTAGGACGTAGCGCCCTTGTGGCCGCGGGTGCGGTCGTTGTCAGCGACGTGCCCGATCATGCGCTGATGGCCGGTGTCCCCGCCCGCCGGATCGGCTGGGTGTGTGAATGTGGACAACGTTTGCCGGATGACCTGATTTGCGGGAAGTGTGGAAAAACGTATCAAGCGACAGAGACCGGATTAATTGAAATAGGATAAAATGCAATTCAGAGATTTAGTAAAGCAGTATCAAGTACTGAAGCCCGAGCTGGACAAAGCGATGATAAGCACCGTTGCGTCGGGTGGCTACATCATGGGAAAACCCGTAAAAGAACTTGAAGCCTCGTTAGCGGAATATGTTGGCGTAAAGCATTGCGTCACTTGCGGCAACGGCACTGACGCCCTCACCCTGGGCCTCAAGGCATGGGATGTGGGCAAGGGCGACGCCGTGTTTGTGCCGGATTTCACCTTTTTTGCCTCGGCGGAAGTTATCTCCCTCGAAGGGGCGACGCCCGTTTTTGTGGATGTGGATGCCGGAACCTTTAATATGGACGCGGCCGATTTGGAGAGGGCCGTCGAGAAGACCGCCGGGGAGGGCATGCTCACTCCGAAAGCGATTATCACGGTCGATCTGTTTGGGTTGCCTGCCGACTATGCCGCCATCCGGAAGATTGCCGGCAAATACGGCTTGCTTATTCTCGAAGACGGGGCCCAAGGCTTTGGGGGAGCAATCGGTGGCAAGCGCGCATGCAGCTTCGGCGATATTTCCACCACCTCGTTCTTCCCCGCCAAGCCGTTGGGATGTTACGGCGACGGCGGCGCTGTTTTCACCGACAATGACGAGTGGGCCGCCAAGATGGATTCGCTCCGTGTACACGGCAAAGGCTCGTACAAATACGACAACGTGCGCATCGGCATGAATTCGCGTCTCGACACCCTTCAGGCAGCCATCCTGCAAGTCAAGTTTAAAGCTTTCCGCGAATATGAATTAACCGACATTAACTGGGCGGCCAGCCTCTATACGGCCAACCTTCGGGGAATCGTCCATACTCCCGTTATTCCCGAGGGATACTATTCCAGTTGGGCGCAATACACCATACGGCTCAACAGCAAGGAAGAACGCGACGCGCTTCAACTCCGATTAAAAGGAAACGGCGTTCCCTCCATGGTTTACTATCCCACACCCATGCATAGACAAACGGCATACAAGGGACTAAACCTGCCTGCCAGAAGTTGTCCCGTGGCTGTGAGACTGTGCGATACCGTACTCTCATTACCCCTGCACCCGTATATCTCCGAAGAAGATATCGAGAAAGTATGTCATCTCATACGCACCCAGGGATGAAATCTTTTTCACGCAGGGAGGTTGTTATCGCGCTGTGTGATTTTCTCATCGCCCTGTTCGCGTTTTGGCTTGCCCGCTATTTCGGCGATTTGCCCCGGTGGTACTGGCTGGTGATGTCCGCTTTTCTCTGGGTAATTTTTGGGGTAATCACCCGGAAACTGCAATTCGATTCGTATAAGCGGATACGCTATGCGTTGTCGGGAATATTCCTGCAAGGCGTCCTGTCGGGGTTGTTCCTCTTTTTGCTTTACCGGAGATGCGTGCCCGGCTACGAGTTCGACCACTCCATCCTGCTTGCCACGGGAATCATTGTGCTTCTGGAATGGGGGCTCTACGGTCTTCTCCGCAAGCTGGTCTATCGGAAAATCCCTTATTTTTATGAGGAACCTCCTTTAAACGATGTTACCGAGATAGGGCTTAAGTCGGGAGACGGTTTGCAGAATACCGTTTGGGATAAAGATATTGACTGTTTATTTACCCTTGCCCGTAAAGTGTCAGCGGATGGTGAAGACATCGTTCGCCGGCTAAAAGAGAACAAGAATGCTTTCTCTGAAAATACACTCTTGATTGACACCTCCGATCCGGAAAATATACTCGCCCACAAAATAAGATCACCGCGTCTGGTTGTTCATTTGCGCTCACTGAACAGGATCAGGCATATCAACACGCTTTTTTCCTACACCAACTACTGTCTGCCCGAGGGAGGCTTTATCGCCTGCCATTGCGTGACGGCCGCGTTGCGTCGTGAAAAAGTCTTGCGTCAGAGCCCCCCGGTTATCAACCACCTGCTTTACGCGTTGGATTATTGTTGGCACCGTCTCTCTCCCAAGCTGTCGCTTACCCGGGGGTTTTACTTTTGGACGACGGGCGGCAAACTGCGGGCACTCACCCGTGTGGAGGTATTGGGAAGGCTCTATCGGGCGGGATTCGATGTGCTATACGAAGAAGTAAGCAACGGGCGGTTTTACGCGATCGCCTCCAAGATAAAAGCCCCCATCCGTGACGACAAACCCTCCACCAGGCCGTTGATCCGGCTTCGCCGGCACGGCAAGGGGGGAGAGATTATCGGTGTTTACAAGTTCCGCACCATGCACGCCTACTCCGAGTATCTGCAATCCTACATCTATCGGCAAGAAGGATTGTCCGCCGGGGGAAAGATTGCCTATGACTATCGGGTGACTCCCGCGGGGCGTTTCCTGCGCAAGACGTGGTTGGACGAGTTGCCCATGCTTATCAACTGGGTCAAGGGCGACCTGAAGCTGGTGGGGGTGCGTCCGCTCAGTAGCCATTATTTCCATCTTTACGACAAGGAGTTGCAGGAGTTGCGCATAAAGACGAAACCGGGGCTATTACCACCCTTTTATGCCGATATGCCGAAAACATTGGAGGAGATTCAGGAAAGCGAACGGAGATACTTAACGGCATATTTAAAAAATCCGGTTCGCACCGATTGGCAATATTTCTGGAAAGCGGTCCGCAACATAGTCCTCAAAGGGAAACGGAGCGGGTAAGAGATAAATTTACAGCACAAGATGTTAAAGGAGTTTTTTAAAAACATATCGATTTACGGCATTTTGCCGGTAGTAGGGAAATTCATGGGATTTTTCTTGATACCGGTCTATGCCAGAGTATTCTCTACCGTAGAATTCGGAATCGTAGAGCTGATTACTACCTTAGTATCTTTTTTAGTTTTTGCCTGTAATTTGGAAATATACACCTCCGTAGGACGCTATTTTTATGAGAAAGAAAGCATAAAACATAAGGGAGTTCTTATTTCCACCGGATTATTTTTAACAATTATCACATCGTTATTTGTTGTGTTGCTATCTTTCCTTTTTGAAGATACAGTATTAAAACAATACATAGGTAGTGCATCATATTTGAAAGAGTATAGATTTGGAATAGTGTGGCTATTTGTTAATGCTATTAGCACCTACCTAAGTATTATTCCTCGTTACGAAAAAAGGCCCAAATTATATGTTATTGTTAATAGCACATCTTTATTTTTCAGGTTTTGCAGTACAATTATTTTTGTTATATTCTTAAAAGTGGGAATAATAGGTGTTATTTACGGACATATAGTGGGTGACACGACATCAATATTACTCAATGGCTTAGCCTCAAAGAGATATCTACAGCTCAATTTTAGTGGGAAAGACGCTATATCCATCATCAAGTATGCATTTCCGTTGGTGCCGGGTCTCCTCACTGTTGGATTATGGAACCCTCTATCAAGGAATTTAATCACCACATTTTTCTCCGTTTCGGTATTGGGGCTTTATGCGTTTGCGCTAAGATTTGCATCTATAACATCCATTTTCAATGGGGCACTGAGAAATACTTGGCAGCCTATCCTGTTTGAGAACATGAAAGATAAATCTTTTGTTACCAAGATACGTGAGATAGCCGGGGTTTCAACAATCATCACGGTTGGGATAGGTGTGTTTATTACCTTGTTATCTCCTAATTTGTGTTTTTGGATTGGCACGGAGAAATATATGGATAGTGCAATCCTTATTGGCTTTCTAAGTCTATCCGGCACCTTTAACGTATTGTCACAGATAAGAGGATACGCGCCATTGGTGAATAATAAGACGTATGTACACTCTCTCATTAATATTTTCTCACTGCTAATGGGAGTTGCCGCCTTTTATTTTATAAATGATACGTGGGGTCTCTTGGGATTAGGTATCATTATGGTTCTCTACAACTTTTTAAATTATATACTATTGGCCGAATATACCCGAATAAAAGAGAAAGTAATGCTTTATAATCTTTGGGAATTACTTCTCTTCTTTTTTCAACTAATTTCTATAGTACTTATTATCGTTAATGCCCATCTCTTTGTAAGAGTTGTAACTTTATTGCTTTATCTATCAATAAATATTGTAATATTAAAGAAAATAAATTGGTTGACGCGGTTGACAAAGATTACAAAACAACAGTAAAAGAATCATTACAATATTTAAAGAATATCTACAAAATGAAACAAAAATTATTGATAATAAACAAGAGTGCTTTTGGTTATCATGTCGATACTTACAAGTATTGTCAATATCTTAGAAAAAAATATGATATCACATATATCTGCATTGAACCAAAGGAAGAAAAGATTAAAACTCTTGATGGGGTTAAGGTGATATACAAAACAAACAAGCCTCCACGCATCTTAAGAGGCTCAATATATCTCGGTTATTGTATCCTTTTTGCCTTGTTTTTTAAAGGGAAGATATTTGTAAACTTTTTTGTAGGATCTCAGTATATTAAAAAAGTATTGTTTTGGAAAAAGATGATATTAGATGTTAGGACATTGGGTATTGTGCCGATTGAAGAGAAAAGGAGAGAATTTGACGCAAGACTGATAAAAACGTGTAATTATTACGATCACATCTCAATTATTTCAGAAGGAGTAAGAGACAAAATGCATATAGACAATTCAAAAACCTCAATTTTACCTTTGGGCGCAGATGTTATTTCGAAAAATAATAAAAAATTCAGTCAGATTAACCTCTTATATGTTGGAACACTAAATGGAAGAAGAATTGATGATACCATTAAAGGGTATAAGTTATTTTCAGAAAAGTATCCTGATAATAAATTTACTTATGATATAATTGGCAATGGCAATAATAATGAATTAGAAAAAATTTCTGAACTCATTGGTGATTTTAAATTATCCGACAGGATTTGTTTGCACGGCTTTATACCGAACAATAAGTTAAAACCTTTTTTTGATAAATGTAATGTTGGTGTTTCTTATATCCCGATGACCGAATACTACGACCATCAACCACCCACTAAAACTTATGAATATATACTTTCCGGATTATTTACAATAGCCACCTCCACCCATTGCAACAAAGAGGTAATAAATAGTATTAATGGTGTTTTGATTGAGGACAATCCAGAATCTTTTTCACAAGCATTAGAGTATATTTATTTAAACGGAAATTTTGATTCAAATAATATTAGAAACACCTTATTGGAACACACTTGGGAAAGAATAGTAAATAATAAATTAATACCTATTTTGGAAAAGATATAGCCGATGTTTCATTTTCTTCTTTTTCAAATGTGCCCATATTTAACGAACAAAGAAATATAACTATATGACACAAGTGCATTTTGATCAAATTACCCAATCGCAAATTGTATTGTATAATATAGTTTGTTTATTGGGTTTATTGCATGTTTATTGGAAAAGTGACCGAAAAGAGGTATCTTCTTTAATTATTTTTCTGTTTGCCGGTGGAGTATTTAGTGATATTTCTAACCAGATACTTGGAACAAGAATCTTGTTGGATTCATACAAAGCGATTGTTTTCCTTTGGAGCACATTCTTATTTGTGAAAAACTTGAAATATGTTGATCGATTTAAAACTCCATTTTTGTTGCTTTCCCTATTTGGAATTTATTTTCTTGTTATCTCTTTTTTGTATCATAATGACAACTTATCATTAGTATTGTCGCAACTATCCAAGTATGTATCTCCTTTTTTTATTACAATAGCTTTATTTGCAGAAATGAGAGCTGACTTGTATAGAAGAATAAAACTACACTCCCTTTTCCTAAGACTATTGTTACTTCAAATATTGTTGGCGGCAGCTAAGTTGTTTATATTAGGCTCTTTTATGGAAGGCTGGGTTGGCAGTATCACCGGTGTTGCAGGAGGAGGAGCCGGAACATCGCTTCCTCTTCTTGCATTGTTTTGGTTGCTAATGGTATCTAATATGAAAATAAATACCCGGATAATTATTTTTACTATTGGCTTACTGTTTATAGGCATTATGACGGGTAAAAGGGCGGTAATTGTTTTATTCCCATTGTTGTATATTTTGGTTCTTGTTTTTGTTTCTTCATTCTTTGCAAACAGACGTAACATTGGATATATTTTTTCCGCTCTTTTATTTATTATAGGAATGTTTTATTTGGGTTTGAGACTTACACCAACTCTTAACCCTGAAAATAAAGTTTGGGGTAGTTTTGATATCAATTATGCTTATGATTATGGATTGAAATACTCTGCCGGAATAGATGAGAGTAACAGGAATGTTCAAGAAGGAACAGGGCGTGTCGGAGGATTTTTATTATTCTGGAATGATATTCAGAATAGCAGGGATATTAAGCGGGTTGCATTCGGGCTTGGCAACGAATATATGGCTTATGCCGATAAAGATGATTATATGAATTCCGATTATTATTTAGGAATACATTCGCGTGGCTCTATCACAGGAATCGTATATATGTATTTTACTATTGGACTTATTGGTGTCATATTAATATTATTATACCTTGTTTCCTTATATTCAATGATTGAATATAAAAGATTTAGATACTTCCTATTGTTTACCGTATTATTCGATTTTATTTTTTATAATGCACAAATGATACAATCTATACCCATGTTTGTATTTCAATTGTTTATAGTAATTTCGGCAAATAACAGCTTTGATAAACAAGGAAATTTTATATTTAATAGATTGCGACACAAATATAAGTTAAAAATGCACAAATGTAACTATCCCCGTAAAATAATTTAAAAACGAAAAAAGAACAGTTATTTTGTCATTGCAAAAAACTACAAATATTTTGTGTAGTATATTGTATATTTTCAAATGATTTACTGTATGTCATATACAAAAAAATAAAAATGAGTAATTCAAAATTTATTATTACGAGTCCTAAATCTCATCAAGGAGGTGTAGCTTCTTTTGTAAGTAATATAAAGCCTTTTTTAGGAGTAGTAGAAGTTTTTTATCGGGGGCGTTCATCAATTTCTCAAAACATTTTAGGCAGATTCTTTAGTAGTTGTCTTATACCTGTTCGTTTTGCTTGCTTGTTATTAAGGTCAAAAGCAAAAAAAACATTAATTAATAGTTCATTGAGTGTCGGTTCCATGTTGCGTGATGGGGTGTTAATTAGAATAGCAAAATTATTTAATCATAATGTTTTATTATTCATACATGGTTTTAAACAAGAAGATCTATCTTATAGAAAATTGCTAAAGTGGGGGTACTTTAGGGCAGATACAATTGTAGTATTAGCTAGTGAATTTAAACAATTGCTTACAGATGCCGGATTTTCAAAACAGATTGAAGTGTTATTTAATCCGATAGATGCTAAGTTAATAGAGAATTTTGCCGATAATCCAATACGAAAAGACAAACGAGATATTCTTTTCCTTTCCAGAATAGAAAAGGATAAAGGGGTGTTTGAAGCTTTAGATTGGTTTAAGTTATTAAAAAATAGATATCCTGATTTGATTTTTCATATAGCGGGTGACGGTTCTGCTAAGTATGATGCGGAACGTTATGCAAATGATCAGAATATTAAAGACGTTATATTTTACGGATTTATATCGGGAGATAAAAAAATCACGATGCTTAGCAAGTGTTCTTTTTTTATTTTAATGTCTTCTTATAAAGAGGGATTACCCATTTCTATTCTTGAAGCAATGTCTGCCGGGCAAATTATCTTGACGCGACCGGTGGGTGGAATTAAAGATTTGTACGAACAATGCAAGTTCGGTGTTATGCTTGACTCTCTATCCCCAGATGTGTTTGCGGAAGCTTTTGAGCAGTATTATAACAATCCGGATTTATTCAACTTTACGAGCAATAATAATCAACAGTTTGCAAAAACACATTTTCACCCAAGTATAGTGGCTGAAAAAATCAAAAAAATATTTGACTCTATATGAAAAACAAACTAATAGTTGAATCTCTCAATAAGTTATTGCAATATATTGAGAATGAGAAATTCAGGGGATACGACCCTTATGATTACCTAAATTCTTTTGTTCCATTTCATTGGTTTGGTAAATGGGGGCAGGCAATACCTATTCAAATAGGGAAACTTAACCCCATTAATATTCGTCCTTTGATGGGAATACAAAAAGAGGAGGTACCTAAGGGGTTAGGGATCTTACTTCAAACCTATTCTGTTCTTTATGAACAGACAAATGATGATAATTATCTATATAAGGCAGAATATCTTTTTAATCGGATTTTAGAAGCACGTAGTCCTAAAAAGAAGTATTACTGTTGGGGATGTAATTTCGTATGGGCTAATCCTCATAGTGTTCTTCCAAAGTATATGCCCTCGGGCGTTGTTACATCATTTGTATGTCAAGGTATTTATAAATATTATTTAATAACGAAAGATGAGAAAGCTCTCGAGGTATTGAAGGATGCTGCTGAATATGTAATGAATGATTTACCTGTTACAGAAACTAAAGACGGAATCTGTATAAGCTACACGGAAGTGGAAAAAAGCTGCTGTTATAATGCTTCTATTCTAAGCGCAGAGGTGTTAGCAATGGTCTATTCAATAACAGGCAATCAGGATTTAAAAAAAAGAGCGCTTGATGCAATAAACTTTATTTTGGCACATCAAAAAGATAATGGATTATGGGAATATTCTATTGATATAAACACAGGTAAAGAACGTTCCCAAATAGATTTCCATCAAGGTTTTATTCTCAATTCATTAGCCAATACCGTAAAATATGCGAATATTACAGATATAAGGGTAAACAATGCAATAAAAAAAGGATTAGAATATTATAGGAAAGAACAATTTTACGATAATGGCGTATCTCTATGGCGAATTCCTAAGGTCTATCCGGTAGAAATACACAATCAAGCACAGGGTATTATTACGTTTACTCAATTTTCAAATTATGATAAAGAGTTTTTAGCTTTTGCAAATACAATAGCTGAATGGACTATAGACAATATGCAGGACAAGAAAGGCTACTTTTACTATCGAAAATTTAAATATTACACAAATAAAATCCCATATATGCGATGGTCGCAAGCATGGATGGCATTAGCACTTACAAATTTAATCGCATCAAAAGGAGCAAGAGATGTATTTATCGCAACAAGCTCATAAAGCAGAAGTCCAATGGTACACCTGTGGTTAGCGTAGATGTCGGAGATGTGGCTGACATAGTTAAAGGAACAGAGGGATGTTTTATTGCGGAACGAAACGCAACCGAAATTGCATCAAGATTATCGGAAGCGATTAGTTTTATCAAAACCCATGCCAAAACCAACGGTAGAGAACGAATTATTGAGTTGGGATTGGACAGTAAACAGGTAGCTAAAAGAATTGTGGAAATATACGGATTTGCTAAAAGCAAAAATGGTAGAGCATAGAAGTGCCAAAATCGGGGAAATTTAGATATGTAGTATCAAAGGTAGTGAAGTGAAAAAATGAAATTCAGGCAATGAGTTATGATCGATTTATAGAAGATGTAAAAACCATACTCGAACAAGCCAGACAGAAAGCATATTCTGCAACAGCTTATTCGATGATAGAGGCTTATTGGCAAATTGGAAAACGAATTGTTGAACAAGAGCAAGAAGGAAAAAATAGAGCCGATTACGGAAAAGAAATTATAAATCGTTTGTCGGCAGAACTCGGAAAAGGATTTAGTTCGCGTACTTTACGTGATTATCGACAGTTTTATTTTACATTCCCAATTTGGGAAGATTTGACACCCGCGTGTGCTAATTTGACATGGTCTCATATTCGATTGATAATGAGAGTGTCCGACAAAAAAACACAACAATACTATCTAAAAGGAACTGCCAAACAAAACTGTGCTGTACACACTTTGGAGCGAAATATCAACACCTTGTACTATAAACGATTGAGCGACCATATCAAAGGTATGGAAATTTCACTATCCGGGAAATACAGGTATGTCGTTTCGAAAATTCCTAAATAAAAGTAGGTATAGCTGCAACGAAAAACGAATTATTGAGTTGGGATTGGACAGCAAACAGGTAGCGGAACAAATAATGGGCATTTATAAAAATGTTATTACATGGTAATACAAAAAAATCACATTACCAACAGATTGACAATTTACTTGAAAAATTATTATCGCATTTAATTTATGTTACATATTGAATCTTCAATAAATAATATTAATCGCACAGCATGGAGTGAATTTGTGAAGGCTCATCCAAAGGGCTCTATTTTTCAAACACCGGAGATGTATGATAGTTATTGCAATACCCCAAATCATCACCCTATTATTTTAGTTGCTACAGATAACAATGAAGTCGTAGGGGTATTGTTAGCAATTATTCTCTCGGAAGGAACCGGAATAAAAGCCTTTTTCTCCAGAAGGTCAATCATTTTTTCCGGTCCAATCGTAAAAGAAGATAATGAGTATATTCTATCTTCGATATTAAACACTTATAAAAAAGAAATTCGAGGAAGAGCAATTTATTCTCAAATTAGAAATCAATACTCTAACTTAGATAGGTGTGACCAATATAGAGAAGCAGGTTTTTTATATGAGCCCCACTTAAATTTTCTTATTCATACTGACTCCGAAGAGGAGATTTGGAACAGAATAGGGAAAGGACGAAGAAAAAAAATAAAAAAAGCAATTAATAACAAATTAAGTGTATCTGTTTTTTCGGGTAATACCATAACACAAAGCATGATACGTAAAGGTTATGAGATAATACAAGAAGTTTACGGCAGAGCAAAACTACCATTAGTCAACATCGATTTATTTTCTCACATGGCTACTACTGGGACGCTTGCTATTTTCTTTGTAAAGAATGCAGATAATGAAATTATTGGATGTAGATTTGCTTTACTATATAAGGCTGTGATTTATGGATGGTATGCGGGAAGCAAACAACAGTTTTATAATTTGTATCCCAATGATATATTAATATGGGAGACACTTCGTTGGAGTTGCCAAAAAGGATACAAGATATTTGACTATGGTGGAGCAGGTAATCCTAATAAGCCATACGGTGTTAGATTATTTAAATCTCAATTAGGAGGAGAGTTAGTGGATTATGGTCGTTACACATCCATCCATAGCCCACTGCTTTACAAAATTGGGAAAATTGGGATGAAACTAAAAAAACATATAAATTGATTTAATATGAACGTACTAATAGATATAGGACACCCTGCACATGTGCACCTGTTTAAGAATTTGTCTAAGAAATTAAAGGAAAGAGGGCATGAAGTCTTTTTCTCGGTTCGAGAAATTCCTGTAGCCAAAAGTCTTATGGAGCATTATGGAATGAAATACATAAACTTAGGGAACAAACGAGATTCCCTTTTTGGAAAAGCCTTTACAATATTACGTCAAGATATAAAGATGTTTTTTTATGTCTTAAAAAACAGAATAGATTTTGGTTTAAGTTCGGGAATTGTTTTACCTCATCTATCAAAAGTATTGAAAATGAAATCTTTTGTTTTTGATGATGATGATGATGATGCAGAACCTCTTGTGGTAAAATATGGACATCCCTTTTCTGACATTGTTTTTACCCCATCTCCAATTAAAAGAAGGACCAAACATGCTGTCTATTATAATGGTTGCCACGAATTGACATATTTACATCCAAATAATTTTCAAGCAGATTCAACTGTTTTAACAAAGGCTGGGATAAAAAATGGAGAGTGTTTTTTCATTATGCGCTTTGTTGCATTTAAAGGTCATCATGATATCGGGCATGGCGGAATTTCGTTAGAACAAAAAAGAAGGCTGGTGAAACTTTTATCTGAATATGGACGAGTAGTTATTACCTCAGAGCGGGAAATAGAACCCGAATTTGAACAATATCGTATTCCTGTTCCCTCTGAGGAGGTACATTCGCTGATGTATTATGCATCTTTGTTTATTGGCGACAGCCAAACGATGACGTCTGAAGCTGCAATAATGGGAGTTCCGGCCTTGAAGTGCAACACTTTTGCCGGGAAACTTTCTGTTCCAAACTATTTGGAGCAAGAGTACGAACTGTGTTACGCATATCACCCCAATGATTTTGAGTTATTCTACCGGCATGTAGAGCAATTGCTCAAACAGGATAATCTTAAAGAAGAGTGGGCAAAAAAGCGGGATAAATTTATACAGGATAGCATTGATCCGACGGCATTTTTCGTTTGGTTCATCGAAAACTATCCCGAAAGCAAGCGAATAATGAAAGAAAATCCTGATTATCAGTATCGTTTTAAATAAAGCGTATGGACTTTACCGTTAAAACATACCGTTCTCTATTGAACTCATTGTTAGATGCAGGATACAGTTTTCTCTCTTTTGATGAGTACCTCGCCTCCCTTTTGCCAAACAAATTGGTGGTACTCCGGCACGATGTGGATTTACTGCCGTTCAACTCCCTGCGTACGGCACGCCTCGAGCACGAATTGGGTATTAAGGGAGTGTATTATTTTCGGGCAGTTCCGGAGAGTTGGAACGAAAGTGTCATCAAAGAAGTTGCGGAATTGGGGCACGAAGTAGGCTACCATTACGAAAGCCTGACAACCTGTAAAGGTGATGAACGCGCTGCCTATGATGATTTTCGTATTAATTTGGAAAGGCTTCGGGAAATAGTGCCGGTAAAAACCATCTGCATGCACGGCAGTCCACGGTCGCCTCACGACAGCAAAAATATTTGGAAAGAATACTCGTACAGAGATTTGGGCATTATAGGTGAACCCTATTTGGATACCGATTTCTCGAAAATATTTTATCTGACCGATACCGGCAGGAGATGGGACGGCTATAAAGCTAGTGTAAGAGATAAAATAGAAAACTTTCAAGAGGAGTGGAACAAGAAAGGATTAACATTTCACACAACAAAAGAACTTATTACCGCAATAAGTGCAGGCAAAATGCCCGACAAGATAATGATAACCATACATCCTCAACGTTGGAACAATTTTGGTGCAAAATGGATAAAGGAATTGGTTTTGCAAAATTTGAAAAATATAATAAAGAAATTAATTGTGAACAAAAACTTATGATAAAACTTCTCACCATAATAGGAGCCCGTCCCCAGATTATAAAGGCAGCGGCACTTTCCAAAGCGATAAGGAGTGATTTTTCAGATAGGATAGAGGAAAAGATACTTCACACTGGTCAGCATTACGATGCAGTTATGTCGCAAGTATTTTTCGAAGAGCTGGAAATACCTCAACCTGACTATAATTTGGGTATCGGCTCGGGCAGGCATGGCGAACAGACAGCCAAGATGATCTCCGGCATAGAAGAGGTTATTTTGTCGGAGCCTTTCGACGGGGTTGTGCTCTACGGCGATACCAATTCCACGCTCGCGGGTGCTGTGGCAGCAGCAAAACAGCATATTCCGGTGTTCCACATCGAGGCGGGATTGAGATCGTTTAATATGGCCATGCCGGAGGAGATTAACCGGATAGCCTGCGACCAAATGTCATCAATCCTTTTTGCACCCACCCAAACTGCCATGGACAACCTGCGCAACGAGGGTTTCCTTGACATTGAAGCACGTTTTAAAAACGGAAAAAAACGACAGGTTTTCAATAGCGGGGATATCATGTATGACAACAGCATTTATTTTGCGAAGTTTTCGGGACGGACAAAAATTCTGGAACGACATTCCCTGCAACCAAACGGTTATATTTTGGCTACCGTGCATCGCGATAACAATACGGACGAACCGTCGCGTTTGGAATCGATATTCAAGGCTTTATTACATATCAGCAACGAAAACAATATAGCGATCCTTCTTCCTATTCATCCGCGCACGGCCAAGCTTATGCCCGGCAACCTAAGCGCCGGATTGTATGAAAAAATAGCGCATTCGAAGCTGAAAATGGTTGAACCGGTGTCGTTTTTGGAGATGATAGAGTTGGAAAAGCATGCAAAACTGGTAATGACGGATAGCGGTGGAGTGCAGAAAGAATCGTTTTTCTTTGAGAAACCTTGTCTCATACTCAGGCCGGAAACGGAGTGGGTGGAGATAGTAACGCATGGAGCCGGAATACTCGCAGATGCCGATTTCGACAAGATTGTGGAAGGATACAAAACTTTATCGGAAATAGACGTGACGTTTCCTCGCCTGTTTGGAAACGGAAAGGCGGCACATTTTATCCTTGAACGGATCATGGCTTACTCTGCAGAATAAAAGGAATATATAACTTAACAACAAACAGATATGAAGAAAAAAATGAAAATATGGGGATACCTGGTGTTGGGGCTATGCCTCCTGGCAGGATGCGCGTCGCAGAAACAGATTGCCTACCTTCAGGATGTGCCGGAAGATTACCGGCAGCAAATACAACAGGATTATGATATCCGTATAAACACGGACGACCTGCTCTCCATCATGGTAAACAGCAAGAACCCCGAGCTGGCGCAGATGTTCAACCTGCCCATGGTAAGCTACCAGATCACGAACACCGGATACACGGGGGGGCAATACAGGATATTGGGCTACCTGGTGGACAAGGAGGGGGAAATAGACTTCCCGCAATTGGGCAAAATAAAGGTGCGGGGGTTAACCCGCTTCGAACTGGCGGAACGGCTGAAACAGGAACTGACAGGAAGGGGCCTGGTGAACGATCCGGTCATTACCATCCAATTCCTCAACTTCAAAGTGTCGGTAATGGGCGAAGTGGCGCGGCCGGGAACATTTGAAGTGAACAGCGACCGCATCACGCTGTTAGACGCGCTGAGCCGGGCCGGGGACCTGACCATCTACGGCCGACGGGAAAACGTGAAGGTTATCCGGGAAGAGAACGGCCAACGGGTGGTGGCCTCGGTAGACCTGCGAAGCGCGGAATTGATGGACTCCCCCTTTTATTACCTGAAACAGAACGACCTCGTATATGTTGAGCCGAACAAGGCACGGTCCGGACAACGTGAAATAAACCAAAATCGCAGCATAGGCACGTTCGCTTCGATAGTCTCCGTACTAACGTCGCTGGCTATACTCATTTTTAAATAAACAAAAGAATAGACAATGATGAGAAAAGATAGGTTTGACGAGATGGACTTTTTTGATTTCAACGAGAAGTCCGAACGGGAAAATGCCACATTGGCGGAGCTGTTTGGCACGCTGTTGCATCATCGAAAATGGTTTATTTTATCGATATTGGTGTGTGGGTTGATAGGATTCCTCTACGTGCGAAGCACGCCGAAGACGTTCTTGCGTACGGCCACGGTATTGGTGAAAGACGACAAGAAAGGGGGACAAATGGGTGAGGCGGCCGCGTTTCAAGACCTGTTCCGCCTGGGTGGAAGCACGGTGGATAACGAGATAGGCATCTTCAAGAGCAAACGGCTGATGTATGAGGTGGCAAAAGAATTGAGGCTGGACGTGAGTTACAAGGTGCGGAGCGGATTGCGTAAACGCGAGCTGTACACCGCCACGCCGCTGGTCGTGGAATTTCCCGGAATGGATGCCGGACAAAGCTTAAGCCTTACAGCCACCCTGTTGGAAGACCGCCACGTGGAGTTGAAAGACCTGAAATGGGCAAATGGAAGGGAAAACGAAAAACGGGTGGTGAAACCCGGTGATACCGTGCAAACAGCGGTGGGGAAATTGGTGGTGACCGTGCCGCCTACAACATCGGCAGCGTATGCGGGAATACCCGTCCGGGTAACGAAAAGCAGCCTGAAAGCCGTGTCGGACAACTATAACCTGAGGCTGAACGTGGAAGCGACCAACAAGCAATCGTCGCTTATCAGCCTGAGCCTGAAAGACGAAAATGTGAACCGCGCGGAAGACGTATTGAACACTTTGATAGAAGTGTATAAGGACGACGCCATTGAAGACAAGAACCGGATCGTAATCAATACAGCCAACTTCATCAACGAGCGGTTGGCCATTATCGAAGCTGACTTGGCAGGGGTAGACGCGGAAATAGAAAACTACAAGAGGAAAAACCGGCTGACGGACATCACCTCCGAAAGCGCCTTATACCTGCAAAGTTCGAGCCGGTTAGACACGGAAGGACTTAACGTGGAAAACCAACTCAAGATGGCGGAATACATGAAAGAGT
>ENA-UOOH01002295-UOOH01002295.1-fermentation-metagenome-genome-assembly--contig:-NODE-2295-length-16774-cov-8.465100_pt1 | contig 16774 bp, 10 predicted proteins | sample MGYA00245778_ERZ724025 | MGnify/ENA primary metagenome ERZ724025 (study PRJEB28704, sample SAMN03018313) | fermentation metagenome | biome: anthropogenic terrestrial biome; feature: soil; material... | reverse complement strand
TCAGAAAAGTGATGCAAAAGTACTACAAATTTTCAAATATTCCAACAGCTTTGTAATAAAATTATCCGATATGTTTTCAACACAAGTTTTTGTAGATAAATCACCTTTTATTTAAAAAAGTTTTTATTACCTTTGAAAGCAAATAAACGAGTATTAAAACGCTTTTTTATGATTTTCAGATTCGTAATCATATCGGATGAAGTAGAAAACTTCAAAAGAGAAATAAAAATAGATGCCGACCATACTTTTTTGGATTTGTTCAAAGCGATTGTCGACTGCACCGGCTTTAACGAAAACGAGATGGCTTCTTTCTTTATTTGTGACGAAAACTGGCGCAAAGAGCAGGAAATCACTCTTGTAGAGATGGACACCTACTCAGATGAAGACCCTTATACGATGGCTGAATGTGTGCTGAATGACTATTTAGAAGATGAAAAACAAAAAATACTTTTCGTATTTGACTACCTTACCGAGAGAGCGTTGTTTATTGAGCTCTCGGAGATTATTACCGGTAAAAGCCTGAAAAAACCGATATGCACTCTTTCCGTAGGAGAAGCACCCAAGCAATTCCTTAATTTCGATGAGGTTGCAAGCACCTCTGCTTCGCTGGACGTAGATGAAACGTTTTTCGGGGATGAAAGTTTCGATTTGAACGAACTCGACAAAGAAGGTTTCGACGGGTTAGACGATATTGAGATATCGGCAGAAGAAAGCGACCTCTATTGACTTCACTTGTTTTGACGAAATAAGCATCTTTTTAAACCGCAACAAACCACTTGTTTTATGAACACTTTGCTCGTGCTTGTGGGACCAACCGGCGTGGGCAAGACGGAAGTAAGCCTCCAGCTAGCCGAACGGTTAAAAAGCCCCGTTGTGTCCTCAGATTCCAGACAAATTTACAAACAGATGGCCATCGGTACGGCAGCGCCGACCGACGAACAATTAAGACGAATCACCCATTACTTTGTAGGGATGCTCGATCCCGAAAACTACTATAGCGCCAGTCAGTTTGAGGAAGATGCTATTCCGCTTATCGAGGCCTTGTTGGAAACCCATTCGTTTGTGGTGATGTCAGGAGGTTCAATGCTGTACATTGATGCTGTTTGCAGAGGGATTGATGTAATTCCGACCATCGACAAGATGTTACGAAAAGAAATTCATGACCTTTACCAGAGAGAAGGGTTTGACGCCATTCGTTCCCGCCTAAAAATGCTGGATCCGGTTTTTTACAACCAGGTTGACTTGAAAAATCCCAAGCGGGTAATCCACGCGCTCGAAGTATGCCTTATGGCCGGAAAACCTTATTCATCCCTGCGCACAAATCCCAGGAAAGAGAGAAGCTTCAATATTGTAAAAATCGGACTCACCCGGAATCGGGAAGAACTTTACCTCCGGATCAATCAGCGTGTGGACAAAATGATTGAAGAGGGATTGATTGAAGAAGCCCGGAATCTTTATCCGAAACGACACCTGAACTCTTTAAATACCGTAGGTTACAAAGAACTTTTTGATTATTTCGACGGGAATTGCACCCTTGATTTTGCCATCGAAAAAATAAAACAACATTCTCGAAACTATGCCCGCAAACAAATGACGTGGTTCAAAAGGGACAAGGACATTAAATGGATTGACCTTTCTGATAACACATTGGATGCAGTAGAAAAAAGCATCCTCCTGATTACCCAACGCGGTCAAACGGAGAAAAGAGCCGGCAGGTAATCGCCTTTTGTGAAATCCAATGAACTCAAACCCATGCTGTACTGTTTAATCCATGAAAGGAGAATTAAGAAATGAAACAGACAGCCTATACTCCCATTGATCCCGATTTTATCGATCTCTTCCTGCAAGAAATAAAAAAAGACTCGGTAAGGGTGATCTATTTCGACGCGGATCAGTATCCGCACCTGAAAGAGTCAAACGGAAAGGTGACGGCGGTTCTTGATAGAAGAGGGTCGGGACAGTTCATGATTTTCGCGAACGGAGATGAAGTACGAACCGACCGGATTATTGTTTACAACGGTAAGCCCGGTCCCGCTTACGATGAATACGACGCTTACGCTCTCGCTCCACTCACCTGCAAAGCGGGATATGACGATAACGATTGCTAGATCTCCACTCAACGGCATTGACAAAAAAATAGTTAAGTTGAACAACAAAAAAGGTAATTTAGCTATCTTTGTTTTCTCAAAACAGGATTAGAAGTCATTTATGGCACTCAGGCAACAACAGGAACTCAAACAGACTCAAAAATTATCGCCACTGCAAATGCAGGTGATAAAACTGGTTGAATTAAATTCTGTCGAGCTAGAAGACAAAATAAAGCAGGAGTTGGAAGACAATCCTGCTTTGGAAGAAGGGAACGAAGAGCTTAATTCGGAAAGTTCCGATGAGTTTCCGGAAAGTGAGGATAACTTGTCGCAAGAGGATATTGTGCTGGGTGATTATTTTTCCGAAGAAGATGTCCCTGATTACCAGTTAAGTAAATCCTACAGAAAAAACGAACCCGATTTTATCGAAGCAACTTACTCCGATGATAAAAGCCTCAATGAAGTTTTGCTGGAACAAATTGGTTTGCGTCAACTAAACGCTCAGGATCAAAAGATTGCCGAGTACATTATCGGCAACCTTGATGAGAACGGATACCTTCAACGAAGCCTGCAAGCCATATCCGACGACCTGCTATTTCAACAAAACCTGGATATTCCCGAAACGAAACTGCAATGCATCCTGGAAATCATTCAGGATCTCGACCCCGCAGGCGTTGGAGCAAGCGATTTGCAGGAATGCCTCAAGCTTCAGCTACAACGGAACGAACCAACGAGGGAAAATAAGCTGGCGTTGGAAATCCTTTCGGATTATTTCGAAGAGTTTTCACGTAAACATTACGAGAAAATCATGCGCCAATTGAATGTTTCTCAAGACGTTTTACGCGATGCCATAAATGAGATTGTATCCCTCAACCCCAAACCTGGGAGCACCCTGGGCGATTCAATAGAGGTTGCCATGAGCAATATTACTCCCGACTTTATCGTAGAATCCTATAACGGCGAAATCAGCATGTACCTGAACAATAAAAATATCCCGGAATTGAAAATAAACCGCGATTTTTCCGAGATGCTGCAGGGGTACGCTCAAAACAAAGAGAGTATGAGCAACGATGCCAAACAAGCCGTTCTGTTTATGAAACAAAAGGTAGATTCGGCAAAATGGTTTATCGATGCCGTCCGGCAACGGCAAAACACACTCCAAAGAACCATGGAGGCCATTGTAAATTTCCAGTACGATTTTTTCGTCACAGAAGACGAAACAATGCTTAAACCCATGATCCTTAAGGATATTGCTCAAAAGACAGGGTTTGATATATCCACCATATCCCGGGTAAGCAGCAGCAAATACGTTCAAACCAATAACGGTGTTTATCCACTGAAGTTTTTCTTTTCCGAAGCGATGCAAAACGAAGCAGGGGAGGATGTATCGTCGCGCGAAGTAAAATCTCTCCTGAAAGGGTGCATTGAAAATGAAAATCCCGCCAAACCGCTTACCGACGAGCAACTGACCACGTTGTTGAACAATAAAGGTTACATTATTGCCCGTCGAACAGTCGCAAAATATCGTGAACAGTTAAATATTCCTGTGGCACGTTTAAGAAAAAAAATTTAACTTTGCCGTTTCAAAAGCATAACCCCGCAATGAACCAATTTGCCCGTATCATATCGTCAGTTTTTCAGCCGTTATTAATGCCGGTGTACAGTATTTTACTGCTTTTTGTTTACACACACTTCAAGTTATTGTTCGCCCATCAGTTCTGGACGATAATGGTACCCGTGATTCTTTTTTCATTTGCGGTTCCCGGTATCCTTATTTACGTGGTGTACAAGTTAAAATTGATTTCCGACCTGTCACTCAAGATCAGAAAAGAGCGTTTTATCCCCTATTCCATCGTGTTGATTTCTTACCTCGTCATGATATTTTACTATTACCGGATAGGAATGCCGGGGTGGTTTCTTATGCTCGTCTCATCTTCCATTGCTGTTATCCTCATCGCCATATTCATTACCATTTGGTGGAAGATCAGCGCCCACATGTTCGGTATCGGCGGTTTGCTGGGGGGGGTAATGTCGGTAAGCTACTTCATTGAAAAATCCAATCCTTTTTACCTGTTCATGGCGCTTTTCACTGTAGCCGGATTGGTTGGCGTATCAAGATTAATATTACGAAGGCATACTTTCGGACAAGTTGTCGGAGGGTTTCTCCTCGGGTTCATCATTTCCTTCCTCTTCGTGTGGATCGGGACATGAAAAATTTTGCAATAAAGAAAATATATAGTATTTTTACCCTACAAATAAAACCACTTACATTAAAAATTAACTTCTATGAATTTTCCTGAAAATTTAAAGTATTCCAGCGACCATGAATGGGTGAAAGTTGACGGAAACGAAGCCTACATTGGAATTTCCGATTTCGCACAAAGCGAACTCGGAGAAATTGTTTTCGTTGATATCACAACAGAAGGGGAAAAGGTTGACAAGGGAGCCGTTTTCGGTAGTATTGAAGCTGTAAAAACCGTTTCCGATCTTTTGATGCCGGTAACCGGTGAGGTGCTTGAAGTAAATCCGAAACTGGATGACCAGCCCGAACTGGTAAACCAGGATCCTTACGGTGAGGGATGGATCGTAAAAGTAACAATCGAAGAGGAAGCCGATCTCAATGAGCTTCTCTCCAGTGATGCGTACAAAGCTCTCATAGGACAGTAGACAGATGGATCCACTCATAAGCATAATAATGGGCAGCACTTCCGACTTACCCGTGATGGAAAAGGCTGCCCGTTTTTTCGACGAAATGGAAGTTCCGTTCGAAATAAACGCTCTTTCTGCACATCGTACACCCGAAGCCGTCGAGCATTTTGCCAAGAATGCCGGAAAGCGGGGAATAAAGGTTGTTATAGCAGCAGCCGGAATGGCAGCCCATTTGCCGGGTGTAATTGCTTCAATGACCACGTTGCCCGTTATTGGCGTTCCCATAAATGCGTCTCTGGACGGTATGGATGCACTGCTTGCCATCGTACAAATGCCACCGGGAATCCCTGTTGCTACTGTCGGCATTAACGGATCGCTTAACGCCGCTATTCTTGCTCTGCAGATGATAGCAACCGGAGATGAATCACTCCGGCACAAATTAGTATCTTATAAAGAAGACCTGAAGAGTAAAATCACTCAGGCCAACGAAGAACTGGCGGGCATCAAATTTAAATTCAAAACAAATTAAATACGCAATCAGATAAAAACAATTCCAGCAACTTGGCGACTTGTTGGAAATTTTTTTTTTGACTGAATTCTAAAACAAGGAAGTGGAAATTGACTTTGTAATAACGTGGGTAGACATGAATGACCCGGAGTGGCAAAGAGATTTTGCCAACTATTCAGGGAAAATTGACAACACGGTAAATGAACTGTCTGAAGCCCGATTCAGGGATTATGGGTTACTGAAATACTGGTTTAGGGGAGTAGAAAAATTTACCCCCTGGGTGCGTAAAATTCATTTTGTCACTTGCGGACAAAAACCGGACTGGCTCAATAACAATAATCCAAAGTTGAATCTAGTCCATCATAAAGATTACATTCCTCATGAGTTTCTACCGGTTTTCAATTCAAGTTTAATTGAGATTTATTTGCACAAAATTCCCGATTTATCGGAGCATTTTGTTTATTTTAACGATGATTTTTTCATCATCAATCATTTGCCCAAAGAACGTTTTTTTACGGATAGAATCCCCAACGACATAGCGGCTTTTCGAACAAATATGGGCAGATCGTTGTGGAGTAAGTGCTTGAAAAACAACATACGGATCATTAATCAAAAGTTCGATAAAAAAGAAATTCTTTCACGTGATCACGACAAATGGTACAACCCCATTTACGGGGAGAAAGCTAATCTGACATACCTGTTAAAACCCTATCATTCGTTTATTACCTTGCGCACACCCCATAATGCCCAGCCTTATTTAAAAACAACCTTTGATGAGGTCTGGCAATACGCCGGTGATAAGTTGACGGAAATGTCGAAAAATAAATTCAGAAGCCCCGAAGATTATACGCAGGAGTTATTTAGAACATGGCAGATATGCAGATCGAATTTTAATCCCTACAACACATACCAGGACACAAAGATGTTTCCTTTAGTCTTTAAATCGAAAAAAGCTATTAAGGCAGTTCGTGAGCAGTCTTATAAACTGGTTTGCTTAAATGATAATCAACATATCCGAAACTTCGATAATATGTTGAAAGAACTAAAAGCTGCCTTTAATCACATTTTACCTGAAAAATCAACTTTTGAATTATAAATATCGAAGAGGTCGCATAATTATGGGTATTTCAAAATACATACTTCCTCCACCTCTTTACAGACTAAGAAAGAGGAACTCCTCCATAAGGCGTCAAGGCAGAGTAGCCAAGGCCTGGAATCCAATTATTGACGCCTACTTTGAAGGGAAAATAGAAAAATATAATTTAAAACCAAAAAAACAGTTCAAAGAAGGAGAAAAAATAATCTGGCAGTATTGGGGACAGGGCATTCATAGCAGTTCGATACCCGAATTGGTTCAACTTTGTTTTAATTCTGTGGATAAGTACAAAGGCGATTACAAAGTTATTCGTCTTTCAGACGAAAATTTAACGGAATATATTGATATTCCGAATTTTGTCCTTTGGAAAAGGAAGAATAATCCAGAGTTTACCATAACCTTTTTTTCAGATCTATTGCGATTAATATTGCTTAATGTGTATGGAGGTGTCTGGCTTGACGCAACTGTTCTTTTAACGGGTTATTTGCCGCAGGAGTATACCGAAATTGATTACTTTTTATATCAACGTTCTGAAGAGGAGAAACATAAAAAATACTGGTCGAATGTTGATCCTTTTTATTTCAATTGGCGTCCCGATTTCAAGGTGAAGATGCTCAGCAGTATTATTTTCGCACGTCCATCAAGCGAAGTTATTCGTAGTCTTCTCGACATAATGCTTTGTTTCTGGAAAAACAGCGATAAACTGCCCTATTATTTCACGCTTCAGGTTATCTACAATGAGATAATTACAAGAAAATTACCTCATCTACAATGTCCCACAGTGAATGATTGTATCCCGCATATCATTCAAAAGAAAATACAAAAAGGTTATCCTTATTTATCTTTGGAAGATGCCGTGCATTTTACCTCCATTCATAAAATGTCGTATTATAGAAAAGAAGAACTTGAGGACTTAAAAAAATTATTAGCTTGTTTGTAAAATTATAGAAAAGAAAAGCGACGATATTATTTATGAGAAAATATTCCGGTAAATTTTACGAATAATATAAGATACCAGTCCAGAATTTACGCCAGGTATCTTTAAATTGTGTTCTTTTGCAAAACTAAGAACTTGTGCCTTGGCATATTTCTTATCAGCACGTCTTTTATCCCTGTGAGCTTTTTCTTTATTGGTAAGAATAGAATTCTCTGAGAGATTATACAGGTATTCGGCTTTTGGCACAGTGACCAACTTTTTAGAAAGATAAACAGCCGAAAGGGAAAACAGTAAATCTTCAATAAAACGTCCTTCTTCAAATCTCAGATTATGCTCTTTGAGAAAATTTAACCGAAATAAGTATCGCCATACATAACCCCATTTTCCAACATAGGTTACCGTTAATCTATCTTTGGTTGAAACATATACCTGCTGCTTTTTAAAACGTTGTGTCTTATAATTATTATGATCTTGCACCATTCCCGCACAGGCAATATCCGCTTGTGTTTCAACAATGGCTTTTAACATCTCTTCGTAGAAAACATCATTAATGTTATCGTCAACATCAAAAAAGTGAATATAATCACCTAATGCTGCATCAATGCCTGAATTTCTAGCAGCAGATAGACCTTTATTTTTTGTATGGGTGATAATTTTTACAGGATAATTGCGGATAATTTCACTTGTTTTATCTGTTGAACCATCGTCTATAACAATTACTTCCAAATGCTTATAAGTTTGAAACATCAAATTATCCAAACAAGCTCTTACATATTTCTCTCCGTTATAAATTGGAACAATAACCGTAATTAATGGATTAATTTTCATTTACTTGATTTTTTCATTTTTTATCCCAAACGTCAGGATGAATTTTAGGTTTTTCTTACTCTCTTTATTTTATTCGAATTACAAAACTAAGCTAAATATATCTAAAAACAAAAAGATATTATTGAGACGAGGAATTTATCCAGAAAAGGTTTTTGTCAATATTAGATAAGAATCCACCTCTAACAAAGTAAAGTATTAATTCTAAGTGAAATTAGCTTACGTACAATTATTATGAGATGTTACTTTTAATAGCCAAACTGATTTGTTTAACAAGAAAAATACGTATTTTTCTTGTTAAACAAATCAGTTTGGCTATTAAAAGTAACATCTCATAATAATTGTACGTAAGCTAATTTCACTTAGAATTAATACTTTACTTTGTTAGAGGTGGATTCTTATCTAATATTGACAAAAACCTTTTCTGGATAAATTCCTCGTCTCAATAATATCTTTTTGTTTTTAGATATATTTAGCTTAGTTTTGTAATTCGAATAAAATAAAGAGAGTAAGAAAAACCTAAAATTCATCCTGACGTTTGGGATAAAAAATGAAAAAATCAAGTAAATGAAAATTAATCCATTAATTACGGTTATTGTTCCAATTTATAACGGAGAGAAATATGTAAGAGCTTGTTTGGATAATTTGATGTTTCAAACTTATAAGCATTTGGAAGTAATTGTTATAGACGATGGTTCAACAGATAAAACAAGTGAAATTATCCGCAATTATCCTGTAAAAATTATCACCCATACAAAAAATAAAGGTCTATCTGCTGCTAGAAATTCAGGCATTGATGCAGCATTAGGTGATTATATTCACTTTTTTGATGTTGACGATAACATTAATGATGTTTTCTACGAAGAGATGTTAAAAGCCATTGTTGAAACACAAGCGGATATTGCCTGTGCGGGAATGGTGCAAGATCATAATAATTATAAGACACAACGTTTTAAAAAGCAGCAGGTATATGTTTCAACCAAAGATAGATTAACGGTAACCTATGTTGGAAAATGGGGTTATGTATGGCGATACTTATTTCGGTTAAATTTTCTCAAAGAGCATAATCTGAGATTTGAAGAAGGACGTTTTATTGAAGATTTACTGTTTTCCCTTTCGGCTGTTTATCTTTCTAAAAAGTTGGTCACTGTGCCAAAAGCCGAATACCTGTATAATCTCTCAGAGAATTCTATTCTTACCAATAAAGAAAAAGCTCACAGGGATAAAAGACGTGCTGATAAGAAATATGCCAAGGCACAAGTTCTTAGTTTTGCAAAAGAACACAATTTAAAGATACCTGGCGTAAATTCTGGACTGGTATCTTATATTATTCGTAAAATTTACCGGAATATTTTCTCATAAATAATATCGTCGCTTTTCTTTTCTATAATTTTACAAACAAGCTAATAATTTTTTTAAGTCCTCAAGTTCTTCTTTTCTATAATACGACATTTTATGAATGGAGGTAAAATGCACGGCATCTTCCAAAGATAAATAAGGATAACCTTTTTGTATTTTCTTTTGAATGATATGCGGGATACAATCATTCACTGTGGGACATTGTAGATGAGGTAATTTTCTTGTAATTATCTCATTGTAGATAACCTGAAGCGTGAAATAATAGGGCAGTTTATCGCTGTTTTTCCAGAAACAAAGCATTATGTCGAGAAGACTACGAATAACTTCGCTTGATGGACGTGCGAAAATAATACTGCTGAGCATCTTCACCTTGAAATCGGGACGCCAATTGAAATAAAAAGGATCAACATTCGACCAGTATTTTTTATGTTTCTCCTCTTCAGAACGTTGATATAAAAAGTAATCAATTTCGGTATACTCCTGCGGCAAATAACCCGTTAAAAGAACAGTTGCGTCAAGCCAGACACCTCCATACACATTAAGCAATATTAATCGCAATAGATCTGAAAAAAAGGTTATGGTAAACTCTGGATTATTCTTCCTTTTCCAAAGGACAAAATTCGGAATATCAATATATTCCGTTAAATTTTCGTCTGAAAGACGAATAACTTTGTAATCGCCTTTGTACTTATCCACAGAATTAAAACAAAGTTGAACCAATTCGGGTATCGAACTGCTATGAATGCCCTGTCCCCAATACTGCCAGATTATTTTTTCTCCTTCTTTGAACTGTTTTTTTGGTTTTAAATTATATTTTTCTATTTTCCCTTCAAAGTAGGCGTCAATAATTGGATTCCAGGCCTTGGCTACTCTGCCTTGACGCCTTATGGAGGAGTTCCTCTTTCTTAGTCTGTAAAGAGGTGGAGGAAGTATGTATTTTGAAATACCCATAATTATGCGACCTCTTCGATATTTATAATTCAAAAGTTGATTTTTCAGGTAAAATGTGATTAAAGGCAGCTTTTAGTTCTTTCAACATATTATCGAAGTTTCGGATATGTTGATTATCATTTAAGCAAACCAGTTTATAAGACTGCTCACGAACTGCCTTAATAGCTTTTTTCGATTTAAAGACTAAAGGAAACATCTTTGTGTCCTGGTATGTGTTGTAGGGATTAAAATTCGATCTGCATATCTGCCATGTTCTAAATAACTCCTGCGTATAATCTTCGGGGCTTCTGAATTTATTTTTCGACATTTCCGTCAACTTATCACCGGCGTATTGCCAGACCTCATCAAAGGTTGTTTTTAAATAAGGCTGGGCATTATGGGGTGTGCGCAAGGTAATAAACGAATGATAGGGTTTTAACAGGTATGTCAGATTAGCTTTCTCCCCGTAAATGGGGTTGTACCATTTGTCGTGATCACGTGAAAGAATTTCTTTTTTATCGAACTTTTGATTAATGATCCGTATGTTGTTTTTCAAGCACTTACTCCACAACGATCTGCCCATATTTGTTCGAAAAGCCGCTATGTCGTTGGGGATTCTATCCGTAAAAAAACGTTCTTTGGGCAAATGATTGATGATGAAAAAATCATCGTTAAAATAAACAAAATGCTCCGATAAATCGGGAATTTTGTGCAAATAAATCTCAATTAAACTTGAATTGAAAACCGGTAGAAACTCATGAGGAATGTAATCTTTATGATGGACTAGATTCAACTTTGGATTATTGTTATTGAGCCAGTCCGGTTTTTGTCCGCAAGTGACAAAATGAATTTTACGCACCCAGGGGGTAAATTTTTCTACTCCCCTAAACCAGTATTTCAGTAACCCATAATCCCTGAATCGGGCTTCAGACAGTTCATTTACCGTGTTGTCAATTTTCCCTGAATAGTTGGCAAAATCTCTTTGCCACTCCGGGTCATTCATGTCTACCCACGTTATTACAAAGTCAATTTCCACTTCCTTGTTTTAGAATTCAGTCAAAAAAAAAATTTCCAACAAGTCGCCAAGTTGCTGGAATTGTTTTTATCTGATTGCGTATTTAATTTGTTTTGAATTTAAATTTGATGCCCGCCAGTTCTTCGTTGGCCTGAGTGATTTTACTCTTCAGGTCTTCTTTATAAGATACTAATTTGTGCCGGAGTGATTCATCTCCGGTTGCTATCATCTGCAGAGCAAGAATAGCGGCGTTAAGCGATCCGTTAATGCCGACAGTAGCAACAGGGATTCCCGGTGGCATTTGTACGATGGCAAGCAGTGCATCCATACCGTCCAGAGACGCATTTATGGGAACGCCAATAACGGGCAACGTGGTCATTGAAGCAATTACACCCGGCAAATGGGCTGCCATTCCGGCTGCTGCTATAACAACCTTTATTCCCCGCTTTCCGGCATTCTTGGCAAAATGCTCGACGGCTTCGGGTGTACGATGTGCAGAAAGAGCGTTTATTTCGAACGGAACTTCCATTTCGTCGAAAAAACGGGCAGCCTTTTCCATCACGGGTAAGTCGGAAGTGCTGCCCATTATTATGCTTATGAGTGGATCCATCTGTCTACTGTCCTATGAGAGCTTTGTACGCATCACTGGAGAGAAGCTCATTGAGATCGGCTTCCTCTTCGATTGTTACTTTTACGATCCATCCCTCACCGTAAGGATCCTGGTTTACCAGTTCGGGCTGGTCATCCAGTTTCGGATTTACTTCAAGCACCTCACCGGTTACCGGCATCAAAAGATCGGAAACGGTTTTTACAGCTTCAATACTACCGAAAACGGCTCCCTTGTCAACCTTTTCCCCTTCTGTTGTGATATCAACGAAAACAATTTCTCCGAGTTCGCTTTGTGCGAAATCGGAAATTCCAATGTAGGCTTCGTTTCCGTCAACTTTCACCCATTCATGGTCGCTGGAATACTTTAAATTTTCAGGAAAATTCATAGAAGTTAATTTTTAATGTAAGTGGTTTTATTTGTAGGGTAAAAATACTATATATTTTCTTTATTGCAAAATTTTTCATGTCCCGATCCACACGAAGAGGAAGGAAATGATGAACCCGAGGAGAAACCCTCCGACAACTTGTCCGAAAGTATGCCTTCGTAATATTAATCTTGATACGCCAACCAATCCGGCTACAGTGAAAAGCGCCATGAACAGGTAAAAAGGATTGGATTTTTCAATGAAGTAGCTTACCGACATTACCCCCCCCAGCAAACCGCCGATACCGAACATGTGGGCGCTGATCTTCCACCAAATGGTAATGAATATGGCGATGAGGATAACAGCAATGGAAGATGAGACGAGCATAAGAAACCACCCCGGCATTCCTATCCGGTAATAGTAAAATATCATGACGAGGTAAGAAATCAACACGATGGAATAGGGGATAAAACGCTCTTTTCTGATCTTGAGTGACAGGTCGGAAATCAATTTTAACTTGTACACCACGTAAATAAGGATACCGGGAACCGCAAATGAAAAAAGAATCACGGGTACCATTATCGTCCAGAACTGATGGGCGAACAATAACTTGAAGTGTGTGTAAACAAAAAGCAGTAAAATACTGTACACCGGCATTAATAACGGCTGAAAAACTGACGATATGATACGGGCAAATTGGTTCATTGCGGGGTTATGCTTTTGAAACGGCAAAGTTAAATTTTTTTTCTTAAACGTGCCACAGGAATATTTAACTGTTCACGATATTTTGCGACTGTTCGACGGGCAATAATGTAACCTTTATTGTTCAACAACGTGGTCAGTTGCTCGTCGGTAAGCGGTTTGGCGGGATTTTCATTTTCAATGCACCCTTTCAGGAGAGATTTTACTTCGCGCGACGATACATCCTCCCCTGCTTCGTTTTGCATCGCTTCGGAAAAGAAAAACTTCAGTGGATAAACACCGTTATTGGTTTGAACGTATTTGCTGCTGCTTACCCGGGATATGGTGGATATATCAAACCCTGTCTTTTGAGCAATATCCTTAAGGATCATGGGTTTAAGCATTGTTTCGTCTTCTGTGACGAAAAAATCGTACTGGAAATTTACAATGGCCTCCATGGTTCTTTGGAGTGTGTTTTGCCGTTGCCGGACGGCATCGATAAACCATTTTGCCGAATCTACCTTTTGTTTCATAAACAGAACGGCTTGTTTGGCATCGTTGCTCATACTCTCTTTGTTTTGAGCGTACCCCTGCAGCATCTCGGAAAAATCGCGGTTTATTTTCAATTCCGGGATATTTTTATTGTTCAGGTACATGCTGATTTCGCCGTTATAGGATTCTACGATAAAGTCGGGAGTAATATTGCTCATGGCAACCTCTATTGAATCGCCCAGGGTGCTCCCAGGTTTGGGGTTGAGGGATACAATCTCATTTATGGCATCGCGTAAAACGTCTTGAGAAACATTCAATTGGCGCATGATTTTCTCGTAATGTTTACGTGAAAACTCTTCGAAATAATCCGAAAGGATTTCCAACGCCAGCTTATTTTCCCTCGTTGGTTCGTTCCGTTGTAGCTGAAGCTTGAGGCATTCCTGCAAATCGCTTGCTCCAACGCCTGCGGGGTCGAGATCCTGAATGATTTCCAGGATGCATTGCAGTTTCGTTTCGGGAATATCCAGGTTTTGTTGAAATAGCAGGTCGTCGGATATGGCTTGCAGGCTTCGTTGAAGGTATCCGTTCTCATCAAGGTTGCCGATAATGTACTCGGCAATCTTTTGATCCTGAGCGTTTAGTTGACGCAAACCAATTTGTTCCAGCAAAACTTCATTGAGGCTTTTATCATCGGAGTAAGTTGCTTCGATAAAATCGGGTTCGTTTTTTCTGTAGGATTTACTTAACTGGTAATCAGGGACATCTTCTTCGGAAAAATAATCACCCAGCACAATATCCTCTTGCGACAAGTTATCCTCACTTTCCGGAAACTCATCGGAACTTTCCGAATTAAGCTCTTCGTTCCCTTCTTCCAAAGCAGGATTGTCTTCCAACTCCTGCTTTATTTTGTCTTCTAGCTCGACAGAATTTAATTCAACCAGTTTTATCACCTGCATTTGCAGTGGCGATAATTTTTGAGTCTGTTTGAGTTCCTGTTGTTGCCTGAGTGCCATAAATGACTTCTAATCCTGTTTTGAGAAAACAAAGATAGCTAAATTACCTTTTTTGTTGTTCAACTTAACTATTTTTTTGTCAATGCCGTTGAGTGGAGATCTAGCAATCGTTATCGTCATATCCCGCTTTGCAGGTGAGTGGAGCGAGAGCGTAAGCGTCGTATTCATCGTAAGCGGGACCGGGCTTACCGTTGTAAACAATAATCCGGTCGGTTCGTACTTCATCTCCGTTCGCGAAAATCATGAACTGTCCCGACCCTCTTCTATCAAGAACCGCCGTCACCTTTCCGTTTGACTCTTTCAGGTGCGGATACTGATCCGCGTCGAAATAGATCACCCTTACCGAGTCTTTTTTTATTTCTTGCAGGAAGAGATCGATAAAATCGGGATCAATGGGAGTATAGGCTGTCTGTTTCATTTCTTAATTCTCCTTTCATGGATTAAACAGTACAGCATGGGTTTGAGTTCATTGGATTTCACAAAAGGCGATTACCTGCCGGCTCTTTTCTCCGTTTGACCGCGTTGGGTAATCAGGAGGATGCTTTTTTCTACTGCATCCAATGTGTTATCAGAAAGGTCAATCCATTTAATGTCCTTGTCCCTTTTGAACCACGTCATTTGTTTGCGGGCATAGTTTCGAGAATGTTGTTTTATTTTTTCGATGGCAAAATCAAGGGTGCAATTCCCGTCGAAATAATCAAAAAGTTCTTTGTAACCTACGGTATTTAAAGAGTTCAGGTGTCGTTTCGGATAAAGATTCCGGGCTTCTTCAATCAATCCCTCTTCAATCATTTTGTCCACACGCTGATTGATCCGGAGGTAAAGTTCTTCCCGATTCCGGGTGAGTCCGATTTTTACAATATTGAAGCTTCTCTCTTTCCTGGGATTTGTGCGCAGGGATGAATAAGGTTTTCCGGCCATAAGGCATACTTCGAGCGCGTGGATTACCCGCTTGGGATTTTTCAAGTCAACCTGGTTGTAAAAAACCGGATCCAGCATTTTTAGGCGGGAACGAATGGCGTCAAACCCTTCTCTCTGGTAAAGGTCATGAATTTCTTTTCGTAACATCTTGTCGATGGTCGGAATTACATCAATCCCTCTGCAAACAGCATCAATGTACAGCATTGAACCTCCTGACATCACCACAAACGAATGGGTTTCCAACAAGGCCTCGATAAGCGGAATAGCATCTTCCTCAAACTGACTGGCGCTATAGTAGTTTTCGGGATCGAGCATCCCTACAAAGTAATGGGTGATTCGTCTTAATTGTTCGTCGGTCGGCGCTGCCGTACCGATGGCCATCTGTTTGTAAATTTGTCTGGAATCTGAGGACACAACGGGGCTTTTTAACCGTTCGGCTAGCTGGAGGCTTACTTCCGTCTTGCCCACGCCGGTTGGTCCCACAAGCACGAGCAAAGTGTTCATAAAACAAGTGGTTTGTTGCGGTTTAAAAAGATGCTTATTTCGTCAAAACAAGTGAAGTCAATAGAGGTCGCTTTCTTCTGCCGATATCTCAATATCGTCTAACCCGTCGAAACCTTCTTTGTCGAGTTCGTTCAAATCGAAACTTTCATCCCCGAAAAACGTTTCATCTACGTCCAGCGAAGCAGAGGTGCTTGCAACCTCATCGAAATTAAGGAATTGCTTGGGTGCTTCTCCTACGGAAAGAGTGCATATCGGTTTTTTCAGGCTTTTACCGGTAATAATCTCCGAGAGCTCAATAAACAACGCTCTCTCGGTAAGGTAGTCAAATACGAAAAGTATTTTTTGTTTTTCATCTTCTAAATAGTCATTCAGCACACATTCAGCCATCGTATAAGGGTCTTCATCTGAGTAGGTGTCCATCTCTACAAGAGTGATTTCCTGCTCTTTGCGCCAGTTTTCGTCACAAATAAAGAAAGAAGCCATCTCGTTTTCGTTAAAGCCGGTGCAGTCGACAATCGCTTTGAACAAATCCAAAAAAGTATGGTCGGCATCTATTTTTATTTCTCTTTTGAAGTTTTCTACTTCATCCGATATGATTACGAATCTGAAAATCATAAAAAAGCGTTTTAATACTCGTTTATTTGCTTTCAAAGGTAATAAAAACTTTTTTAAATAAAAGGTGATTTATCTACAAAAACTTGTGTTGAAAACATATCGGATAATTTTATTACAAAGCTGTTGGAATATTTGAAAATTTGTAGTACTTTTGCATCACTTTTCTGA
>ENA-UOOH01002294-UOOH01002294.1-fermentation-metagenome-genome-assembly--contig:-NODE-2294-length-16778-cov-138.979071_pt1 | contig 16778 bp, 19 predicted proteins | sample MGYA00245778_ERZ724025 | MGnify/ENA primary metagenome ERZ724025 (study PRJEB28704, sample SAMN03018313) | fermentation metagenome | biome: anthropogenic terrestrial biome; feature: soil... | reverse complement strand
AATAAGATGAGATTATTCAGAAGAAAAAATAAGGTATCGAAGTCGTTCATGTACTCCACATTTATAGGCAATTCACCTGTTGTATTGTACAACTACAACGCCGAGGACTACATTTCAAAGGGGTACACGTCTAACGGGGAGATATATTCAATCATCAAGAAGATTACGGACAAGTGTGCGGCATCAACACCATACGTTTATATCGATTCAAAAGGAGTTAAGTCAAAATCGAGAAAGGACAGCGACATATCGGTAGCCAAACATAGGCTTTACGTGCATAAGGAATTAAAGTACGCCCCGGAGGATAACGATCTTGTAAAACTACTCAAAAACCCGAACACGTTACAGACATGGAGGGAGTTCATCACTCTTGCGAGGATATTTTATTTCGTTCAGGGCGAAACATTCATTTACAGGGAGGCAGGGGATGACGATTGTGCGTTAAGTTTGCACGTAGTTCCTGCTCATTTAATGACACAAGTGGTGAGCTCGGAGGGGCTGGTAGCGTGGAAGCTCAATCTGTTTAACGGACTTACGAGGGAGATCCCGGCAGGTGATGTTTTTCATTTGAAGATGCCAAACCCCGTATTCGACGCTTCGGGAACACAACTAAGGGGAATGAGCCCTCTTTTAGCCGGGCTTAAATATCTTCAGCTTGACGATTCCGCAATTCAAAGCTGGATTAAGTCCGTAGAGAACGAGGGAGCAAAGGGGCTTATTTCACCAAACCATCCTGACCCTAACCTTTGGTTGACACCTGATCAGGTAGAGACCACACAAGCAACAGTAGAAACGAAGATACACGGAGCGGACAACAAGAACAAGATTGTCGTTTCTGGAATGCCACTTCAATACACTCACATAGGGCTGTCACCAGACGCACTAAACATCGTAAAGGGATTAGAGCACGCAGGGGTTAAATTGTGCGACCTGTGGAACGTTCCTGCGGTCTTGTTCGATCCTAATCCTACCTACCAGAACGCAAGAGAGGGAAGATTGAGACTTGTTATGGATGTTGTGCTGCCTTACCTTTCATTGGAGGAGGACAAGATTAATAAATGGCTGGTAGAACCTTTTTCGAATAGAGACAACAAAACATATATAATCGACTACGACCTTTCCTCTTATGAAGAACTAAGGATTTCAGACACGCAGGTAGAAGCGTTTCTAAAAACACATTCGATCAACGAGGTAAGAGTAATGCAGGGATCTGACGAGAGCGAAGAACCATATGCAAACGAGATATTCATTCAGCAGGGTTTAGTACCACTAAGCGACTATAACGTATGACGGAGAAAGAGGCGGAAAAATTAGGATATACACATAGAGGAATAATGTACGGATTCATTCCTGTGTTCGTGAGCCAACTGATAGACGGTGCTCACGTGACAGGAGTTAACAAGTTCTGGGATATGATGCTTGATATAGCACTATTCATCGATAGAATTATAGGGTATTCCGGGGATGATTTTTTCATAGTTATAAAGGACAAGTTATGAATTTCAGGAGGATGGCACAGATTGAGGACAGGATAATTGCTTCTTACGAAAAGAGGCACGCCAAAGCCATCCGCAGAGCTCTAATTGAGCAATCCGAACACTTTTTGAAGCACGGAGATATCAATAACGCACTATACCCGGTAATCAGCGAGCTATACGACGAGGTGATGACATTCTTTCTCCCAAGGCAATGGAAGCAACTTGAGGGAGAGACCGTAAAGGCTGGATTCTTTTTAAGCGAATGGTTAATATGGATTCAGGTATTCAAGGAAGCGAATTTAGCCAAAAAAGTAACAGACATAGACGACACCACAAGAGAAAGGCTAAGACACATATCAGAGAGAGCCACCGCCGAGGGGTTGGAATTTGAGGTTATTGCACAAAGAATAAAAAATGGAGGAATTGCATCCGCAAAAAGGGCCTTAATGATTGCTCGCACGGAAACAGCTAACGCCGTAAATATTTCTAAAACCAAAAGTGCGGATGACTGGGAGAGAGATTCGGGGAGAGAGATAGGCAAGATATGGATTCACCGTGGAGCGAAAGACCCTCGAGACTGGCACTTGTCTTTAGATAACGGAACGATGATACGAAAAGAAGAGACATGGTCTGTAACTGACCCGAACACCGGACAAACAGACCACATGAAACACCCGCACGACCTTAACGCAAGCGCAGGAAACGTGATAAACTGTGGCTGTCAAGTTTTATATAAAAGATGGAAATAATATGGAAGCAATAATCAAGACCTTAAGTGAAATACAGGACATATCGGACGGGATTATAGTTGGATATGCAAACGTTTACAATGTAAAAGATTCAGACGGGGATATATCCCTGCCTGGATCATTCGCAAAGACCGTTACCGAGCGAAAGAACAAGATAAAGATATTCAAGAACCACCAACCGGGATTGGTTGGAGTACCAACCGAGCTTGATATAGCAGATACATACGGATTGAAGATGGTAGCGCAGATGGCTATGGAGACAGAGGCCGGTAGAAACGCATGGTTGGAGACTAAGTTTTTAAAAGAGAACGGATTTGAAAGCGGGCTGTCAATAGGGGGGTGGATAGTTAAAAGAGGCACAAAGAATAAATCAGAGGTAGCCGAGTACAAGTTAAAGGAGATTTCAGTATTAACCACCGACGATCCCGCCAACGAATATTCACTAATTGACACGGTAAAGGCCGTGAAAGACCTGTCAGAGCCCAACCAGGAGGAATTCTGGAGACTGATAGAAAAAGCATATAACGAAAGATTTTCAGACAACATACTTAAATCATTAGAACAATTTTTGACACTCGGACAGGAGCCGGACGCTTCCACTCCCGTTAATGAGCCGCCCAAGTTGATTTTAGATTTTTATAAACTTTTTAACTAAAAACAAAATGGACGAATTAGAAAAAGCAAAACTTGAGGCGTTGGAAAACATCAAAAAGACAGCCTCGGAAACAGCCAAGAGCACCGTAGATGAAGCGGTCGGCGAAATTGAAAAGAAATTTGATGGGGTATTCTCAAAAGAGGACGCCGAAAAACTGAAGGCAGACATGAAAAAGGAAGTGTCAGAACTTCAGGCGAGAGTTAAATCTATCAACCAGACAACCATGCAAGAAAAAACACACAAAAGCATTGCCGACTCCATTTCCGAAGCACTTTTGGACGGAGCGGAGATACTCAAGAATTTGAGCGGAAAGCAGAGTCTAACCATGAAAGCCGTAACAGCCGCAAGCTGGACGGACGCAGCCACATTGTCGTTACAGACAGACGAGGTAAGAAGAAGCCTATATAATAGTCCTTATTCTCCCTTGTATTTGAGAAACATTTTCCCGAACGTATCTACCGACAGCGCAGCCATCGTTATTCCGCAGAGAGGAGTAATCACCGGAGCAGCCGCAGAATGGGCGAGAGGAACAGGAACGGAAGGAGCAGACGAGCCGAAGCCGGACGTATCACCCGCTTACAAGGATGTAAATGTGCCTATCAAATGGCTGGCAGGTATGACAACCGTTAACCGGGAGCTTCTTTTGAACGTAAAATATTTGCAGGGCAGCATCACGAATACTCTTTTATACTCGAATAAAGGTTTGTTCGCTGCAGAAAACAAGTATATAACCGATTATCTGGCAGGAAGTGCAGTTGCCTATTCTGGGGCAAAAACCATAGCGGCCGAAAAGATTATCGATGCAGCATTCAACCAGCTTTTGGGGAATTACTTCAATCCTACTCACGTATTGATGAATCAGGCAGATTACCTGACTTATGTTAAATTCAACAAGGCCGTTGGAAGTGGTGAGTATGATCTTCCTAACGACATGTTGAGGGGATTTGCCGGAAGCGGACTGGAGGCCAACGTTCAGATCGTTCCCGTTCCTTCGTTGACCGCCGGAGTTGCATATGTTGTTTCCGCACCGGAATTTGAGTTCATAAACCGTCTTGCACCCGAACTGAAAGTTTCTGAAGAACACGACGAAAACTTTGCCTATAACAAGGTTACGTTCCGTGTGGAAGAAATGATCGGTTTTGTAGCTAAAGACCTGAATGCAATGATTAAGATCACTCTTTGATAACTTGTAGGGAGGGTTACTCCTCCCTACTTTAAAACTTTAACAAAATGGCAAAAATACTTTATAACGTAATTGCATACGAGGCTACAGCGGCACAATGGGCAGCCGACACTAAGATTTACCCGGCAAATACCCTTATGATTGAATCTGATACAGGTATAATCAAAAAGGGTGACGGTGCGAAAGCATATGCCGCACTTGCGACCGTTGGAGCAAAACAGGCTCTTGCATGGGCTGACGTAACTGGAAAACCCTCAACGTTTGCACCGGAGATAGGGACGACCGCAACGAAAGCGGCAGCTGGAAACCATAATCACGCCGTAGTAGCAGATGCTGCCAGCGGACTGGAAGCAGCATCCGACATTCAGGCTTTGGCAATAGCATTAAGCACAAGGATTAAAACATTAGAGACGACATGACATTAGCGGACGTAAAGAGCAGATTAAGGGTTGATTTCAACGATCACGACACCTTGATAACATCGTTGATGAACGCAGCAATAGCGAGAGCGACAAGCGTTATCGGTGAGCTTGATCTTGCAGCCAATCACGAAGCGCACGAGGCTGTTTTAGACGACATAGAAGCTATGTATCGAGGGGATGGCGGCTCTTTATCGTCGATGAAAACATACAGGAGACTTTCAATAAGACCGATGATATGAACTACGACCAGAAGATTGATTTTATCACAGAGGGCGAAACTTCGGACGGTTACGGAGGGGTGACACCATCCGAGACGGTCGAATTGAGCACGTGGGCAGCTATCGAGCAGCTTAAGCAATCACGGTCAATAGAACAGGTTCAGATGAAGTTACCATCAACTTACAGGGTTAAGGTACAGGTAAGAGGGGGTTTTTACCCGACGGTAAATATGAGAGTAAAATGGAACGGTCAGAAGTTCAACATACTTACTTCGCCCGTAGTCGAGAACGTAAGATTAAAGAAAGAATGGATATTTGATATATGCCAGTCATAAACACGACATCAAAGAATCTGAAGAAGTATCAACAGAAAACCATCCAAAAGATAAAAGATTTGGTTGTAGATAAGATTACTGACGTAGAGGAGATGGCTACCAGGCAGGCGCCGAATTTTATCAGCATAGACAAGAAGTTTACGGCCGATGAATTGGAGGGCGAAGTGGGCGTGATGGGTGAAAACGTAATGGCGGCTTATATCGAATTTGGAACAGGACTTTACGCAGCCGATTTATTAAAAGATTATCCGCAATGGATAAGGGATATTGCAATTGAGTTTTACATAAACGGAATGGGGACACTCAAAAGCAGCCCGTATTTATACAATAATTTTTTAGTAAAGGAAGCGGAATTTAAAAACGAGCTAAACAAAATACTGGATGGATCGGTCGACGACAATTAGGGGAGCTGTTTTAACAGCGTTAAGCGGGTTTAAGCACAAGAACACATTAGTGCCGATATTCGATGAGATAGTAAACCCGAATACGACTATTCCAAAAATAGACGGAGCGGAGGTTTACATGGTTATCCAAAACCAGCAACAGTATGACGGGCAGCACACGTTTTGCAATCCAAGATTCAATCTTAACATAACCTTACGGATAGTGACCAAATGGGGGCTTGTTGGAAGCAAGAAGTTATGCGAGGACATAGGAGACGCAGTTTTAGCTTTGCTTAGAGACGACAGGGGGGGGAGTAAGTTAGCGGGCTATCAGAAAGTAGAAATGCCCGTATCGAGAACAATGACGGAAATAACTAATCAAAATTTAGCATTCACGAAAATTATAACATTAAACTTTATACAAAATGGCTAATACAAACGTAAAAGGGCACACCGGTTTACTGTCCGTATATGATACGGCAGCGTATAAACCGATCGTGTGTTTTACTTCAACTTCGATGAGCAGCGTATTGCGGCTTATTGAAAAAGTGAACTACTGCACGGAGGGAAAGACTGTCCAATCCATTGACGGGGTAGACAGGACGGTTAACTTCGATGCGGAAGTGATGACAATAGGAGCACCTGGAGACGCGGTAAGCTACGCCGAATTGTTAGCTTTGCAGGAAGCGGAGCAGACATTTAAATTAGAGGGCAGGGGAAGCGCACAGTATTTTAATGCTGTCATTTCAAATCTGGACGACACCTTTCAAGCTGGGGAAGACGCAACCTTTTCAGGCACGCTCACCATCAACGGGGATATTTCAGAAACAGACCCAAAAGTTGCAACTCCTTAATCAAGTTACCCCTTCGGGGGTAACTTTTAAAACTTAACGATATGTTTGAAACGAAAATACACTTTAAAGACAAAGAAAGAACTATCCGCTTTGGTTCGTGGGTAACCGGAGAGATTGAAAAGATCGTAAAAAAAGAAGTGGGGAATATAGAGATATTCGCCTACATGATATTTTTCGGACTGATACACGGTGAGGGGTTAAGGAACAAGTACGTAGCCAATGACCCGATAGGATTTGATGTGTTTGATTGTTACGACTGGATGGACGAACAGGGAGGTATATCCGGAGAAGAAGTACAGCGCATTCAGGAGTTATGGGTAAAACACAATGAAACGAACGTGCCAAAAAACCCGAAAGCCACGAAACCCCGTTAGATTTTGACTGGGATCGGGACGTAGTGGCGTTTGCGGTAGGGGAATTAGGTTTAAGGCTGGAAGAGTTTTATGAAATGCCGTGGTGTGAGTTCAGGATTAAGAGTTTTGCCTACAACCGGATGCAGGAAGAACGATTGAAGCACACGAGACTAATATCATACTATTCTGCGATAGGTTCACACATTGACATCAAGAAGTTTCCAAAATCAATCGAAAGTTTTATGCCGATAGGCGAGAAGAAGAAAAGCATGGTATCGGACGAGATGAGAGCCCTATTCGAGCAGCGGATGAGGGAGTACAACGAAGCAATGGATCATTATAACAAAAAGCTATGAGTTTTACCGCAAAGATAACAGCCGATATAGCCAACTTTGAAAAGGGAGTAGAGCAAGCGACCAGATCAATCGACGGGCTTCAGAAGAACGTTGAACAAAGGCTTTCTGGAATTGGAAAGTCGTTCGAAAACATAGGAAAGAAAGCATCCGTATTAAGTGCAGTTCTTGTCGCCGCAGGAGGGAAAGCGTACATGATGGCTGCCGATTTCGAGGACGCTTTGGGCGCAACCGGGCAGATATTCAAGGAGAATGCCGATATAGTAAGAAACTGGTCGGATAACCTTGGAACGGAGTACGGTATTGCAAAAAAAGAAGCGTTAGAGTACTCCAATCTGATGGGATCAATGCTTATCAATATCGGACGACTTACAGAACAAGAGGCGGCCAAACAATCAGCAAAACTTATTGAGTTAGCCGGAGACCTTACGGCAATGTACGGAGGCAGGACGCAGGACGCTGTTAGGGCGTTAACCGGAGCTTTGAAAGGCAATAATACCATGCTGGATAATTACGGGATGGCCGTTAACGATGCACTCATTAAGACAAGAGCATTCGAGTTGGGGCTATCTGACGGCACGGGAGAGCTTAGTTTACAAGCAAAACAGGCCGCAACACTTTCTTTAATCTTCGAACAGACCGGGGCGGCGCAAGGGCAGGCAGCGAGAGAAGCGGACGGAGCCAGCGGATCGATGAGAGCATTAAGGACGGAGATAACCAATTTATCAACCGAGTTGGGGCAGGTGTTGATCCCGGTTATAACTCCTGTCATTTCAGGACTACGGGATATTGTCGCAGGAATAAGAACAATGTCGCCGGAGATGCAGACGCTGACGGTTGGAATTGCAGCTACAGTAGCAGCCATAGGGCCGTTACTCATCGGACTTGGGAAATTACTTCAATTGTTACCACAAATAAAAATAGCAGCATCAGCATTGATAGGTCCGCTTGGTGCGATAGCCGTAACGATGACAGTCGTAGCTGTTAATTTTCACAAAAACATCGAGGCAATTAGAACCGATTTTGATTTTTTCACCGAGCACATAAAAACGACGAGTGCAGGGATTGGAGATGTGTTGAGCGGTAATTTTTCAGGTTGGTGGGAAAAGGTACAATCAACATGGAGAAAGAACATTGAATATTTAAAAGACAAGTTAAGGCAATTAAAAGAATACTTCACCGGGATAGATGAGATAAAGTTAGACCAGGCAGCACTCGAAGCAGCTTTGGCAGCGAATGAGATGACTGGTTCAGCGGGAGCGATGCAGGCTGTTAAAAAAGAAGCGGCAGATACAGCGGAAAAGGTTGACAAGTTAACAAGTTCAATGAAAGAGTTAACTAAAGTGAAAGTTCCTGAAAGTATTATCGGCGGTGGTATCGTAATTGACAAGCAAAAGAAAGAAACCATATTCGACCAGCTATTTTCAGAAAAAGATGGGAATATGGTGCTTAAGCCAATAATCGAGCCCACCATTGAGCCGAAAGTGCTAAAAGACAAAATGATGGAATCGGTTAAATCGGCAATGGGTGATTTATCGGAGGGTATTCAGGTTCTTACAATTGACCTTTCAAGTATGCTCGCAGCTTCATTGACTGACATATTCGGGGCTGTTTCTGAAGCTATTGTTTCTGGAGACAATGTTATGGAGGCATTGGGGTCAGCATTGCTTGGAACGATGGGCGGTATAATGGTACAGTTAGGGCAGCAGGTTGTTGCAACGGGAACAGCTATTGAAGCGGTGAAGTTAGCACTAACAAGCCTTGGCGGACTTGGAGCAATTGCAGCTGGCGCAGCACTTATAGCAATAGGATCAATGTTCAAGGCAGGAGCAAGAAAAATCGGAAGCTCAATGGGATCTGGGGGCTATTCATCCGCACCATCAATGAGGAATACAGGTCCATCGTATGGGCCATCCGAATATAGAGGGCAGTATCAGGATGATTTTAAAGTTGAGTTTAAGATTGGCACAAATGAATTGGTGGGAGTATTGAACACGGCTGAACAAAGAAGAAACAGGATATGATATTCAAACTGGAATACAAAAATAAGGATTTGGATGTAGCGAGGCTGGAGATAACCACTCCTGGGCTGGTAGAAAAAACCATCGATGGCACGGAGGATCCGTTCAGGTTAATTTACAAGTTAGACAAGTCGGACAAATCGGGTCATTTCCTTACTTCGAGCGCGGAAATAAATATTTACGAGACGGAAGAATTTAACATAGATGCACTTAAGACCTCGAACGAGACTGAAATAAAGGTTGATTACTATATTAACAACATAAAGAAATGGACCGGTTTTGTCATTCCTGACTTCTTTTCAAAGGAGATAGGCAAGAGATCAGTTGTTTCGATGGTCGCTTCGGACAGGATAGGCACGTTAAAGGGTGTTACGTTAACCGATTTGAACGCTTTCGTATCGTTAAGGACTTTGGCAGAGCAATGTTTATCAAATACCGGACTAAGTTTGCCGTTAAATACAATGGTAGATTTAGAAGCCGACGCTGTTAACTTTTTCAACATAGACGCACTTTCCCAAAGACTTGTCGACAACAAGGGGCGTTCGATAAGCTGTTACGATATTTTAAGCTCTATTCTTGTAGCCTCCAATTCAACCATCTTGCAGAGAAATGCCGAATGGTACATAGTTAATAAGCTACAGCACGAGTTAGGGCAGGGGAAGTTATATTCCAACAGCACGACATTCACCAACTGGCAGGATATAATTCACAACTTTTCAGACGTAACCGTCGGGGCAAGAAGAACGATAATTCCCGTAGCTGCGAGCACTGGTGTTTATCACGAGCATGGAGGGGGCATGCTTCACCCGGATAATTACGATTTTTCAAAAGGATTAACGGGATGGACTTCGGTGGGTGGATTTGTCGCTGCGGTAGACAATAAAGAAATAAAGGGATTTACGACAACAAACAGCGGTGCGGTTTATACTCCAGTTTACGGAAACGCAACGGAAAAAAGCTACCTGATAAATGAAAACGAATACATTAGGAACGTAAATCCAAAGTACATTGAATCAGAAGAAATAAGCATACCATATAGCGGACAAGGATCAATAGAGGTTGAGGTAAATGTTAATGCTCTTGCGGCAGCTGTTTACGCAACACCAGTATTTATACTGCCAGTTATACGTATAGCCGTAGTTGCAACAAACGGAAGCGACGTATTAACACTTGATCACAGCGGGAAATTTGTAACAATGCCGTCAACAAACCCACCTGTGCACGAACAGACATTTGAAAAGGGGGAAGTAAAGAATGTAGGAGACATTATCCCGTTTTTGACGGAGGGGAAAAGAGTAAAAGGAACATTGGAAGTTTCAAATTTAGAACAGTACAAGTTAAAGATAAGAATTTACGGCACACAGAGAGCGGTATATTTTCATTCTGTTGACCTGTTAATGAGAAACACGGCTGAAGCACCAAAAGGCACAATTTTTAAAACAGAGCAGGGATCTAATTACACCAAAGAGCACGAAATAGACACAAGCATCTGGGGTGATTACATGACAGGTGGATTGAACGGCTATTTTTATAAATATCCCATCGACGACACTTCCTCTCTCTATTCAAACGGCGTTTTAACGTCCAAATGGACGGACATAACCGATCCCGGAGTAGAGCGTTCACTTCTTCACCATATAACCACACAACAGTCAAGGATGTTCTCACAGGCGCATGATTTAGTAAGTGCTGAGATTGACATAAGACTGTTCGATCCGCTTTCCGTTTACGTTGCCTGTTCAAAGAGGTACACGCTTGTTTCAGCGACGGTAGATTTTTTAAGAGGCAGGGCTAATTTAGAGATTGAAGAAGCGGTTTATCAGAACTTGACAAAAAGAGACTTCATTTATTCGTACTTCGGAGACGGAGAGACGGGCGTAAAAAGCATCGGCGGTATCTCGGCTGGGGCAAGCGGGAGTACTGGCATAGATACTGGATTGATAGGAGGAATTAATGAGCGGATAGACGATGTTAACGATAAGGTAAATAATATAAAGGTTGGGCCAGCCAATTTACTTCTAAACACCGGATTTCTGGGAGACTTTCAAAGTCTAACCGTCGATGCACTTACCGCAGTAACAGGAAGCACACCTATAAACACCAATCCCCTCGTTCATTGGGTTTACAGCAACACGGAGGTTATAGACGCACCCTCACGATCGGGAAAAGGGGTTAAAATTGGTTCTATTCAGCAAACTGTTAATCTCAAACAAGGCTCGCATGTATTAAGTTTCTGGGCTAAGGGTAATTCACTCACGGTCGATCTGGTCGAGAGTGTTCCCGTTTCGATTGATTCGGAATATAAAAAATATTCATTTGACATCACGGTAGCCAATTCGGGAGCGTACACGCTAACCCTGTCTGACGATGCCTACATTTACGAGATTATGCTATCGGAGGGAAACGCAGAAGTAAGTTACTCCTATTCAGAAGAGGACGACCTGAAAGCCATTGCACAGCTACAAGCGATCAACGTAATAACCGATGCTATAAAAAACTACGATACCGACATTCTGGGCGGTCTTATCCTTACAACGATGATCCAATTGGGCAAGTACAAGGATGGCGTGATGGAAAAGGTAAACGCAGGGATAAGCGGTATATACAACAACGATAACGACCCTGCCGTATGGGCTGGTGGAACGATGGAAATGGCGATAAGGACGGTTCAGAGAATAACATCAAACCCTTACAGCGTCTCGGAAGAAGAATGGAAGGACATGGCTAACATAGTCTTTACGCATGGAGGTGATGGTTTTTTCAAAGGAATAATCTACGCTTTAGGTGGTATTTTCAGAGGCAGGATTGAGAGTAATGTCTCGGGAAATAGGATTATCGTAAACCCTGAAAACAGGTCTATCGAGATGATAAACAGCCAAAACAGACTTTCAGGACAAATTTTCTTTTCAGAGGGCAGCGGATGGGGTGCTGTTCAATTTTACGACTATCACGCAAATGGAACACTAAAAACCGTTGCTGCGCTTGATTTGGTTAATGGGGTTTACTTTAGCGAGTATGCGGATGGCAACCCTGTTCCAGTAAAAATCACATACAGCAAGAACGGGCAGATACAAAACGGAGGTATTCCGAGCATGACGGATGCGCAGGCCGATACGCTACTTGTTAGCGGTGAATGGTACAGAGACGGAAGAACATTAAAAATTAAACCATAATGGACAGTTTAAACACAATACTAAATTCGGGGACATACGGGGAAAACGTATCGAGACACAACGACAATAATAGTAAAATAAAGCAGGCTATTACTACGCTCGAAAACGTGGCAATAGCAAACAAAGGCTATTTCGACACGTTGGCCTCGTTGCAGGCGGCTTTCCCGTCGCCGAAAGCGGGAAATATTGCTTATGTTGCAAACGTTGCTTCATCGACAGGATATTACATATATAACGTTGTTGCCGGAGTGTGGACGGCAACCACAACGGAGGCTCCAGCGGTAGGCGTGGACCTTAACAACTACGCAACAAAAAAGAAAGTTGATGACATTCAGGTAGAATTAAGTTATGAGTCTGACACATTTTTTATGGAATTTGAGAAAGGCTCTATTAATTCGACAAGCGGTGTTTTTGGGGACACAGACCTTCGAATAAGAGCTAAATTATTCGGTTTTAATGTAGGCAACGTTATTAGAGTTGTTAATAATTCGGCATTATTAGATACGTTCGGGTTATTTAAGTTTAACGGTGATACATATATTGGCTCAACCGGGGTAGGCAATGCCGAGATAACAATTGATGGCACGTTCGACACGATTTGGTGTTCTTTCAAAAAGCTGGACGGATTTTCATTTTCAGACCTTGATGTGGAATATGCCAATGCCAATATTAATTTCGTTGTAACAAGGGGGGATACAGGATTAAAAACAAAAATAAGGGATATTGATACGAGGGTTACAGACATTGACTATTCAGATAAATTGACCGTACTTGGGTATGGTGTCAGTTCGAATAGCGGGGAGTATATCTCCTCCCCAACGGTAGATTCAACCCCGTTTCTTGAGTGTTTTGGATACAACATCATACAGCTAACAGTTATAGAAAATACCGGGGTTACTACCTACGGTATAGCATTTTATGACAATACCAAAACTTTTATATCAGGCATCTCAAGAGTTGTTGGCGTGGCTAATTCATTCCAATTATTAACATACGATATACCGGAAAATGCTTATTTTTTTGTAACGTGTTATTGGAACTCCACCGGCACGCCATTAGGCGGCTCGTTTTCGTGCAAACTGTTATCTATCATGTCAAGCAGGATAAACAATATTGGCAGGGGTGGCTCCGTATTTTCTGGAAAAAGCATACATACATTTGGCAGTTCCAACCTGACAGATCAGTACGGAACGTGGTCTCAGGACTTGTCTCTTGCGCTTGGCATGACCTTAACAACGTCATCGGTTGCAGGTGCAAAATTCGCAATGGCGTCATCAGGTGTCAATAACAGCCTTGTAAAACAAGTTGAAGATTACGTTTTCGGTAGTGCTGCGCCTGATATTATAATTATATCTTCCGGCCTAAACGATAGCTGGTGGTCTCCGGCAACGCCAATAGGAGACTTTGAATTGGTAAAAACAAAGACGCTTGCAGAGATAAGAGGTTCGTATAGTAGCGATTTTGGAGTGAATACATTTTACGGGTCGCTAAGGTATATTGTGGAAACATTACAGGGAGAATACCAAGATGCGTTTATAATTCTGTGCATTCCGTGGCAGTGTTGGCCAGAGCGTGCCGCATCATTCGAACCATACATACAACCATTAAAAGATATAGCCATGTATTTCTCCATTCCGGTGATTGACAGTTTTTCAGAAGGAGGTATTTCAAGAGCATTTGAGAGTTCTGGTGCTTACGGAAGATATACAATAGACGGAATACACATAAAAAACGGCAGTACAATAAATGCAAGTGGTAGGAGGCTTCAATCAAATTTCATAATTGACAGATTTGTAAAATGTTTTTATTCAAAAATATAACATGGAAAAGTTTTTAACACAATGAATTGGGAGATAATTATATCGGCAATAGTCGGAATGCTTACTGGAGGCGGCGTTTCGTGGTTATTCAAGCTAAAGGAGGACAAGGCGAGTTCACAGGCAGACGTGGTGGATTCATCAACTGACGCAATGAACAAGATGATGGAGTTGATAGGTTCGCAGCAGGACAGGTTCAACAAGATCATAGATGGAAAGGACAAGTTGATAGAGCAGCAGCAAGGACTGATTGACGGATATAAATCCGCACTCGAAGAGGCTAATCAGAAATTGAAAGGGTTGGAGTTCAAGGTTGGCGAGAATGACCGAAAGATTACCGGAATGCAGAAAACAATTGATAATGAAATTAAAGAGCGCAAGATGGCGGAAAACAACATCTGTTTCGTCACTGATTGCAAGTTGAGGCGGCCACCGCTCGGAACTTATAAAAAGGAAGCATGACAAACGAACAACTAAGACAGATCGCCACATACGCAACACTTGTAAACATCAACACGTATGCACCTCTTTTAAACCGATACATGCACAACTACAACATTTGCGGAAAACAAAGAGAGGCGGCATTTCTTGCAACGGTGATCCACGAAAGCGGAAGCTTCATGTACACGAAAGAGATCGCATCTGGAAAAGCGTACGAGTGGCGGAAAGACCTGGGAAACGTGCAGGCCGGAGACGGGGTGAGATTCAAGGGTAGAGGACTGATTCAATTAACCGGAAGAGCCAACTACACTTTAGCCTCGAATGCTTTGGGCGTTGACTTCGTTAACAGACCGGAGTTGATGGAACAACCTGACTTCGCAACGATGGTTTCCTGTTGGTGGTGGAACATGAAAGGACTGAACGATGTCGCCGATACCGGAGACTTTCGGAAAGTTACGAGGATTGTAAACGGGGGATACATCGGTTTTTCAGACCGTGAATTCTGGTATAAGAAATCATTGGAAGTATTATGAAGAAAATAAGAAGAGGTAACGATTTTGTGTTTGCATGGGAGATTGAAAGAAACGGACTTCCCGAAAATCTTTCATCCGTGCTCGAAAAACACCTGTATTTGTCCGCACTGGGCAAGAGAGTTGAACTGGTAGAGGGTGTCGATTACGACATTACTGGAAACGTTGTAAGGATAGAGGTTACACCTGCAGTAGCAAACATAATTGGAACGTATAAGGCTGAATTTCACTACATCCTTCCCGACAATGGACTTATCGACGAGGACAGGAAGTGTGCTGTTGATGTGGAGGCTTTTGTTATCGTTGGCAGCACCGCACAGGCTGACGACCCCTCGGAGTTCACCGTTACGAGCGATATGGCTATTGCTTTTAAGGGTGATAAGGGAGATAAGGGCGACCCGCTTACCTACGACGACCTCACACCCGAACAGAAAGCTGAATTACAGCAACCTGCCACAGATGCGATTGCTTCTATTCAAGAGGTGGAATTGGCAGTTGAAACAGCCGAAGGACTTCGGGTAGAGGCTGAAACATCACGTAACACGGCAGAGGGCGAAAGGCAGACAAACACGGCAACGGCAATACTTCAAGCTAACGCAGCGAGGGATTTGGCTAATGAAAAAGCAGGGTTGGCAGCAACAGCCACAACCGAAGCCAACACGGCACGGGATGAAGCAAATTTAGCTGCAACAGCAGCAAACACAAAAGCAGGGGAAGCCAACACGGCAGCAATGGCAGCAAATACGGCAGCTGGATTGGCTGATACGAAAATAATCGAGATGGACACTCTCATGTCAGGATACGACAGCAGGGTTGTTAATCTTGAAACAGGAAAAGTCGACAAGCAGACGTTCGCTGATATAGCAACAGTTAAGATTAAGAACCTGATCGAAAACGGGGATTTTAGTAATGGTACCACGTACTTTTCATCCGAATATGCAACACTGACCGCAGAAGACAATATTCTGACAGCAACGATAACTGGAATTTCGACTCGGGGACAGGCTTTCATTAAACATTCGTTGCAAAATGCGTCAGTAGTTGGCAATAAGTATTATATAACTATCGACGTTCAACCAAAATACGATGGCCAATCAAGTATCTATATGGGAGGAGCATCTTCCGGATATGATAACCCATCCATGTCGTTGATTGGAATGCAATGGAACAGTAAAAGTGTTGTTTTGACCGCAAGCACAGTATATGGATGGATTAATTTTTATTCTGATTTTGACAAGACCGGATATGTTGTTGGAGATGTGGTTAAATTCAAAAACTGGATGTGTGTTGACTTGACTTCCATCTTCGGAGCCGGAAACGAGCCGACAAAAGAAGAGATGGACACCCTTGTTGGAATACTAGGCGTTCAGTACTTCGAGGGCGAGATAACGCTTACCCAAAAACAGATAATGAACTGGCAACTAAAGATGATACGGCAGAACAGGAATGCAATAATAGCACTTGGAGGAACAATAATTTAAAAACTAAAAGATATGTTTGATATAACACAATTCATAAAAAACAACCTTAAAAGCGGTTACGACAACGGTTCTTTTACAAGAGAACAGGTAAATATCTTCGCACTTAACTATCTATCGAAAGGGCAGATTTCGCAGGCTGATTTCGACGAGATACAAGGACACTTAAACGGTGAAAATGAATTACAGGACACATGAAAAAAATATTATTACGTGAAAAAATACGGCTTGTTTGGACGGTGATCCTGCTTGCTATTCTCGTTATATTCCTATTAACAGGATGCAAGACAAAAACGGTCCTGGTCCCGGTCAAGGAAACGAAAATCGAGTACCGG
>ENA-UOOH01002293-UOOH01002293.1-fermentation-metagenome-genome-assembly--contig:-NODE-2293-length-16787-cov-5.258188_pt1 | contig 16787 bp, 10 predicted proteins | sample MGYA00245778_ERZ724025 | MGnify/ENA primary metagenome ERZ724025 (study PRJEB28704, sample SAMN03018313) | fermentation metagenome | biome: anthropogenic terrestrial biome; feature: soil; material... | reverse complement strand
CAGACCGGGACGGTCTGGCTACCAACCCCACTCCCCATCAGCAGGCTCAACGTCCTCAATCACACCGCCACACCCCACCCACATCGGACCTCCGACCTCGTCCGGGGCCTCCAGGCCCCGGACAGCAGCACGCGAAGCCGTGCTGCGGACCTCCGACCTCGCCTAATGCCCTCCAGGGGCATTAGGCTTCCGGCCGGGGTCCCCCCCGGCCGGAACCGAGCCGAAACCGCCCCATCGAGACATAGAGCGTCGGCACGAAGACCAGGGTCAGCATGGTGGCGAAGGCGAGGCCGAAGATGACCGAGATCGCGAGGTTCTCCCACCACTGACTCGACTCGCTCTTCAGCGCCCATTTCATGTGGCGGAAGTCGAAGCTGATACCGGTGGCCATGGGGACCAGGCCGAGAATGGTCGTGACGGCGGTCAGGAGGACCGGGCGCAGCCGGGTCACGCCCGCCTCGTGTGCGGCCTCGACCAGGCCCAGCCCGCGGGCCTCCAGCTGGCGAGTGTAGTCCAACAGCACAATCCCGTTGTTCACCACCACCCCGGCCAGGCTGATCACGCCGATACCGGTCATGATCACGATGAAGGGCATGTGATTGACCAGCAGACCGATGAAGACGCCGATGGTCGACATGGTCACGGTGAACATGATGATCACCGGCACGGTGAGCGTGTTGAACTGTGCGACCAGGATCAGGACGATGGCGAGCAGGGCGTAGAGGAACGCGCGGCTCAGGAAGGCGACCGCCTTGTCCTGCTCCTCCTTCTCCCCGGCATAGCGCAGCTCGTACCCGGCCGGTAGTTCCAAACCGGCGAGCCGTTGCTCGACGTCCGCCAAGACCATCTCCGGCAGGCGCCCCTCGCTGTCGCCGGTGAGGGTGACCACCCGCTTCTCGTCGATCCGGGTGATGTTGCCGAAGCCACCCTTGTAGGAGAACTCACCGAGCGAGCTGAGCGGTACCGCTGCGCCGAAGTTGTTCGGGACGTGCAGCCGCATCAAATCCTCCAGCGAGGATCGTTGCGGCTCCGGCAGGCGGACCGTGATGTCGTACTCGTCGTTGAATTGACGATAGGAGCCGACCTTCATTCCGAAGATCGCTGTCTTGAGGAAGTTCCCGATGACCGCGGTGTTGACGCCCAGCTGCACCGCCCGCTGGCGGTCCGGGTCGAACACGATCTCGGGGCGCGTCGCCTCCAGGTCGCTGCGCAGGTTGACCAGTCCGGGGACATCGAGGATCAGGTTCTTGGCGCGCGTGCTCAGCTCCTCCAGCACCCGAAACTCCTGGCCGACCAAGCGAACCGTGACCGCCGCGCCGGTGGGTGGGCCCATCTCCTCCTGGCCCACCTTGATCTCCGCACCCGCGATGTCAGCGAGCGCAACGCGGATGTCCTTCATGACCTCCGTCGAGGGTCGGTTACGTTCCAGGAAATCGAGGAATTTAATCGTGATGTTCGCCACATGCGGACCTGTCGCCTCGCCGCCGAATCCGACGGCCGAGCCGCTCTCGCTGCCGACATTGGTGATCACGTGTTCGATGTCGCCACGAAACTGTTCCACCCGCTCCTCGACCAGCGCGGCCAGCCGGTTGGTCTCGTCGATGTGCGTGCCTTGCGGGCAGCGGATGTTGATCCGCGCCCGGATCGGGTCGAGGTCAGGGAAGAAATCGACCCCTTCCCCGCGCTTGCCGTAGACGATGACAAATGCCAGCAGCAGGAGGACCGTCAGGCTGATCGTCACCACGCGATGGTGCAGGGCTTGATTCAGGAGCCAGCGATAGGCGCGGATCGTTCTGCTGGTGTGCGGATGGTCTGAAGCTGACTTGGTACCGGCGCTCGCTGCCATCGCGGCGATCGTCGGATTGATCACCAGTGCGACGAAGAGGGAACTGCTGAGGACGATGATGACGGTGATCGGCAGGTATTTCATGAAATCGCCGACGATCCCCGGCCAGAACAGCATCGGCGCGAAGGCGGCGATGGTCGTTGCGGTCGATGCGATCACCGGCCAGGCGACCTCCGCTGTGCCCAGTTGTGCCGCCTCGATCCGTGAATACCCCATTTCGATGTGCCGATGGATGTTCTCCACGATCACGATCGCGTTGTCGACCAGCATCCCGAGCGACAGGATCAGGCTGAACAGGACGATCATGTTGAGCGTGTAGCCCAGCAACTGAATCATCGAGAAGCTGATCAGCATGCTCATCGGGATCGCCAACGCCACCACCAGGCTCGAGCGCAGGCCCATGAAGAGCATCAGGACCACTACCACCAGCACGAGCCCGGAGATGATGTTGTTCTCCAGGTCGGCGAGCATGTTTCGGATGTCTTTCGACTCGTCCATGGTGATCGCGAACTCGACCCCGTCCGGCGCCTGTTCCCGTGCCACGGATAGGATGTGCCTGACCGTCTCCGCGATCGGGATGATGTCCGCCCCGATCCGCTTCTGGATGTTCAGCGATATACTGTCCTTGCCGTTGATGCGCGCGTAGCTGGTGCGATCCTTGAACGTGTCGCGGACCGTTGCGATGTCGGTCAGGTAGATCGGCTGCCCATTGCGGTCGGCGACCTGAAGGGTCTCGACCTCTTCCGGCTCGGTGAACTCAGCCGGAAGGCGGATGTTGAACCGGGTGCCCTCGGTCTCCAGGCCGCCCGCCGAGACGTTCACGTTCTCGCTCGGCACCAACCCGAGGATCTCGGGGATGGTCAGGCCATACGCAGCGAGGCGGTCCTGATCGACCTCGATGCGAATCTCGCGCTCAAGCGCGCCGAGGACGTCGACGTTCAATACGCCGGGCACCCCTTCAATCGCGTCCTCCAGCTGGTCGGCGATCAGCTTGAGGCGCACAGGCGAGATGTCGCCGGAGATGTTGACGATGACGATCGGGAACTCGGAGATGTTGATGTCCCGTACGATCGGTTCCTCCGCATCCAAGGGGAGGTCCGCCTTCGCGATCTCAACCCGGTCACGCACCCGCTGTAGGGCGTCCTCAATCCGCACGTCCGGGGTGAACTCGATCGTGATCATCGACATGCCCTCGGCACTGATCGAGGTGATCTCCTCGAGGTCATCCAGTCCGCTCAGCTCCTTCTCGATCTCCTTGGTGACCGTGTTCTCGATGTCCTCAGGCGAGGCGCCTTCATAGGTGGTCGTCACCAGGATGTACGGGATGTCCACGTCCGGTGAGGACTCGCGTGGGAGCGTGAGGTAGCTCTCCATGCCGACGACGATGATCAACAGCATCAGGACCAACACAGTGGTCCTGTTTTTAACGGCGACGTTGGTCAGCAGCACTGCGGTACCTCACTCGGGTCTGGATGCGGACAGGTCGGCGGGTTGGTAGGGGGCGGTCAGCGGGGAGCGCGATTCGGTCACGCTCACGCTCTGGCCGGGACCGACAAAGCGATGCCCGTTGACGATCAGGCGGTCACCGGGGGCGAGCCCGGACAGGACCTGAACATGCCGGCCACGCATCAGGCCGAGGGTGACCTCCCGGCGTTCAGCCTGGTTCTGAGCGTTCACGACGTAGACCACGCGGCCTTCCTCCAAGGGGATGACCGCGGCGAGCGGGATCATGATGGCGTCTTGCAGCACGCGACGGGTAAGGTGGACCGATACGATCTGGCCGCTGCGAAAGGTGCCGGCTTGATTCGCCACGGACACCTCGACCGGTGTGGTGCGTGAGGCCGGATCGGCCAGCTCACCGATGAAGGTGATCGTCCCGTCGACCAGCACATCGGCACCGAGCGGATCGACCTGAACCGGGACGCCGTCGCCCAGGCTCAGGTAGCGGATGTCCTTCTCCGGCACCTGCACCCTGACCTTCGCGGTTTCGATATCGACGATCTGGGCCACAGGATCGCCCGGCTGGACGTATTGCCCGATCTCCTGCGGCAGGTCGTTGAGCGTCCCGCTGATCGGCGCCTTGATCGTGGCCCGATCGAGATGCTCACGCGCCGTGTTCCGGTGCGCGCGTGCAACGGCCAGGTTGGTGCGTGCGCGGTCCAACTCGGTCTGGGTGGAGACACCCTTTTCGAACAACTCCTGCATGCGGAGAAAGTCCTGCTCCTCGAACTCCAGCTCGGCCTGGGTCCGGTCCACTGCCGCCTTCAACAGCGCCTTGTCGATCTCCAGGATCACCGCGCCCGCCTCGACCGGCTTGCCCTCTTCGATACCGGGACCGTAGGCGCCGATCTGACCCGATACCTCGGCGGCCACGTTGACGATCCGGTTAGGTTCGACAACCGCGTGCAGCCGAAGCCGATCCGGCAATGCCGGCAGCGGTTCGACCGTGAGGACCTCGACATTGACCGGAGGCGGATCACTCGGCGGTAGTGTCTCCTGCCGTGCCGGAAGTACTTTGGCCAACAGAACGACAGTGAGGATTCCGGCGAGGATGATTGTGCCGGGCATCAACATGCGCAAGCCGCGTTTCATACCGATTTCACTCCATCGTTCATCACGCTGAGAAACTGCGGAAAGAGGTGGGGGGATGAGCCAATTGTCTCCACAATCGAAAGCTTGCCGCCCGGAATCAAATGCCCCGCCCCTGTTTTCAGACCTCCATGCCTTTAATAAAGAAGGCCGCCAATCCAGAGTTCCCCGAAAAACGGATTCGGACCAGGGCAAAAAACTCAACCCACCCAGTGGCCACGTCGCAAACGCCACCGCGTCCTCTGCGCCCTCTGCGGGAGGCTCCCCGGATCCGGATGGGGAGGTTAGGCAGGGAAAGCAGCTCAGCTACCCTTTCTATTGGACGCCCCCTCTCAATGAATTCCCAATGACAATATGACTAGATCGATCTCTGTGTAAACGGGACAGTTCAGAGCAAGCCAATGGGAATGTGCCGTAGTGCAATTCAACTTCAATAAGGAGTTGTCCTCATTCCCAATCATCCTTTCCTGCAAATTGGTGATCGACCTGAGGACCCCTTAGATGTTCGTGTCTTTGGTGTCCTCCTTAGAGGAAACAGAACCGGCCATCTGCCGGATGGCTTGCAAAAACGGCCTGTGACCTTAGAATTTGTGCAGACTCCAATCGCTTCAACCTCGAAAGAGGGCTTCTCCATGGCCACTGGCAACGTGTGCACAACCCCGGATCCCCAGCCATTTGTTTTCCCCCCGAACCTTTTTGAACAGGGACCGCAGGCGAGTGGGGCTGTCTTCTGGTCTTGCCTGCGTGCGCGTCCCCGCTGGGAGAAGAAACTCGCCGCCTGGCTGCGGGTGTATGGGTTCTGCCACTTCCTGCCGACCTACCGCAAGGAGTCGATCAGCCACCGAAAGCGCCGCGTGACCGACATGCCGTTGCTGCCGGGATACGTCTTCGTGGTGGGCGACCACAAGAAGGAATCCTTCAAGGAGATCCAGTCGGTTGCCTACATCATCAAGCCGAACTGTGATGAAGAGGTGCGGGATCTCGACCTGGAGCTGAACAGCCTCTGGAAGGCGGTCAATAGCGGTGAAACCGTGCGTCTCCGCCAGCACTACCACCCGGGGCAGAGGATCGTCGTCCGAAACGGCCCCCTGGAGGGCACCATCGGCGTCTTCCTCAAAGAGGGAAGCCACGGCAAGCTCATCATCTGGATGGACCTCCTCGGCATCGGTGCTGAAGTCGAGCTCTCCCAAGCCTACGAAATCGAGGCATTGTAACGCGACACGCCTCGGCGTGCTGCGGCCCCCCGGGGATGTGCCCCCCCCTCTGCGCCTCTGCGCCTCTGCGCGAGACCTCCGACCATCAGCAGGCCCAACGTCCGCTAGTACGTCGACATAACCCACTCACACAGGCCGTGGAATAGCTAAGTAGCCAGACCATCTTGGTCTGGTGTTCTGCAGGCAAAGCAAGCTCAACCATTCCGCACGGCTCAACCACCACGCCGCCGCGCGAGCCATCTGGGCATCCCCCATTTCAACCAGACGGTAGGCAGAGCCCGTCCGACAACCTCATTGGGCCACAACTCAAGGTCCTCGGTTCCGGATGGGGAGGACTCGCGCAGAGGCGCAGAGGGGTTTGGGGCATGCAGGTTAATCGGAGCAGTGCTTTGGTCTGCTGAAACGGGATCTCTAGAAAATCCCCCCAAAAGGCAGGGGGCAGAGCATGGAACTTACCCAGCCCCATTGGCCGGTCGAAAACGCCACCGCGCCCTCTGCGGGAGACCTCCGGTTCCGGATGGGGAGGTCAGTTTGGGAAATCGGCTGCATTCCAACTTCCGCGCGAGCCGTCTGCCCCATCCGCAGATCTCCGGTTTCTGCACATACCCCGTTTCAACCAGACCAAGATGGTCTGGCTACTTTCCGACCTCCGGGCCACCGCCCGGAAGTGATTGACTTGCGTGAATCCGGTCTGATAATACCCCAAATATTGGTTTTTCGCTGAGATGCATTTCAACAACGCGGTGTGTGCGAGCGCACCGTACAAGGGAGTTAAAAGGTATGGCCACCCAAATGCCGATGGGCACGCGCGTCAAGCTAAGCGCGATGATGTTTTTGCAGTTCATGATGTTGCCGGTCTGGTTCATCCCCATGTTCGCCTATGTGACGAAGATGTCGCCGGAAGGCAGCCCATGGCCGTTTCTGTGCGGCCTGATCATGGCCTTCGGGACGATCACCTCACCGTTGTTCGGGATGTTCGGCGACCGGGTCATGAACAGCGAGAAGGTCTTGATGCTGTGTAACTTCATGGCCGCGATCCTGCTGGGCGTGGCCTACACGGTCACCAATCCGATGATCCTCTTCATCGTGCTCACCCTCGTCATGCTCTTCTACATGCCGACCTGGTCCATCACCGCGACCATCGCGATGGCGAACAGCACGACCGAGGCATTCCCGCAGATCCGCGTGTTCGGATCCCTCGGTTGGGTGGCCGCAGCGATCTTCAGTATCGTCGGCACGAAGGTCTTCGGCATTGCCAACTTCGACAGCACTCCCTACATCTTCCTCGGCGGCGCGATCGCCGCTGTCGCAGGCGGTATCCTCGCCTTCTTCCTGCCGGCCACCCCGCCACCGGCCAAGGGGCAGCCGATGTCGATCGTCGATACGCTCGGCCTGCGCGCACTGGTGCTCTTCAAGCGGTATGACTTTGCCGTCTTCGCAACCCTGATCCTTTTGGCAATGATCCCGTTCCAGTGGTACAACGTTTACTGCGGTCAGTACCTGACTGAGAAGGGCTTCCAATACCTGACCGTGACGATGAACCTTGGCCAGGTGTTCGAGCTGATCTTCATGCTGATGATCCCGGTGATCCTGAAGAAGGCCGGGTACAAGTGGGGCATGGTCATCGGTATCGGCGCGTTGGTTGTCCGCTACGTCGCCTTCTATCTGGGCGCCTCGCAGGGCTTGGTCGCCGGCGATTTCGGCGGTATCCTGGTCCATGGCCTGATCTTCGGTCTGTTGATCGTCGGTAGCCAGATGTACGTCGACGCCGCTGCCCCGGAGGAACTCCGTGGCCAGGCGCAGGGGCTGATCGGACTGATCATGTTCGGTCTCGGTACGCTCCTCTCGAACTTCGTGTTCGACATCATCCTGAAGAAGAACTTGATCTCGGAGGCCGCCGGTGAGACCACGCTCCATGATTGGACGCAGCCCTACCTGATCGCCCTCGGGATCTCCATCGTCCTGATGATCGCCATGGCGGTCCTCTTCAAGCCTGCCGCAAAGGTTGAAAAGAACGAGGCTGCGGCAGCTGCATAAGCTGGTTTCACAACATAGCTGGGCGGGGGGGCGACAGGTTTACCCGCCTGGAAAGTTCAAGGTTTCGGATCAGGCGGGTAGCCACGGCTGCCCGCCTGATCCATTTTTGGCTCCATCGACAGATCGGGAGGAACTTTCGCGCCGATAGGTAAGTGGTTGATAATCAAGCAAATCATAGGTGGCTGAATACGGACGTTTTACCCTTGTCGGACCTTGGGCTGACAAGGTTTTAACGTTGACGCTGAGCAAATTCGTAGCATGGTGTAGTGGTAAGAGGCTAGGAAGACATCGCGACTAGTCCTATTCAAGGGCGGAGGCCACCAAGAGACGCCCGAGAAACGACTCCGTATCTCTTGATCAGCTTATTGATACCGCGGCATACCTTTGGGGGCGTGCGACAATGCGGCATCAGTTACCTCCGGTGTGCCCAGAAGCTGCCGAAATAACCAATTTTTCGTCAATTAATAATTCGCGCCGGATCTGAATAACTTGCGTAACTGCAAGGGAATGGCTGGAATAAAGCCGTTCGCACCTCCCCCCTATCAATCGAACTGCTATCAATCAATGAACCCAATTCCATTGTTCCTTCGGTACAGACGGCTTTTCATTATCCTGCTTCACGCACTCCTGGCGATGTTGGTTTACGCCCTCGCCTTCGCGTTGAGGTTCGATGGAGTCATTCCGGAGCAGTTTTTCCCCTTGTTCCTGAAGACCTTGCCCGGCGCCGTGATCTTGAAGGTCGTCATTATGGACGTCTTCAAGTTGCATCGTGGCCTTTGGCGGTACGTCTCGCTCGATGACCTCGTTCGCTTGGTCAAGGCCGTTACGGTCAGTACGGTCTGCTTTGTCCTCTTCAATTACTTCATTCTGCACCTGAACGAGTTCCCGCGATCCATCTACCTGATCGACTGGATGTTAGCCGTCATGGTCTTCGCCGGGAAGCGGGTCATTATCCGAATCCTCCGCGAGCTCTCCCACGAGGCGGATGCGGATCCGGAAGAGAAACCGATCCTCATCGCCGGTGCGGGCGATACCGGTGAAATGGCGCTGCGGGAGATGACCGCGAAATCCCCCCTCGGCCGAAGCATCGTCGGCTTCGTCGATGACGACCCGACCAAGCGCGACACATCGGTCCGCGGCATTCGTGTACTCGGCCCCCTGTCAGCTACCCCGCGCCTGATCGATTCTGAGGGGATCGGCACCGTCCTGGTCGCGATGCCGAGTGCACCCAAGCGGGCCGTGCGTGAACTGGTCCAGTCCTGCTCCTCGCTGAACGTGAAGTTCAAAATCCTCCCGGCCTTTCGCGACCTCGTAACCGGGAGCTACCAGTACCAGTCGATCCGTGATATCGAGCTGGAGGACCTGCTCGGGCGCGAGCCGATCGCCCTCAATCGCGAGAACGTCGTGAGCGACCTTCATGATCGCGTGGTCTTGGTGACCGGTGCCGGCGGCTCGATTGGCTCTGAGCTCGCGCTTCAGGCCGCACAGGCCGGCCCCAGGCTGCTGGTGATTCTGGACAACGCGGAGAGCCCCCTGTTCGATGTCGACCGCCGGTTGCGGGAGCAGTTCCCCAAGCTGCATATCGTCCCCGCGATCGCCGATGTGCGTGAGCGCAAGGCGATCATGGACCTGTTTGATACCTATCGCCCAGCACGTGTCTTTCATGCTGCCGCTTACAAGCATGTCCCCTTGATGGAAGCCCATCCGATCGAGGCGGTCTGGAACAACGTCATCGGGACGAAGAACGTGATCGATGCGGCCGGTCGCTTTGGCGTCGAGAAATTCCTGCTGATCTCGACCGACAAAGCGGTCTATCCGAAGAACATCATGGGTGCCTCAAAGCGCGCTGCCGAAATCCTGGTCTCGCAAGCCAACGGCAACGGTACCCGGTATGTCGCCGTTCGATTCGGGAATGTGCTCGGCAGTAATGGGAGTGTAGTGCCGATCTTCCAGGACCAGATCAAGCATGGCGGACCGATTAAAGTGACGCACCCGGAGGTCACCCGCTTTTTCATGACAATCCCCGAAGCGGTCGAGCTGGTGCTTCAATCGCTCACGATTGGAGAAGGCGGGGAGGTCTTTGTCCTGGACATGGGCGAGCCGGTTCGAATCGTGGATCTTGCGAAGAATATGATTCGACTCTCGGGGCTTGTGGAAGGCGATGACATCCAAATCGAATACACCGGCCTCCGGCCCGGAGAAAAGATGCACGAGATTCTGAACGACCAGCAGGAGCATCTGCTCCCGACCGCTATCCCCAAGGTCAACGTCCTCAGGGCGGATGCACTCCCGCGCGTCGAGAACCTGGATGAAATCCTCAGTGACATGCACGTGGCGATCAAAAACCGCGACGACCAGCAGGCCAGGGCGCTCCTCTGGAAAATGGTCAACCCAACCAACGGCTGCCCGTTTCTTGAGCCGGATGAAGGCATAACCATCATCTCCGAGACCTTAGGCATCAACGGCGAGGGCGTGTAGTGAAAAGTGTAGGCGGCACATAGCCGCATTTCCCCAATACTCCACTCTTACCATCTCACCTCAAACTCTTCTATCTTCGCGCTCTCCCCCCCCAAACTTCCCACCAGCCCTTTCCAAGGAATTCCACCAACCATGACCCACTCCGCACTATCCCTCCCAGTCCTCACCGTCACCTTAGTTCTCACCATCGCCCTCACCGGCTGCAAGCAGGCCGCGGAAAAAGCCGCCGAGAAAGCCCTTGAAAAGGCGATCGAGGCCGATTCCGGCGAGAAGGTCGATATCGACCTGAGCGGCGGCAACATGGTCGTGAAGGACCTTCAGACCGGCCAGACCATGACGATGAACGTCAATGACACCAAGGACGGCCAGGCCTTCACAATCACAGGCGCCGAAGGTGAGCTCGAGTTTAACGTTACCGAGGCCGATGAACTTCCGGCCGACTGGCCGGCCGCCTTCCCTGAGTACCCAGGCAGCACCATCGAATCCGTGCAATCCATCAACATGCAGGAGATCCAGCAACAGATGGTGACCCTGCACACAGCCGACACCATCAAGCAGGTCTTGGATTTTTATGCCGACGCGGCACAAAAGGCCGGCTACACCCAGGAGATGCGGTTTGTCTCCGATGACGGCGGTCAGGTCGGGTTTGTAAAGGGTGTGCACCGCTTGATCGCCATTGCTGCTGCGGAAGAGGACATGACGGCCGTGACCCTGCAGAGTATCACCTCATCCGAGGCTGACTCAGATACCTTAGACGACGAGCCAATCCAGGACCCTGCCACTGATGGTGCCGAAGACGACACCGAATCCGATTCAGAGGCGGGACTGAACAGCCCAGGCACGCCCGATATCACATTCGCAGAAGGCAGCCTGCCGGAGGATTTCCCCTCTGAACTCATCCCATCCTACGAAGCAGCCACAATCCAACAGGCCGCCTATTCCACAACCGAGGGGATGCTGATGCAGACCGCCACCGCCGAGCCGACCGCAATCCTCGATTTCTACAAATCCCATTTCGAATCCCTCGGCTATAGGCAGTCCGGCACCATCGAGATGGACGGCATCCTCATGCATCAATACGAAAACAACGGAAAAAACATCACCGTCTCCATCCAGCCAGGCGAAGAGACCAATCAAATCACAATCGGCTGGGGCGAGTAAACGGCTGGGACCGCCGACGTCCCAATACTTCTCAGCGCCCTCTGCGTTCTCTGCGGGAGTCCTCCCTCCCCATCCGGCCCAGCAGACCTTTCATTGCAGCCCAAACAATGAATTTCCATCGGAAAATCCGCAGCTGGCTCAACCCACGCTCCTATGTCAGCCAAAAGGAATCGAGATTCAGGCGTGAACTCCGCGGGCGCATCGTCTCAGGCGCGCCCAACGTGAGAATCGGTCGCGGCTGCGTCATCGACCACGCCGTCGAAATCGGTTCTGGCTCAACCATCGAAGACCAGGTCCGCCTGATCGGCAACGTGAAGCTGGGCAAAGACGTCTACATCAACTGCTTTGTCATGATCTCCGGCGACGTGACAATTGCTGACGGCGTCCTCATCTCCCAATTCGTCACGATGTGGGGCCGCGCACACCGCTTCATGAACCGTGACCTCCCCATCTGGGCACAGCACGGAACTCCAGGAATCGATGACAACGGCTACGACACCCAACCAATCGAAATCGGTAAAGGCGCATGGGTCGGTCCCCAAGTCACCATCTTCCGTGGCATCAAAATAGGGGAGGGCGCCGTTATCGGCGCAGGCTCAATCGTCACCCACGATGTCCCCCCATACGCCGTCGTCTACGGAGCCCCAGCCAAAGTAATCAAATACCGCGAATCAAAAACCAAAACCAAGTAACCAAACAACAAAAAACTACTCCGTGCCTCGGAGTCTCCGCCTCTCCCCGTCTCCGAGTCTCCGATTCACCGCGTCCCCGCGTCATCGCGTTACGCGTCCCTGCACCAGTGCACCCAGAACTTAAGGAAAAAACATGACAGAATCATCCACATCCAATTCCGTAAGCCCTTCCGGCGAATCCTTCCCACTCCCTTCCCGCGCCGATTACGACACCGAATTCCAGCGCGTTCAAAACCTGGCCGAAGCAGCACGGGCTGAGGGCAAGGAAATCGTCGTCGTCATGGGTGTTGGTTTTGTGGGTGCTGTCATGGCAGCGATCGTGGCGGACACGGTCGATAAGGCAACCGGCCGGCCGAACAAATTCGTGATCGGCTGTCAGCGCCCGAGTCCCCGTAGCTATTGGAAGATCCCGCTCCTGAACCGGGGTGAGGCCCCGGTCAAGGCAGAGGATCCCGAAGTCGCACCAATGATCGAGCGCTGCGTCATACAGAAGAAGACCCTGACCGCAACCTTCAACAGCGATGTCCTCAGCCTAGCCGACTGTGTAGTGGTGGACGTTCAGTGCGATTACATCAAAAAGGACCTGGGCAACCTCCAGACCGGCTCCACCGATATGGCCGCATTGGAAGCAACCATGCGGACGATCGGCGATAAGATCCAACCCGATTGTCTGGTACTCATCGAAACCACGGTAGCCCCGGGGACCACAGAGTTTGTGGCCTACCCGATCCTGATGAAGGCATTCAAGAAGCGCGGCATCGATTCCGAACCGCTTCTGGCGCACAGCTACGAGCGTGTGATGCCGGGCAGGAATTATGTAGCCTCAATCCGCGACTTCTGGCGCGTCTGCTCTGGATGCACCCCTGAAGCACGGGCACGCGTCGAGAAGTTCCTGCACGAGGTCCTGAACACGGATGAGTTCCCGCTCACGGTGATGGATCGTCCGATCGAGTCGGAGACCGCAAAGATCGTTGAGAACTCCTACCGCGCCACTACCCTGGCCTTTCTTGACGAATGGAGCATCTTCGCCGAGCGCAATGGCGTGGACCTCATCAAGGTAATCAACGCGATCAAGATGAGGCCGACCCATTCCAACATGGTATTCCCCGGGCCCGGCATCGGCGGCTATTGCCTCCCCAAGGACGGTGGTCTCGGCCGCTGGGCATACAAGCACATCCACGGCTTTAACGACGACATCTTCAAGATCACCACAGCCGCGATCAACATCAATGACACACGCGGACTTCATGTAGCGGAGCTTACCCGCGACGCACTAAGAAATCAGGGTAAGCCGATCTATGCCGCCCCAATCCTCCTCTGCGGGGCCAGCTATCGCGAAGACGTCGGTGACACCCGTTACAGCGGCTCAGAACTTGTCGTGCGAAAGCTGACCGAAATGGGCGCCGAGATGCGAGTCCACGACCCCTACGTCGACCACTGGTATGAGTTAGAAGCCCAGGACACCTACCCGGCCCCCGGTCAATCCTGGGCAAGGTTCTTCCGCAACCAGGACGACCTGGTCAACATTCGCGTCTCCAAAGATCTTCAATCCTCTCTTATAGGCGTCGCCGCTCTCATCCTAGCAGTTCGTCACGAACCGTACATGACCCTGGACCCCGACCAAGTAGTTAAAGATGCCGGCGGCCCCATTGCAGTAATCGACTGCTTCGGAATCCTGGACGACAACAAAATCCGCCGCTACTTCGAACTAGGTTGCGAAGTCAAAGCCCTAGGCCGAGGCCACGTCAACAGAATCAAAGATTCCGTTCGATCCAAGAAAAGCAATTAATTGGCAAACGCGAGAAATTAAAGGATCATAATGCGAGTACTTGTCACAGGCGTAGCGGGCTTCATTGCAGCTAGAACAACTGAGCTATTGCTCCAATCTGGCCATGAGGTAGTGGGCGTTGACAACCTAAATAACTACTATGACATCAGACTGAAACTATATCGCCTTCAATCAATTTTGAAACTGTCTGGTGCAGATCAAGATATCCTAGACCAAGTGAGTCCAGAAAGAGAATTCATTGATTCGTTTTATGAACCATCAAAAATAAAATCAGATAATTTCGAGTTCAACCTTTTGGATATAGAGAGCAAAAAGTCAGTTCGAGAACTTTTTGAAAAATACCAATTCGATGCCGTTCTCAACCTGGCAGCCAGGGCAGGTGTCAGGTACAGCATGATCGATCCAGATGTGTACATGAGGACCAATGCAATGGGCACATTGAACCTCATGGATGCAATGCGGGACACAGGCTGCAAAAAAATGGTTTTGGCAAGCACCTCCTCATTATACGCAGGGCAGCCAATGCCATTCTCCGAGGATTTACCGGTCAACACCCCAATCAGCCCATACGCTGCCAGTAAAAAGGCAGCAGAGATGTTGGCCTACAGCTACCATCACCTTTACAATCTTGATATATCTGTCGTACGATATTTTACAGTGTTCGGACCCGCCGGACGACCTGATATGTCAATCTTCAGGTTCATCAAATGGATTGATGAAGGACAGCCAATCGAGCTTTTCGGGGATGGCTCCCAAAGCCGCGACTTTACCTATGTCGACGATATAGCTAAAGGCACAATTGAAGCAATGAAACCTTTGGGGTATGAAGTCATAAATCTGGGCGGGGGCAATAATCCAATCTCCTTGAACAAAATAATTGAATTTATCGAAAATTCTCTGAATAAAACGGCCAAGATCAATCATCGTCCATTTCACATCGCAGACATAAAAGAAACATGGGCCGATATCGATAAGGCAAAAGCAATCCTCAAATGGAGTCCGTCTGAGCGAATTTTTGAGGGTGTCCAAAAATCAATCAATTGGTTTGAAGACAATAGATGTTGGGCTTCCAAAGTTGTCCTGGGTTAATTTATAATCTATCGAATAATTATGACCATCATCGAATTTTAGAAACTGACATTAGTAATTAATTGTCTGGAATGTTTAAGGCTCAAGCTCTGCAGAAAAACATCTATGCAGGAACTGTTCAGAGACCTCTGGGTCCGGTCAATCTGTCTAGTTTTGCTTTCTTTGTCCAGTGGCTAGGGCTTTTCAACTGATACAGAGAAGTGTACAAGCGCAATCTCCGACGAATTAATGAAGATCCATATTATTTCAGGAAAGTTGAAAAGTGGCAGCCGTATTTGTAAAACCCCAATTAAGTCGTCGAATTAAAATTCGATAAACATTAGAAAAGCTATAAAGTTAAACCATGACAAAAACAGGTTCTAAGTTTATTAAGAAAGTGCAAAGTAGGGAAGGGAGGACGATTTGTAGAAACTTTGGATACTTAACGATTCTTCAAATTGCGGGGTATATTTTCCCCATTATCACCGTACCATACCTTGCAAGAGTCATAGGGGCTGAAGGATTTGGTCGAATTGCTTTCGCTGCTGCTGTTATCGTCTGGTTTCAAACCATCTCAGACTGGGGGTTTAACTATACGGCAACACGAGATGTTGCAATCAATAAAAGTGATAAAGAAAAAATTTCTAGAATTTTTTCTGAGGTAATTTGTGCAAAGTTTTTACTCGCTGGTCTTTCATTTATTTTTTTGCTAGTTCTAGTATTTATACTCCCGGAGTTTCGAAAAAATTGGCAGTTAATACTTTTGACATTCTTGCAAATTCCAGGACATATTTTATTTCCCGACTGGTTTTTCCAGGCCGTTGAGAGAATGGGTTATATAACTGTCATGAATCTTTTTTCAAAAACATTATTTACCCTGGGGGTTTTTCTTTTCGTAAAAGAAAAAGGCGACTATGTCCTCTATCCATTGTTAATGTCGATGGGTTATATTGCAGCTGGAATATTTGGAATGTATTTCATATTAAATCGGTGGAAAATTAAATTTGAAATACCAGATCTGGTTGTGATTTTATCCGCGATAAAAGGAAGTACAGACGTCTTTATTAACAATTTAATGCCGAACCTTTATAATAGTTTTTCTGTTCTGTTATTGGGGTTTTATTGGGGTGGTGTTCAGAATGGAATCTTCGATGCTGGAAGTAAATTTGTAAATCTTGGGCTACAAATAAATTTATTGTTCTCTAGGGCATTTTTCCCGTTCCTTTCCAGGAGAATTGATAAGCACAAATTGTATGTTTTGATCTCCTTGGTTTCTTCTGGATTTGTCGCCATTCTGCTTTTCGCATTAGCACCAATAATGGTTAATTTAATGTATACTAAGGAATTTGATGGTGCAGTTACAGTTCAAAGAGTTTTGTCAATTTCATTAATCTTTGCTTTTCTAATCAATGCTTACGGAACAAACTTCTTGATTTTGAATGGAAATGAGAAAGGGCTTAGAAAGATTACGATGTTATGCTCATTTATTGGATTGGGTCTATCGTTCCCCTTAGTTTACTTCTGGGGTTATATTGGTGCTGCAGTAAATGTTGCCTTGATTCGTGGTTTAATGGGTATTGGAATAACTTGGAAGGCCATATCGGTAAAAAACCAATCCTCAATGTTTCCCAAAGTAAAACCCCCGAATGTTTTTGCATGTTGAGCCTTGCCAATAATTGGTTATTTGATACTCATGCGGCCGCCCCGTTAGGAAAAATTTCCCTGCTCGTTTGAGGTCGTTTGAGCGTGTCCTTTCTGCAAGCGTGCGTGTCTAATAAGCCTGTGTCTTACCTTGGTTGCCAACGGTAGGAGGCGACCAATGGTAAATGGGAAAGTGGACCCGGCTATAGAGCTGGAACAGGTGCGGCTTGCGTTTGATCGCTGGCGCAGGCAGCGAGGTGGCAAAGGCCGGA
>ENA-UOOH01002289-UOOH01002289.1-fermentation-metagenome-genome-assembly--contig:-NODE-2289-length-16802-cov-5.708784_pt1 | contig 16802 bp, 15 predicted proteins | sample MGYA00245778_ERZ724025 | MGnify/ENA primary metagenome ERZ724025 (study PRJEB28704, sample SAMN03018313) | fermentation metagenome | biome: anthropogenic terrestrial biome; feature: soil; material... | reverse complement strand
AGCCAGCTTCTCAGCGTCAAAGTCCAGGGGGCTGCGGTAGTGGGTGGACAGAAGGAAAAAGCGCACGATTTCCGGTGAAAACTTTTTAAGGATATCCCGCACCAGGAAGAAGTTGCCCAAAGACTTGGACATTTTCTCTTCTTTCACAGTGATAAAACCGTTATGCATCCAGTAGCGGACGAAGGTCTTCCCATTGGCCGCCTCGCTCTGGGCAATTTCGTTTTCGTGATGGGGAAAGATCAAGTCGTATCCCCCGCCGTGGATGTCGAAGTTGGAACCCAGGTATTTGAGCGACATGACCGAGCACTCAATGTGCCAGCCCGGCCGGCCAGGCCCCCAGGGGCTGTCCCAGGACGGCTCGCCCGGCTTGGCGGCTTTCCAGAGGGCGAAGTCCATGGGGTCGCGCTTGCGGGTATCTACTTCCACCCGCGCCCCGGCCTGCATGTCCTCCAGGCTGCGCCCGGAGAGTTTGCCGTAACCGGGAAACTTGCGCACCTCAAAATAGACATCCCCTTCCACTTCATAGGCAGAGCCGTTACGAACCAACTCTTCCACCATCCGAACGATCTCGGTCATATGCCCGGAGACTTTGGGATGCTTGTCGGCACGGCGCACGTTCAAGCTGTCGGCGTCTTTAAAATATTCTTCAATATATTTACGGGCCAGGCTCAGAGGATCTTCCCCTGCTTCCCGGGCCCGGTTGATAATCTTGTCGTCCACATCGGTAAAGTTCTGGATATAGAGGACATCATAGCCCCTGTAGGCCAAATACCGCCGGACAGTGTCAAAAAAGACCAGCGGCCGGGCATTGCCCAGGTGGATATAGTTGTAGGTGGTGGGGCCGCAGACATACATATAAACCTTGCCGGGTTCACGCGGTTGGAACGTCTCCTTCCGCCTGGTCAGGGTATTATAAATCTCCATGCTCTTTAGTGAGCCTCCTCCCGTCATCAAACTTTCCTGCAGGCCGGATCCGCCAGGGCGATCAAATATTATTAGCTAGCGCATCAGCCAGGCGACGGGCCACCTTATCCCTTCCCAGGATCGCCATGACCTGGTTCAGATCGGGGCCGTGGGTGCTTCCGGTAAGGGCAGCACGGACGGGTATAAAAATTTGTTTCCCCTTGACGCCGACTTCCTTGCCAACCTTCTTCAGCATGGCTTTTGCCTCAACCCCGGTTAACTCGGGGCAAGCCTCAACCATCCCCCGCAGGGCTGTAAGTACCGCCGGAACCTGGCTTTCTGCCAGGACTTCCCGGGCTTCCGCTTCTTGAATCTCCACCCTGTCGTTAAAGTAAATCCCCACGTGATCGGTAATATCCTCCAGGCAGCCCAGGTACTCGCGAGCCAAAGTAACCACCGCTTTCAGCCATTCATAACGCTCCGGCGTCAAGGGTGTCGTAAGATAACCCGCTTTTTCCAAAAAGGGTATGGCCAGATCTGTGACATACTCGATGGGAGCCTGCCGGATGTAGTGTCCGTTCAACCAGTTCAGCTTGTCCAGATCGAACACGGCGGGGCTTTTGGCCACTCTATCCAGGGAAAACTGCTGCTTTAGTTGTTCCAGGGAAAAGACTTCTTCTTCCCCTCCCGGGGACCAGCCCAGAAGGGCCAGGAAGTTCACCAGAGCCCCGGGCAGGTAGCCCTTTTCCTGGTACTGCTCGATAGCCGTAGCACCATGGCGCTTGCTCATCTTGCTGCGGTCCTTGCCCAGGATCAGGGAAACATGGGCGAACTGAGGAGGTTTCCAACCCAGGGCATTGAACAAAAGAATCTGGCGCGGGGTGTTGGACAGATGCTCCTCGGCTCTGATCACATGGCTGATGGACATGGTATGGTCATCGACGACTACCGCATAATTATAAGTTGGAATACCGTCGGACTTGACAATAATAAAATCGCCGATGCCGCTGCATTCGAAGTTAACCTCTCCCCGGACGAGATCCTTGACGACAATGACATCATTATTTGGAACACGGAAGCGAATTGCCGGCTTCCTTCCTTCGGCCTCCAGGCGGGCACAGTCTTCCGGAGATAGGTCACGGCACCGTCCAAGGTACCCGGTGGTCAACTCGCCCTTGGCTAGAAGCGCCTCCCTTTCCGCAGCCAGCTCTTCCTCGGTACAATAGCAACGGTAGGCATCCTTTTGGCGCAGAAGCTGTTCGGTGTAACGCTGGTAGAGATCCAGTCTTTCCGTCTGGCGGTAAGGTCCACACGGCCCCCCCACCTCAACGCCCTCATCCCAGTCCAACCCGAGCCAGCGCAGGGCGGCCAGGATGTTTTCCTCCGACTCCCGGGAGGAGCGCTCCAGGTCGGTATCTTCAATCCGTACAATAAAGGTACCCCCGTAGCGACGCGCAAAAAGCCAGTTAAACAACGCCGAACGGGCCCCGCCAATATGAAAGGGCCCCGTCGGACTCGGTGCAAACCTTACTCGAACCGGCAGCAAATACAGCTCCTCCTTAATCCCATTCCCGGACCGTTCCGGGACGGGCAACCGCGCGGCCGCACCGGAGAACGGCACGAATGGCGCAGATTTCCACTATTTATGTAGATTATTATAACACTTCACAGATCATGCAGCAAACCTTTTTACCCGCCGACACACCCCGCAAGGTGTCAAGGGGACGGGGTTGTTGACACCCTCGGCACCGGGCAGGGCCGACACAATAATAAGATCCTCATGAATTCACACTTCAGGTTCTTTCAAAACCGAACAGTGTAGTATAAATCTGAGTAACTGTAACAACAAATTGTCATTCTGAGCGTTAGCGAAGAATCTTTCCCGGATCCTTTGCTAGCGCTCAGGATGACAACCATCGGGGAGGGTGACAAGGGGGTTGATGAAAAAGGTGTGACAAGGGAACCAACTTTCAGGAGAGCGGAGCACCCTGCGCCGGTTGGGGTTGATGACTGACAAGGGAACGGTTCTCTTGATACCCCGCATCCACAGCGCTTCCCACGTCCTGTTAGGATTTGTTGTCAACAACCCCGTCCCCCTGACACCCCTGCTAGGATCAAGGATGTCGCGTAGGCGGCAATTCCTTCGCCCGCTCCCGTAAAACCGAGCCCCTCGGTGGTCGTGGCCTTTACATTGACCTGTGCAGGGTCGATACGCAGCGCTTCCGCCACCCTGGTTTTCATCTCTTCCAGGAAGGGCGCCAGCCTGGGCGCCTGGGCCAGGATAACAGCGTCGATATTCCCGACCTCAAAACCTTTTTGGGCCAGGATCTCCCGCACCCGGGAGAGCAGGACAAGGCTGCTGATTCCTTTATAGCACGGATCGCTGTCCGGAAAGTGCCGCCCGATGTCTCCCGCTCCAGCAGCGCCCAGGAGAGAGTCCATGATAGCGTGCGTCAGCACATCTGCGTCGGAATGCCCTAAAAGCCCTTTTTGATAAGGGATGTTTACACCGCCCAGGACAAGGGCCCTCCCTTCAACCAGCCTGTGCACGTCATAGCCAAGTCCCACTCTCACAACTGGCCGCCTCCCACCTGCCCGGCCTCGATCAGGGCCGAGGCAATAATCAAATCCTCCGGCGTGGTAACTTTGATGTTGCGGTAAGACCCCGGCACGATCTTTACCGGGAGCCCCAGCCGCTCCACAAGCCCGGCATCATCGGTGCCAAGGTAATTTGCCTGGCGTGCCGCCCGGTGCGCCTGGAGGATTACGTCACGGCGAAAGGCCTGGGGGGTCTGGGTCAGCCAGAGGCGCCCCCTCGGCAGGGTTTTAGATACAAAGCCGTCCTCAGCGGCCATTTTGACAGTGTCCTTGACCGGTACCGCCAGTGTCGCGGCGCCATAGTGGGCGGCTGCTTCTACAACCGCCAGAAGCCCTTCGGGGCTCAGCAGGGGGCGGGCTCCGTCGTGAATCACGACCAGGTCTGTTTCCGGCGAAAGCGCCAAGATACCGCTGTAAACGGAATCCTGGCGTTCTCTTCCCCCCGTCACTATTGCTGCTGTTTTCCTGATCCCCAGTCTTTCAACAACGGCATTCCGGCAGTATTCTTCCTCCCCCGGACCGGCCACAAGGACGATGCTTTGAACCAGTCGGCTGGCCTCCAGCGCTTTCAGCGCATGCCCCAGCAAAGGAATGCCGGCCAGGAGGAGAAATTGTTTTGGGACCTGCATTCCCATCCTGCTGCCGGAACCGGCAGCAGGAACGACAGCCGCGACCTTAACCAATAATATTCACCTCAAAGCCCAGAAAGTCCTGTCCAGCCTCGCCGCGCCGCTCACACTTGAGCTTGGCAAAAATCATTCTCCCGGCGGCGGTCTGGGGGGTGACAGGGGGACGGTTCTCTTGACAACCTGCACCCACAGCCGTATCCCACTTTTGTGTCAACAACCCCGTCCCCTTGACACTCCTTTGACACTCCGGAACGACAGCCGCAACCTTAACCAATAATATTCACCTCGCCCAGGTAGGCCTGTCCAGCCTCACCACGACGTTCATGCTTGGGCTTGGCAAAGATCATTCTCCCGGCGGCGGTCTGGAGGACACTGGTCACCAGCACGGGGATCGTCTGGTTCATATAGCGCTTTCCATTATCCACCACGATCATGGTGCCGTCGTCCAGATAGGCCACCCCCTGACCGATTTCTTTCCCGTCCTTGACCAATTGAACAACCATTTCCTCGCCGGGCAGAACCACCGGCTTAACTGCGTTGGCTAATTCATTGATATTCAAGACCTTAACGCCGTGCAGCTCGGCTACCTTGTTCAAGTTAAAGTCGTTGGTGATGATTTTCCCGCCTAACTTCTGAGCAAGCTTGACCAGTTTAGCGTCCACCTCTGCAATACCTTCCAGCCCGCGGTTGTTGTCGTAGATCTGAACTTTGATCTCCATGTCTTTGCGCATCTGGTTGAGGATATCCAGACCGCGCCGACCCCGGTTTCTTTTTAGCAGGTCGGGGGAATCGGCAATATGACGCAATTCATCCAGGATAAAAGCAGGGATAAGCATAATTCCCTCGAGGAAACCACTCTCGCACAGGTCGGCAATCCGGCCGTCAATGATCACGCTGGTATCCAGGATTTTATATTGGGTGCCACGAGCGTCGAGCTTTGGCACGCGATCCTTGCCAAACTTGGGGAAACTCGCAAAAAGCACCAGCAAATCTTCCCTCTTCTTGATGCCGATGCTCATTCCGAGATAGGCCAGAAGCAGGGTCAGTAAAACCCACAGGATTTTCCCGATGGGACCTAAAAAAGAAAGAATAGAACCCATTAAATTAGCTATTATAAGTCCGACAATCAATCCGACAGAACCCATAACCAGGTCCTGGGTCGGTGTTTTTTGAAGATACTGCTCTATAAAAACAGTAAGTCGCACGGATCCCGTCATGATCGGCGAAGCCAGCAAAATCCCTGTCACAAGGCCGACCAGGGTTAAAAGGCCGATTAAGCCTAGCTTGAATTGATAGGGCAGGTTGACCACAAATGCAATCAGGCCGCTGTTAACTAAATAAAGGCCGAGAGCTGCCCCAAGACCGGTAAATGCAACCAGCAGAACTAAATAGACTATTTTCTTAACCATATTTTCACCTCCTTTCAATATTTATTAGTCCATTATATTTTTCACAAAATAATGTAACTCTATTATATTTGTTTTATAAAGTTAACATCAAGAAAAATATAGCGGTTTTTGGGAGGTGAAAAAATAAAAACGTCAGGTTTTCCTGACGCTCTTAAGCGAAAGCCCCGTCCAGCATTGACTGCGCCTTTTCTTCCTCTAATTCGGTGGCCAGAACCAGTTCGCTAATAAGGATCTGCCTTGCGTTTTCCAGCATTTTTCTTTCTCCCGAGGAAAGACCCTTTTCCCGATCCCGCTTCATTAAGTTGCGCACCACTTCAGCAACCTCGTAGACATTACCGCTTTTGATTTTTTCCAGGTTGGCACGATACCTGCGGTTCCAGTTTGGAGACATCTCAGAGGACTGCTGACGCAGAATACAAAAAACCCGATTCACGCCTTCGGAGTCGATTACTTCTCTCAGGCCAACACCTGCGCCATTACTAATGGGGATCATAACTTTCATATCACCCACGGGAAGACGCAATATATAATACTGCCGCCTTTCCCCAAGGACTTCCTTTTCCTCGATGGCTTCGATAACGCCCGCTCCGTGCATCGGGTACACCACTTTATCTCCTATTTTAAACAATGCCGTACCCTCCTTTGAATAATTACCACGTATAAAGTATAGCACAAAGGGTCGGCCCTGTCAAATAAACTATAATTTTAGCATAGCGTAAAGCTAGTGTCAATGATCTTTTGTGAAACTTTTTCTTTTTGTAACCCTTGTAAACTCTGGCAAAATTGCCTATTACCTGTTTTTTGTTTGCTCATTTCTACCCGTGCCTTTCCTGCAGCAATTGCTCGCGGTAGCGGTTGAGTCCATACTTGATGGAGCGGGCCCGGACCTCGCCGATACCTTCCACCTCGTCCAGCTCCGCGATTGACGCTAACAGAATCTTATAAAGGGAGCCAAAGGTATTGACGAGGTTATCAATAACCGGCAGGGGCAGCCTGGGGATCTTTTCCAGGATACGGTATCCCCGCGGGTGAACATGCTGATCCAGGATGCTGGCGCTGCCGGGAAAGCCCAGCGCCCGGGCAATCAGGGATAGATCCAGGAAATCCTCGGCGGGCCAGCTTCCAATCACCTCGAGGATCGTAGCCGGCGACTTCTCCCCAAGGGTAGTGGCGTAGTCCTGGATCACCAGCAGGCCTTCTTCTTCAACATTGGCAAGGAGTTCCTCCAGCTGCATGGTAATCAGCCGTCCCTCCACCCCGAGCTCGCTGATGTAGCGCTCAATCTCCTTGACCACCCGCAAAACCATTTCCACCCGCTGGATGACTTTGGTCACATCGTAGAGGGTGGCCGCTTCCTCAAACTCCAGAATGCTCAGCACAACAAGCACCTTATCCAGAACCGAACGGTATTTCTCCAGGGTCTGAATAGCCTGGTTGGCTTTGGTCAAAATGACACCCAGGTCTTTAAGCACATACTTCAAAGTACCCTTGTAAATGGTAATTACACCGCGTCTCTGGGAAATGGCAATGGCCAGGTTGCCCGTTTGCCTGGCAACCCGCTCGGCCGTACGGTGGCGGATGCCGGTTTCACTGGAAGGGATGTTCTGGCCCGGGACCATCTGGGTATTGGCAGCCAGGATCTTTTTGGTGTCCTTGCTGAGAATGATCGCCCCGTCCATTTTTGCCAACTCGTAAAGACTAGATGGCGCAAATTCGGCGTTAATCACAAAACCGCCCTCGGTGATTTCCATCACTTCAGGCGTGTCCCCAATAATAATGAGCCCGCCGTTCTTAGCCTTCAGAATATTCTCCAGCCCTTCTCGGAGCGGAGTTCCCGGCGCAACCGTACGCAGGACTTGTAACAACGTTTTTTCGGCTTTATCTTCTCTCAATTTATTGTCACACCTCAAACCTTTAAAGCCAACTCCAGGGCCCCGGCCAGTGTGTCCGCTGTGATGATCCCCGGTTGTTCCTGGTCGGGGATGGCGCTTTGCGCGGCCGTTAAAAAGCGGCTGAAGCCCATTTTGAAAGCTTCTTTGATTCTTTTTTCCACTCCTGTTACCGGTCGGAGCTCGCCGGTAAGGCCGATTTCTCCCGCGCAGACAAGGGCCGGGTCGACCGGCACATCTCTAAAACTGGAGGCCAGCGCACAGGCGATGGCCAGATCCACCGCCGGCTCATCGAGCTTTACACCTCCGACGGCATTCACGTAAAGATCCTGACTGCCCAGGTTCAGGCCTACCCGCTTTTCCAATACAGCAGCAATCAGGGCAACCCTGTTGTAGTCTACGCCGGCGGTCATCCGGCGAGGTACACCGTAGCCCGTTGGTGATACCAGGGCCTGTATTTCAACCAGGAGCGGCCTGGTCCCCTCCAGGCCGGCCACGACGGCTGACCCGGGCACATCGGTCTGGGCGCGTTGAATTAAAAAAAGGGCGGAGGGGTTGGCCACTTCGACCAGGCCTTTCCCGCTCATTTCAAAAATACCGATTTCATGGGTAGAACCAAACCTATTCTTCATTCCCCGGAGGATCCGAAAGAACTGGTGCCTGTCTCCCTCCATGTAGAGCACCGTGTCCACCATATGCTCCAGAACCCGGGGTCCGGCCAGAGTACCCTCTTTGGTGACGTGCCCGACCAGGAAAATGGATATTCCCGTGGTCTTGGCCAGACGCATCAACTGAGCCGCACACTCCCGCACCTGCCCCACGCTGCCGGGGGCAGAGGGAATGCCGGCTTTAAACATCGTTTGGATGGAATCGATAATGACCACCGGGGGAGTCAGCTGCCGCAGATGGCCTTCCACCGCGTCAATGTCGGTTTCACAAAGCAGCAACAGGCCGCGCGACAGCGCTCCCAGCCGGTCAGCCCGGATCCGAATCTGACGGGCCGATTCTTCCCCGGAAACATAAAGCACCTGCAGCCTGCGGCTGAGCAGGTGAGCAGCCTGAAGCATCAGGGTCGACTTGCCGATACCCGGATCTCCCCCCACTAAAATCAAGGACCCTGGGACGATACCGCCCCCCAAAACCCGGTCCAATTCGGCGATTTCTGTTGGAAAGCGGTCTTCGGCCAGGGCAGGCACCTCGGTAACGGGACGCGGCGGTTCACCAACCGTACCCGCAGGCGCAAATGTCCCAGGGGGCTGATTAATCTCTTCCACGAGGCTGTTCCAGACCCCGCAGCCGGGGCATCGCCCAAGCCAACGGGTTGACTGATGGCCGCATTCCTGGCAGCAGTAATGTGTCTTTACACGCATTGACAAAATTCCCCAAGTTTAGTTTAGTATTCCTAAATTATAACATTTGGGACGTCTTCCTACAAGGGGCCTGCACTGACTAAAGAATTATTTATTCCTGGATCTTGACTTTGCAAATTAACCCGGCTTGCTCGCAAGAGCAGCCGGGTTAATTGTTACTGGCCCGATCTGAAATATAGCGTTAGGACTTGCCGGCGGCCGGGGCCATCTTTTTAAAGCTCACAAACACAAGCTGTCCGCTGCTGTTTTTGTAGAAGTCAAAGAGGACGGGGTCGTCTTTATTCAGCGCGCCCCCGATTAATTCCACCGGGGCAAGGAAGGTCCTGGCTTCATCACCCACTTTAATTTCAATAAAATTGTTGTCGATTCTCCCGGTGTAGATCCCAATCCAGGTTTTAACCTCTTCCCCTCCCCCGAGTTGTGCTGTATTCGTAGATATCAGTGCCGGCGCCGGAACCTGCATGGACGTCTGGGACTGCGCCGGGGGCTGTTCCGTTGCAGGTGTCCGGTCCTGTTGTTGGATCTGGCCGACAGGGGAAGGCAAAAACGGCCCCTTTGTAAACTGCCCTACGATATACACATAAACCGCCATGCCCAGGGTAATGACACCAACAATGAGCAGAAGAGAAAGGTTGGGGGATCTTTTCATGATTGTTTTAGCTCCTTATTTGATGAGATTTAAGGATAAAACTGTCATCCTTATTTATACCCCTTTTTTGTAGTTTTACCCGTAATATCTCAGGAAATCCTTTTAAAAGTTATTTTCGAATCCTGCACATCAAGCAGCACGCGGTCTCCCCGCGCAAAGGTTCCCCTTAAAAGCTCCTCGGAAAGGCGGTCTTCGACTAAACGCAGGATAGCCCGCCGCAACGGCCTCGCGCCGTAGTTTTCATCGAAACCCTCTCTGGCCAGCAGGTCTTTGACGGGTTCGGTCACTTCGATTTCCACTTCGTTTTCCGCCATCCGATCTGCAACTTCTTTCAGCATCAGGCTTGTAATTTCTCGGATATGTTCCGGGTTGAGTGCATGGAAGACAATGGTCTCGTCAATCCTGTTGAGAAATTCGGGGCGGAAGGTCCGCCTAAGTTCTTCGGTCACCTTGGTCTTCATGCTCTCGTATCCCGCTTCCCGGACATCGCCGGTGCGGAAACCAAGCGTCATTTCCCTTTTAATGGTCTGTACGCCAACGTTTGAAGTCATGATCACAACGGAATTTCTAAAGTCCACCAGCCGGCCTTTGGCATCGGTCAACCTGCCGTCCTCCAGCACCTGGAGGAGAATATTGAAAACATCGGGGTGGGCTTTTTCAATTTCATCCAGCAGGATCACGGTGTATGGTCTCCGCCGTACGGCCTCGGTCAGCTGCCCGCCCTCATCGTAACCCACGTAGCCTGGAGGGGCTCCTACCAGGCGGGAGACAGAAAACTTCTCCATGTATTCGGACATATCCAACCGGACCATTGCATCCTCGCTCCCAAAGAGGACATCGGCCAGGGTTTTGGCCAACTCGGTCTTGCCCACGCCCGTGGGTCCCAGGAAGATAAAGGAGCCGACGGGGCGCTTCGGGTCTTTCAGGCCGGCTCGGGCCCGCCGTACCGCCCTGGACACGGCCTGGATGGCCTCATCCTGCCCCACCACCCGCCGGTGCAGGATTTCTTCCATTTTTAAGAGCCTTTCCGATTCTTCCTCCGCCAATTTTTTCACGGGAATGCCGGTCCAACTGGCGGTGATGTGGGCAATGTCGTCCTCGTCTACCACCAGTTCTTCCCCGCGCTTCTGCTGCTTCCAGGTATCCCTCCGGCTTTCCAGCTCGGCCCGCATTTTTTGCTCCTGATCCCGAAGTTCTGCAGCCTTTTCAAATTCCTGGCCGTTTACTGCAGCTTCTTTTTCTTTTTGCAGTCGCTCCAGATCCTTCTCTTTTTCTTTTAAATCCGGGGGCGGGGTAAGGGCCTGCAGCCTCACCCTGGAGCCGGCCTCGTCAACCAGGTCAATGGCTTTGTCAGGCAGGAACCGGTCCGTGATGTAGCGACTGGAGAGCTTGGCTGCCGCCTCCAAGGCTTCATCGCTAATCCGCACGCGGTGGTGCGCCTCGTACTTGTCCCGGAGTCCTCTCAAAATCTCGACTGTTTCCTCAACCGTAGGCTCAGCCACGGTAATCGGCTGAAAACGCCGCTCCAGGGCAGCATCCTTTTCAATATACTTGCGGTACTCATCTAAAGTGGTAGCCCCAATGCACTGCAGTTCTCCCCTGGCCAGGGCCGGCTTTAAAATATTGGCCGCGTCGATGGCGCCCTCAGCAGCGCCCGCGCCGACGAGAGTGTGCAATTCATCAATAAACATAATAATATTTGGGGACTGCCGGATCTCTTCAATGATTTTTTTGAGTCGCTCCTCAAATTCACCCCGGTACTTGGTGCCGGCCACCAGTGTACCCATATCCAGGGTGATAACCCGCTTATCAGCTAAAATTTCGGGTACGTTGCCCTGGGTGATCCGCTGGGCCAACCCCTCGGCGATGGCGGTCTTGCCCACACCGGGGTCTCCGATTAGAACCGGGTTGTTCTTGGTGCGCCTGCTTAAAACCTGGAGAACCCGTTCGATCTCCTTATCCCGGCCGACCACGGGGTCCAGTTTATCCTCCCCGGCCATGACGGTCAGATCCCGGCCGTATTGGTCCAGGGTTGGGGTTTCGCTGGTCTTACCGCTACCCGGGACCGGTCCCCCCTCCGCCTGGGGCGTCTGGCTGCCCTGCAAATGGGTGACAGTGGCCCGCACCTTGCGGTAATCCGCGCCGTAGGCGCTCAGGATTTGGGCCGCAACCCCTTCACCTTCCCGGATCAGGCCGAGCAACAGGTGCTCCGGGCCAACGTAATTGTGGCTCAACTTACGCGCCTCATCCACGGACAGCTCTAGTACTTTCTTCGCCCTGGAGGTCAGGGACGGTTCCTCCGCAGGCTGCTCGTTAGTGGGCCCCACCATTTGCGTGGCGGCTGCCCTTACCTTGTCGGCGTCCATACCAACCGCAGCCAGAACCCTTGCCGCAATCCCCTGCCCTTCCAAAATCAGGCCGATCAGCAGGTGCTCTGTTCCAATATAAGGATAAGCTGTCTTTTTAGCTTCTTCTTTGGCTAACAAAAGAGCTTTTTGAGCTCGTTCGGTGAATTTTCCAAACATCCAAATCTACCTCCGTGTAGTTAAGGACCAACCTTTAAAAACATTTGGCTGTTGAAAAAGGTTGCATCTCCCCATATTGTTGTAAGACAGGCCCTTTTACCCTACTAAACGCGCTTTTACTGAGGGACGGCTTCCAGTTCTTTGCGGATCAACCCGGCTCTGTAAACCTGCCTTTGAGGTGGCGTCATTTCCTGCCCGGAGATTTTTTTCAAAAAAGCAGGCCTGATTTTGACCATTAACTCGTTCAACAGCCTGATCCCGATTCCTGAAATGATGTTTAAGGCCACGCCAAGCCTCAGGTCCGAAATAAGGCGCATGGTCTCTTCCAGGGTTAGGATCCGCGCATATTTAAGGGTACCGTAGGCGCGGTGGACGCGATCCTCGATTATCTCCTGCCTGTTCTGGTACAGGGCCTGTCGCGCCGCCTTTTCCTGGTTCAGGATCTGTAGGGTACTGGAAATAAGGTTGTTGGTGATATCCTCCTCCGACTGGCCCAGGGTAATCTGGTTGGAGATTTGATACAAATCTCCGAGGGCCTCGGAACCTTCCCCGTAAAGCCCGCGTACGGTCAGCCCCAGTTTGCCGATCGCGTTCAGGACCCCGTAGAGTTGCTTGGTCAGTTTCAACCCGGGCAGGTGAAGCATTACAGACGCACGCATTCCGGTTCCAACGTTGGTCGGGCAGGAAGTAAGGTAGCCCAACTTTTCGGAAAATGCATAATCAAGGGTTTTTTCCAGGCCATCGTCAATTTTGTCAATGATATTCCAGGCTTCCTTCAGGCACAGGCCCGGTAAGAGACACTGGATTCGCAGGTGATCCTCTTCATTGACCATAATGCTGACCACTTCGTCGTCCCGCAGCACGACCGCCTTGGCTTCATAGTTGTTCAGAAATTCCGGACTGATCAGGTGTTTATCCACTAGTATCTGTCTTTCCAATGGTGTTAATTCGCTTAACGCGCACAGTTCAAGGTTGCCGAGAAGCTCAGCTGCCTCCTCGTTTTGAATGGCCAGACGGAGGGCGTGGATAACCTCATTTGACTTTTCCTTTTTTAAAAGGTGCGGAAAAGGTATCCCTGCAAGATTTCGAGCCACCCTAACCCGGCTGCTGATGACGATGTCCGATTCCTCCCCTTCGGCATCCATCCAATGGCTGTGGGGATGATTGACGATTTCTTTAATTGGCATCAGGCCTCACCCCCCTCTTCCAGAGTCTTTTCCAACTGCCGGATGGCGTCACGAAACTGAGCGGCCCGCTCAAATTCTTCGCGCCCCACGGCTTCCCTGAGCCGGTTTTTTAGATTTTCAATTTCTTTCACCGTCCGGGCGCGGCCCCCGGTCCGACCGGGAACCTTGCCGGTATGACGGGTATTGCCGTGGATCCTCCGCAACAGTGGCTGCATTTTTTCTTCAAAATAAGGGTAGCAGTCACCGCAGCCCAAAAGCCCCTGTTTCATAATTTGCCCCTCGGCCATACCGCACCTCGCACATTTTTCACCGTCGGCCTGCTGTTGACCGTAATTGGCCCCGCCCAGTTCGTGATTCAAAAGTCCCGCCATAAAATGATGAAGATTTAGCTGCGGGGCAAACCCAAACCCCTGGGCTTGGATTTCACTGGCACAAACCTGGCAAAGATGAGATTCAGTTTTATGTCCGTTGGTAATTTCAGTTAGGTGCACTGTTGCCTGCCGCTGTCCGCAATGATCGCATAACATCCCTTATTCCTCCTTTAGCCGGCATGGGTACCCTATTGCCCCGGCTTGCAGCATCAGTCTCTTAATACTGCCGTAACCATAGCTTTCAAAATCAAGGCTCTTAGCGCTTCCCGGGAGGGTAGGCCCTGGTATAAAGTATCACCACTTACAGCTGCAAACATGATCCGCGCCTCCCGAAGGGTAATTAGTTTTTCCTCCAGCAGGCGCTTAATCAGCCCTTCGGCCTCGTGCTGGGGGATTGAATCTCCAATTAAATCGCTGATGTCCAGGATTAATCCGTTCCGCTGGTCCAGGGGAATCCTGACGATCCGGATGTATCCGCCCCCGCCCCTTCTGCTTTCCACGACATACCCGTGTCCCGTAGAAAAGCGGGTTGTTAAAACATAATTAATCTGGGAAGGAACGCAGCTGAAGCGGACCGCAAGCTCGCTGCGCCGGATCTCAACGGAATCTTTCTGACTTTCTGAAAGGAGCTTTTTTAGGTAACTCTCGATCATATCGGAAATATTAGACATTCCCGGAACCACCCCCTTCCCCCAAAAAAGAACTTTCAAAGAAAATATTAAAAAAATATTTCTGACCTTGACTGACCTTAACTATATTATAAATGAATTTTATATAATTACAATACTTTTTACTATTTTTGCCCTTAAGACTTCGCGGTAATCCAAAAAAAAAGAACCGGCACTCCGGCCTAGTTCTTTTTTATAAATTTTGGCTCCCCGAGTAGGATTCGAACCTACAACCTACCGGTTAACAGCCGGTTGCTCTACCGTTGAGCTATCGAGGAACGGAAAAAACCCCGTGCATATTAGTATACTACGCTCCGAGAGGCAAGTCAAGACGCATAATTATACTCAGAGCTGACGCATCAAAAATCACCACATACCTAACCTGCTAAGAACTTGGGCAGGTAAATTACGCGAATAAAATTGGATACCTAAATTGGATACCTGATGAAATAGATTCAGGTCCGGGAGGAAGTTAGCCCCTCCAAATCGAATATTTATTATTTGGTCGAAAAGATACTTTTTGTAATAATGGCTAATCTATCTATCTATTTCTGGCAGGTGAAATCTTTGAATCAAAACTTATTCAGGCTAACCCTGCTGGCTGCGGCCATTGCAGCCACAGCCTTCGGCATCTATCGCGGCGAGGTGCAGGAGGTTTTGCTCAAAGCTATTAACCTGTGCCTGGAGTGTATTGGTATTGGTTGATCTCAAGCGAAAACTTATTCAACTGGTCTCAGCCGTGACTTTAAACAGCTATGCCAGGGGTTTTGCCCAGGGCACTATCTACAGGGGCCCTCTCAAGCAAGTCTGCATTCCGGTGCTGAACTGCTACTCCTGCCCCGGCGCCATCACTTCCTGCCCGGTTGGCTCCCTACAAGCGGTGGCTTCCGGCGCTGCTTACCAGTTTTCTTTTTATGTGGCAGGAATCATTGCCACGGGCGGTGTGCTGGGAGGGCGGTTTTCCTGCGGCTGGCTTTGCCCCTTTGGCCTGATCCAGGATTTACTGTACCGTATTCCCTTTGTCAAGTTCTTCCTGCCGCTCTGGACACGGTACATCAAGTACCTGGTGGCGGGCCTTTTCGTCCTTCTGCTGCCCGCCCTGGCCCTGGACGCCTTCGGGATGGGAACACCCTATTTCTGCAAATGGCTCTGTCCGGCAGGAACGCTGGAGGCCGCAATACCGCTGGCCATACTTGAACCAGGCATTCGGGGGGCGCTGGGAGCGCTTTTTGCCTGGCGGCTAACCTGGCTGCTGCTGATCCTGCTCCTATCCATAGCGGTTCAGCGGGCCTTTTGCCAGGTATTGTGCCCTCTCGGAGCTATTCTTTCATTGTTCAACCGGTTCAGCTTCTTCCAGATCCGCCGCAACAAGCAGCTGTGCCGGAATTGCGGACACTGTGACGAAGTTTGCTATCTCGGACTGCCGACCGTCTCCGGGCCGAACCATCCGGAATGCATCCGCTGTCTCAAATGCGTTAACAGCTGCCCCTCGGGGGCGATGAGCTGGGAATTTCAGATGCGGGAAAAAAAGGAGGGAATTATTCATGCTTAAAAGAAACCTTATAATCTGGATAATACTTGGCGTGCTTTCACTGGGGGCCGCCCTTTCATCCGGCTGCTCGGGAGAAAAGAACAGCCAGGTGCCGGCGGGACAGCCGAACAGCCCCATATCCGCCGGACAGCCGGCTGCGGATTCGGTACAACAGAGCCCCGCTCCCGCTCCTGCCGCACAAGGAGAACCGGCTGCCGCTCAAAGTCAATTATCCCCGGACTTGGAGAACCCGGCTCAAAAAGACGCGGTCCCGGTTCCCGGCGACGTGACTCCCGTTTTGCAATCCAGCCTGCCGGCCTCCTCGGAGGATGATCCAACAAAGAACGGCCCGGCAACCGGCGCCTCCCCAATGGAGGAAAAAACTTACTCCTTAAATGTGGGTGATTATTTTCCACCCTGCACCCTGGCCGGTCTGAACGGAAGTACCTATAGCTTCAGCGATCTGTTTGCCGGGAATAAAGTCACCCTGGTCAACTTTTGGGCAACCTTCTGCGGCCCCTGTATCAGAGAGATGCCCGCCCTGGAAGAGCTTCATCATAAATACGCCGAACAGGGACTGAGCGTAATCGGGATCGTGCTAGACCGCCAGAAAGCGGAAACCGCCAGGTCGATGGCCATCAAACTGGGAACTACTTACCCTCACCTGCTGGATGACGGCCAGTTTATCCCGCATATTTATGCCGTGCCGCAGACCTACCTGGTTGACCGCGAAGGCAAAATTCTAAACGCCGCAACCGGCGCCCGGACACTGGAGCAGTTCGTACAAATGATCGAGCCCCACATTTAATTTATTATTTAATTTATCATTGCGTAAGATTATTGACACATGTAGATTACTATGTATTTGTATTGGGGGTGACGTATATGTACACTACTATTCAAAAATGGGGAAAAAGTCAGGCAGTGCGTTTGCCCAAAGGAATATTGGAGGATGCCGCTATGCATGAAAACGACAGGGTAAGAATAAGGTACCGCTTACTAAGTTATTGAGACATTTCCTGCTGTTGCCTTGGGAAAACAAAACCCCGCGATATATTCGCGGGGTTTTTTAA
>ENA-UOOH01002288-UOOH01002288.1-fermentation-metagenome-genome-assembly--contig:-NODE-2288-length-16803-cov-4.016121_pt1 | contig 16803 bp, 11 predicted proteins | sample MGYA00245778_ERZ724025 | MGnify/ENA primary metagenome ERZ724025 (study PRJEB28704, sample SAMN03018313) | fermentation metagenome | biome: anthropogenic terrestrial biome; feature: soil; material... | reverse complement strand
CGTGCGGCAGCACTCCCGCATCCCTCGGCAGCCCGGCATCCGGTGGCAGGCCCGCATCCCTCGGCAGCCCGGCATCCGGTGGGAGTCCGGCGTCGGGCGACGGGAAGCTGGTGACGTAGGTAAAGAGCCCCGCGCCGACGATGCTGCCCTCGTCGTCGACGACCTCGAGGTCCACCGGCCCCTCGGTGAAAGGCGGGGCGACCGCGACGACGAGGCTGCTCGAGCGGCGCTGGAACCCGGGCGAGGCGGCGATGGCGCCCTGGCGCTTGAAGTGGACCGCGAGCAGGCCTTCGGAGAAGCCGCTCCCGCTGATCTCGACGGCGACGCCGCCAGAGGTGAGCCCGATCTCGGGGTCGGCGCCGAAGAGGTGGCGCGCGAACGGCCGGCCGTCCACGCGCGCGCCCGGGCTGTAGCCCCCGACGGCCCCGGGCACGGTGTCGTGCGCGACCAGGGCGCCGGCCGGGTCGCCGTCGGGGTTGCGGTTGAGCGAGATGCCGTCGGCCGGATTGGCGAACTCGACCCGGTCGAGCTCGACCGCGCCCTGCTGGATGACCACGTGGTCGGGCGTGGAGTTGTTGAGGCCGAGCGAGGCGGTGAAGACCAGGCCGAAGCGCGCCGCGTTGCCGAAGTCGCCCCGGGGCGCGCCGCCGCCGAAGACGACCGCGGCCTCGCCGGCGGGGATGACGGCGCCGGGCGGGAAGGTGAAGCGCGAAGAGGTGGCGTCGGAGAGGCTCACCCCCGAGACCTCGAGCGGCGAGGAGGTCGCGTTGACCAGCTCGACGAACTCGTCCTGGTTCTCGCTGAGCACCCCGTCGCCGTTGGTGTCGCCGGAGACCGCGTCGGGGTTGGCGTGGACCTCGTTGATGAAGAGCTCGCCCGGGCCGAGCGCCCGGCGCATCGTGCCCAGGTCCGGCTCGGCCTTCTCGCCACAGGCGAGCCCGGCCAGCAGCGCCGCGGCGAAGGCGAGCCGCGCGAGCGGCAGCTCCCAGGCTCGGTTCTTCGGCCTGCTCGTCACCTCCGGACGCCTCCTCTCGGCCCCGCTTCGCTTCCGACTCCCAGGGTAGCGCAGCCTCCGCGGCTTCGCCTCTTTGCCTACCGCCCGGGCGCCTCGGCGCGCCTTCCCGGGCGCTGCCGCGCACTCCGGCTCGCAGGCACGGGCGCGCCCTTCGGACAAGTGTCGAGAGCGCACCCGGCGCGCCTGCTTTGCGCACGCCTGCCATCCGAAATGCGAGCCGCTTGGCGCGGTTGGCAGGCGTGCCCAGCATTAGCTCGCACGACGGCGATGAACGCTGCGTGAAGGGAAGACCGACGGGCGGTCTTCCACCTGGGACCACACTTCGGCGGCGCCCCGCGAGGCGCTCGACATTGGGTGCACATGGCAGAGCTAGGGATGGGTGGCGGGACCGCGGGCGGAGAGCAGGAACCCTCGTTCGAGCAGCTTCTAGAGGAGAGCCTCGCCAAGGCGCGGGTGACCATCGCCAAGGGCGACCGGGTCAAGGGGACCGTCCTGTCGGTCGGCGAGCGCGAGGCTATCGTCGACCTCGGGGCAAAGCGCGAGGCGCTGCTGAGCCTGTCGGAGGTGACCACCGAGGGCGAGCCGCTGCGCGTCGCGGTCGGCGACGAGGTCGAGGGGACGGTTATCGACGAGGGGAGCGAGGGCGAACCGGCCCGAATCACCTCGCAAGTGCCCGGCGGCCGGCTCGGACGCCAGTACCTCGCCGAGGCCAAGCGCGAGGGGCGCACGGTCACCGGCGTGGTGCGCGGCTACAACCGCGGCGGCCTCGAGGTGCAGATCGGCGGGGTGCGCGCCTTCTGCCCCATGTCGCAGATCGACACCCGCGCCCCGGACGACCTGTCCAAGTTCGTCGGCCAGCGCATGAGCTTCAAGGTCCACGACCTGCGCGGCCGCCAGGTGGTCGTCTCCCGGCGGGCGCTGATGGACGAGGAGCGCAGCGCCAAGGCCCAGGAGACGCTCGCCAGAATCGCCGAGGGCCAGACCGTCCACGGGGTGGTCGCCTCGCTGCACGACTTCGGCGCCTTCGTGGACGTCGGCGGGGTCGACGCGCTCTTGCCAACCAGCGAGGTGACCCGCCGGCGCATCAGCAAGCCGGCCGACGTGCTCAAGCCCGGCCAGGAGCTCGAGGTCCAGGTGCTCAAGGTGGACCTGGGCGAGGGCAAGCGGCGCCCCCGGGTGACCGTCTCGCTCAAGTCGCTCGAGGCCGACCCCTGGGAGGCCGCCCGCGCCTGGCTGACCGAGGGGGCCGCCTTCCGCGGCAAGATCGTCGGCATCCAGCCCTTCGGCGTCTTCGTCGAGCTGGTGCCCGGGGTCGACGGGCTGATCCACGTGAGCGATCTGGCCGGCGGCCGCAGGGTCGACAACCCCGAGAACCTGGTCTCGGTGGGCCAGGAGCTCGACGTGCTCGTCGGCCCGGTCGACTGGGACAACCGGCGCGTCTCGCTCTCGCCGCTGGTGCCGGTCTCCGAGGAGCCGGGCGAGGGTCGCGGCGAGGAGCTGACGACGACGCTCGGCGAGGCGCTGCGCGAGAAGGAGGCCCGCGAGGGCCAATAGCCGCTGTTCGAGAGGTGTCGGAAGAGCAGCCGGCTCCCTACCCGCTCACCCCGAGTCCGTAGCCGGGGCGAGCGAGAGAGAGGCGCAGCCGGCACTTGTATCCGGTGCGCCGGGCCGCCAACACGAAGGCTGGCGCTCCGGCGGACCGGTCGTCGCTCGAAGGATTCGATTCTTCGACCTATCTTCACGGCCCGACCCGCCGCTCCCGCCGTCAGAAGCGGCGGGCGCAGGCCTCCCCGGGTTTTCGCGGGGTTAGCCGCGCCCGGCGAGGGAGCGCGCCTCCGCGGGGACCGGAAGATTGCGACCCTAGGGTGCGGTCGCTATGCTCGGCCGCCGCCCATGCCTTTGTCCCCTACCGAGCTGCGCGACCGGTATCGCGCCACCCTCCTCGGCTGCGCCATCGGCGACGCGCTCGGCTTTCCGTTCGAGGGCGCGCCGCCCGAGGCGATCGCCCGGATTCCGCAGCTCGCCGAGGACTTCGTCGCCCGTCCCCGCGGCCGCTTCCAGAAGGGCCGCTGGACCGACGACACGCAGATGACCCTGGCGGTCGCCGAGGCGATCATTTTGGCCGCCGGCAGGGTGGACGGCCGCGCGATAGCCCATCGGCTGGCCGCGCTGTGGAAGGACGGGGTCATCCTCTGCGCGGGCCAGGCCTGCACCGAGTCGGTCGAGCGGCTCTTGCAGGGCGTGCCGTGGATGAGCGCCGGAGCGCCCATCGGCAACGCGGGCAACGGGGCCGCGGTGCGCGCCGCGCCGCTGGCGCTGCTCAACTACGACGACCTCGCCAAGATCCCCCGCGACGCGGAGATCCAAGGGGTCATCACCCACAAGGACCGGCGCGCCCAGGCCGGCGGCGCGGCGCTGGCGGCCGCGGTGGCGCTCAACCTGAGCGGCGAGCGGCTACCGGCCGACACCTGGTGCCTCAAGGTCGCCACGGTCGTCGGGCAGATGGACCAGGGCTTCGCCCGCGAGATCGAGCGGCTGCCGCAGCTCGTGCGCTGCGATCCGGCCTCGGCGGTGCCGGTCATCGCCCGCGCCGGGCTGGCGCCGCTGCAGCAGAGCGACTGGCCGGGGATTAGCCCCTTCGTCATCCCGTCGGTGTTGATGGCCTTCTACGCCTTCCTCAAGGCCCCGGACGACTTCCGGGCCTGCATGACCCTGGCGCTGCGCGCCGGGGGCGACGCCGACTCGGTGGCGGCGATGGCCGGCGCCATCGCCGGCTCGCACCTCGGCTGCATGGGCCTGCCGGCGAGGCTGCGCAAGGGCGTGCTCGACGGCGAGCGGCTGGTGCTCATCGCCGACCGGCTCTTCGACCTGAAGATGGAGCAGCGCGAGCCCGCCTACGCCCGCGCCGGCAGCGCGACGCCCCGGCGCCGCCTGTGAAAGCCGCAGGAAGACCGGCCGCTTCTGCCGGGCTCGAGCCCTGCCGAACCAACCCTCGTGTCAAGGAGCAGCCCCTCGTGATCCGCGCGGTCGTCACCGACATGGACAACACCCTCTACTCCTGGGTGGACTACATCGTCCCGTCGATAGAGGCGATGGTCGACAGCCTGTGCCGCACTACCGGCCTCCCGCGCATCAAGGTCGCCCAGGCGCTCAAGGCGGTCTACGAGCGCTACGAGTCGAACGAGTACCCGTTCGCCATCCAAGAGTCGGCGCTCTACGACGACTTCAGCTCGGACTTCGACTCGTTCAACAAGCTGGTGATCACCCCGGCCCGCGAGGCCTTCAGCACCGCCCGCCGCAAGTACCTGCAGCCCTACCGCGGCGTGGTCGAGACCCTGCGCAAGCTCAAGGAGCTAGAGGTGCCGGTGGTCGCGCTCACCGACGCGCCGCGAAACCCGGCCGAGCGGCGCGCGCTGCGGATGAAGCTCGACGGCCTGCTGACCGCCCTCTACACCCTGCCCGCCTTCCCCTTCCCCGACAGCGGAATCGACCCCGAGATCCGCAAGCGCGAGGAGGCCGGGGGAATCCAGCTCGGGTGCCCGGTCTACGAGCTGCCGCGCGAGCTGGAGAAGCCGAACCCGGCCGGCCTGCTGCGCATCTGCGCCGACCTGGGCCTCGAGCCCTCGGAGGTCGTCTTCGTCGGCGACAGCCTGACCAAGGACGTGCGGGTGGCCCGCGAGACGGGCGCGCTCGACTGCTGGGCCGAGTACGGCACCTACGTCTCGGCCGAATACCTCGAGCGGCTGGCGATCATCTCGGCTCCGTCGGCGACCCGCCGCCACCTGCGGCACGCGCCCGACGACAGGACCGGAAGACCCACGGTGCGGCTCTCGTGCTTCGAGCAGGTGCTCGAGGTGGTCATGAGCTCGCGGGTAGGCGCTGAGAGGGCAGCCTAGGCGCGGTTCGAGCCGACTCTCTCTTCCGCGAGGGGGAGACGATTGGAGGATGGAGCTCCAGCTCCGTCACAGGCACGACCGCCCGACGCCGATGGAGGGCGGAGCTCCAGCTCCGCCTCGCCCGCGGGTCGCGGTTGTCGAGCCCGACTACTTCTCCATCTTGATCAGCACGTTCTCGTCGCCAGCGACGACGTCGACCGTCGCCGTCTGGTACGGCCCGCCGTTCTCGGCTCCATCGATGTCCTCTGCGCGGAGCTGGTCGCAGATGCCGTAGACCCCGAACTGCCCGTCCTTCTCCGAGTAGGCCGCGGTGAAGGGCTGTTGATCGGCCTTCAAGCAGTCGATCTTGATGCCGGGGATGCCCACGCCCTTGTCGCGGACGACGACCTTGCCCGCGATGTCAAAGCGCACCGGTACGCCGTAGGCAGGCTGAATCTGCGTGCCGCAGGACGCCAGGGCCGCCGGGGCGACGATGCCGAGGAGGCGAAAGAGCGTGCGAGAGACGGTCTTCATCGTGGGCTCCAGAGCTGACGTGGGGGGGACCGATCAGCGATCGAAAGCGCTGCTGCGGCAGCGGGAAGGGTTCTCAAACCTCGTGAGTGATCAACTGGCGCGGTTGCGAAGCGCGAGCTGCCCGCAGGCCGCGTCGATCTCCGCGCCGCGCGAGCTACGGGCCAGACAGCGCACGCCACCTGCGTGGACGATCGACCGGAAGCGCTGCATCCGCTCCGGCGAGGGCGGCCGCAGCTCCGACCCCTCGAAGCGGTTGTGCGGGATGAGGTTGACGCGCGCTCGGACCCCGCGCAGCAACTCCAGCAGCCTGTGCGCGTCCTCGTCCGCGTCGTTGACGCCGGAGAACATCACGTACTCGATGAACTGGAAGCGCGGCGGGCGCCGCGAGGCGTCCTCGCGCAGGGCCTCCATCAAGGCGCCGATGGGCCAGAGCTTGTTCTGCGGCATCAGCCGCTCGCGCTGCTCATCGGTCGAGCCGTTGAGCGAGAGCGCGAGGTTGGCGCGGCTCTCGGCGAGGAAGCGGCGGATTCCAGGCAGCACGCCCGAGGTCGAGACGGTGATGTGCCCGGCCGCCAAGGAGGGCGCCGGGACCTGGGTGAGCACCTCGATGGCTGCGAGCACCTCGTCGAGGTTGTCCATCGGCTCGCCCATCCCCATGAAGACCACGTTGCGCAGCGGGGCGCCCTCGGGCGCCTCGGCGCGGGCGCGCAGGAACTGGCCGACGATCTCCGAGCGATGCAGGTTGCGCTTGAAGCCCAGGCGCGCCGTCGCGCAGAACGCGCAGCGCCGCGTGCAGCCGACCTGGCTCGAGACGCAGACGGTGCTGCGCCCCTTGCCGGGGATGAGCACCGACTCGACCGTCCCGCCCTCGACGCCGAGGCCGTACTTGACGGTGCCGTCCTCGGAGGCGCTGCGGGCGAGGACCGCGGGCAGCGACAGCTCGCGCCCATCGAGCACCCGGCGCCAGACCTTCCAGCTCACCTCGGGGATCGACTCGGGCAGCGCCTCCGGCGCCGGGGTCTGACCGTAGAGCCAACGGGCCGCCGCGAGGGCGCGCGACCGGCTCTCCAGCAGCTCGCTCAGCTCCTCGATCCCCATGCCGAAGAGCGGCCTCTTCGCTCTACGCTCCATCTCCTGGCGCTCCTTTTCCACCGGGCAACACTAGAGCGGAGCCGGGGATGCCGCCACCTTTGGCAAGCGGCAACCTCCTTCGAGCGCTCCAGAGCTCGTGCAGGTGGCGCCGGGCGATTTGGGATCCGTCGGGTAGCGATGCTCGGAGATCGTGCGCTCCCTCCGACGTTTGCCGCCGTTGCGGGCCGCGTCTGAGCGCGCGATCCCCAAATCGAGCGCGAAATTTGAGCGATTCGACGACCCCAGGGTTTCCGCAAGCTTAGGCGTGGCGCCCTTCACGACCTGCACGAAGTCTGGCGCTCGCGAGGCTTCCCGCCCGATGACCGAGCCGGTCCGCGACGGCGAAGCGGGCAGCCCCCGGCTCACGAGCGAGGCCGCGCTCGGCGCTCGATTGGCTTGCGTGGCCACGCTCGCCCGGGGTCGGGGAGGACGCAGCCGGTTCGACGTTGCGCGGGCCCAGGATCGAGGGCGCGCCGACGAACCGCTTGGCAGTGACCACCGTGGCCAAAGGATGAAGAGAGCCGCGCCGCCGGGTGGCCGCCGGGCGAAGCGGTCGCATCCGAGCCGCCGCCAATCCGTCCAGCCACGACGAGCGAAGGCCCCGCCGGCAGGTGCCAGCGGGGCCTCCGTTATTTGGCGCGCCCAGAAGGATTCGAACCTTCGGCCCTCGGATTCGTAGTCCGATACTCTATCCAGCTGAGCTATGGGCGCACTGCTATTCGATTCTTGCGTTTTCGAGCGGAGAGAGAGGGATTTGAACCCTCGATACAGGTTGTCCCCGTATACTGGTTTAGCAAACCAGCGCCTTCAGCCGCTCGGCCATCTCTCCAACGGATTACTGCCCTGCAATCCGATCCTATTCAACTGCCGGCAGGACAAGCCTCATCCCAACCGGACCAACGAAAAGAGCGGCCGCTTATAGCCTCGCTTGGCTATGTCGTCAAGCCCTTTGCCGCACAGTTGTCACTTTCGGAGGAGGAAGGATTCGAACCTTCGGGACACCTCACGGCATCCTGCGGTTTTCAAGACCGCTGCCTTAAGCCGCTCGGCCACTCCTCCAACAGCGCCCCGGGAGGCTACTCACCCGTTCGGCTTTTAGTCAACACGCTTGAGCTCGCGCCAAGGCGAATCGGAACGAGCCCCCGACAGGTCCTTCCGCGAGAAGACCGCGGCTCGGAGGAAGAGATGGCGCACCCTGATCGATCGAATGCCACCCCGGGCAACGGTGTGGCCGACCGCTGGTTCCCGGCCAAGGGCGAAGCGCGGGCGGTCGCCCTCGTGCTGCACGGGCTCAACTTCAAGCCCGCGCGCATGAAGAGCATCTGCCGTTGCCTGGCTGAGCTGGGCGTCGAGTCCCGCCTCGTCGTCTTCACCGGCCATGACGGCGACCTTGCCGCGCTGCGCGCGGCGCGCCGCGAGTCCTTCCTCGCCGATGCGGCGCGCGGCTACGACGACGCCTCGCGGCGGGCCGTCGAGCGGGGCGTCCCTGTGCTGCTGGCCGGGTTCTCGCTCGGCGCCGTCGTAGGCAACGACCTGCTGCTCGCCCGAGACGACGTCCGCTTCGCCGCGATGGTCCTCTTCGCGCCGGCCTTCACGCCGAGGGCATATACGCACGCGGTCCGCCTGCTCTCGCCCGCGCCGCGGCTGCTCATCCGCAGCGCGAGCCCGGCGCCGTTTCGCGCCAACGACGCGACGAGCGTGTCGGCCTATCGCGCGCTGTTCGACTCGATAGCGGCGCTTCGGGCGCAGGGCTACGCCCGCTCCAACCTGCCCTGCGTGGTCTTCATCGATCCTCGCGACGAGCTGGTCAGCGCCCGCGCTCTTCGCCGCCTTGTCTCCGACCGCCAGCTCGATCAGTGGACGCTCGTCGAGGTCTCGAACGCGGGCACCACGCTCGAGCGGACCCTTCACCACCTCATCGTCGGCCCGGAGGAGGTCGGCGCGGCCGAGTGGTCGCGTATCAAAGCCACCGTCGAGCTCCTTCTCGACAAGGCCCTCTCGCGCGCGACGTAGAGCGCGTCCGTCTGCGATGGCACCTCTCCTGCGGAAGCAAAGGCTGAGGTCCAGCGTTCTTCGCTCCTGCCGGCAGACGCAAGTTCCCGCAAGCCCTCGCTTGGCCTTTTCCCTTGGCGAGCGGCCTTGAGTCGTGGCATTTCCGGGCGCGGACTCCCTCGGCTGAAGCCCGTCCCACAGGTGGGAAGCAAGCGAACGCCGAACGCCAAAGGAGGCGTGGACATGTCTTCGACGCTGCATGGCAAGGCGCTGGTCGCCCAGGGTGGCGGCCCGACCGTCGTGATCAATCAGAGCCTGGTAGGCGTGGTTCTCGAGGCCCGCAAGTTCGGCCAGGTCGAGCGGGTCTACGGCGCGCTCAACGGCGTGCGCGGCATCATCAACGAAGAGTTTCTCGACCTGACGCAGGAGACGACCCACAACCTCGAGCAGGTCGCCGAGACGCCCTCGAGCGGCATGCTGTCGACCCGCGACAAGCCCGACGCGGCCTACTGCCGCGAGATGTTCAAGGTGATGCAGGCGCACAACGTGCGCTACTTCTTCTACATCGGCGGCAACGACTCCTCGGACACCGTGCGCATCGTCAACGAGGAGGCCGTGCGCGCCGACTACGAGCTGCGCGCCATCCACATCCCGAAGACCATCGACAACGACCTCGAGGTCAACGACCACTGCCCTGGCTACGGCTCGGCCGCCCGCTTCGTGGCGAGCGCCTTCATGGGCGCCAACCTCGACAACCGCGCGCTGCCCGGGGTCTACATCGGCGTCATCATGGGCCGGCACGCCGGCTTCCTGACCGCCGCGGCCAGCCTGGCCCGCAAGTACCCGGACGACGGCCCGCACCTGGTCTACATGCCCGAGCGTGCCTTCGAGGTCGACCAGTTCGTCCAGGACGTCGAGCGGGTCTACAACCAGCACGGCCGCTGCGTCATCGCCGTCTCCGAGGGCATCCAGGACAAGGCCGGCACGCCGATCATGACCACGCTGACCCAGTGCGCGGAGCGCGATGCCCACGGCAACGTGCAGCTCTCGGGCACCGGCGCCCTCGGCGATCTGCTCATCGACCAGATCAAGAAGCGCACGAAGATCAAGCGCGTGCGCGCCGACACGCTCGGCTACCTGCAGCGCTCGTTCATCGGCTGCGTCTCCGACGTCGACCAGCACGAGGCCCGGGAGGTCGGCGAGCGCGCGGTGCAGTACGCCTGCTGGCACAACCTCGACGGCTCGGTCACCATCCACCGCACCGGCAACTACTCGGTCGACTACCGGCTCTCGCCGCTCGAGGCGATCGCCGCGCGCACCCGCCACATGCCCGAGGACTTCATCAACCCCGAGGGCAACAACGTGACCGACAAGTTCTTCGCCTACTGCCGGCCGCTGGTCGGCTCGGGCTTCCCGGCCCCGCATCGCATCCGCGCGCCGCGCGTCCCCAAGGTGCTCGGCAAGGGGGCGTGATCCCGCTCGCAGCCCGTGTCGACTGCATTTGAAGCCCCGCCCGGTCTTCTGGGCGGGGCTTCGCCCATCGTTGGTCGATTCCGGAGGGCCGACCTGTCGCACCGGCCGCCGGGATCCCCCGCGCACCTGCCCGCTTGCTCGACGGGCGCATTGCTATGCGCCCCTACCCACCTGCTCGTCCCCTCAGCGGCAGAGCACCATCCCCGGGCTCGTGCTGGTCCCGGCGCCCACCACGGTCCCGCCGACCACCGTCCACCCGGCGGGAATCTTCACCGTCTTGTCCGGCAGGTTGCCCGCGTTGAAGTCGCGCCCGCTCGTCGCGTAGAGCGAGACGGCGATGCACTCGTTGAAGCCGGGGCGTGTCTCCTGCGCGTGGGCGCCGCCGGCGCGCCCGGCGATCACCGCGAATCCCGCCACACCGACGACCGCAACCCCCAGGACCAGCCTCTTCATCTTCGCCTCCAAGCCCGCGCGCGATCGCGGGCGTCGCAAATGATGCGGCGGCCGCCCGTAAGGACGGCCGCCGCCTCGGTTTCCAAGCGGGCAATCACGCCTTGCGGATCGCGTCGACGCCCATGTACGGCCGCAGCACCTCGGGGATGAGCACCGAGCCATCCTTCTGCTGGTAGTTCTCGAGGATGGCGACGACGGTGCGCCCGACCGCCAAGCCGCTGCCGTTGAGCGTGTGGACGAACTGCGGCTTCTCCTTGGCGGACGGCTTGAAGCGGATGTTCGCCCGCCGTGCCTGGAAGTCCTCGAAGTTCGAGCAGCTCGAGATCTCGCGGAACGTCTGCTGCGCGGGCAGCCAGACCTCCAGGTCGTAGCACTTGGCCGCCGAGAACCCGAGGTCGCCCGCGCTCAGGCTCACCGCGCGGTAGTGCAAGCCGAGCCGCTTGAGGATCTCCTCGGCGTCGGCGGTCAGCGCCTCGTGCTCGTCGTAGGAGGCCTCGGGCCGGCAGAACTTGACCAGCTCGACCTTCTGGAACTGGTGCTGGCGGATGAGCCCCCGCGTGTCCTTGCCGTAGCTGCCTGCCTCGCGCCGGAAGCACGGGGTGAAGGCGCAGTACTTGATCGGAAGCTGGTCCCCTTCGAGCACCTCGTCGCGGTGCAGGTTGGTCACCGGCACCTCGGCGGTGGGCACGAGGAACAGCTCGGGGTCGCCACAGGTCTTGAAGCTGTCCTCCTCGAACTTGGGGAGCTGCCCGGTGCCGGTCATCGAGGCCCGGTTGACGAGGAACGGCGGCAGCACCTCGGTGTAGCCGCGCGAGGTGTGCACGTCGATCATGAAGCTGGCGAGCGCGCGCTCGAGCCTCGCGAGCAGTCCCTTGTAGACGGCGAACCGAGCGCCCGAAATCTTGGAGGCCCGCTCGAAGTCGAGGATGCCGAGGCTCTCGCCAACCTCCCAATGCGGCTTGGGCTCGAAGTCGAACTGCGGCCTCTCGCCGACCACGCGCACGACTACGTTCTGCTCGGAGCTTCTGCCCTCGGGCACCGACGCGTGCGGCAGATTCGGGACCGTGAGCAGGATCTGGTCGAGCTGGCTCTCGATCTCCTTGAGCTTGCCCTCCAAGTCCTTGCTCTTCTCCTTGAGCTCCTTCGAGAGCGCGCGCAGCTCGTTCTTCTGCTCGTCGCCGAGCGGCTGGACGTAACTGGTGCCGCGGACCTCGCGGGTCACCGGCTGCTTGCCCGGCGACAACAGCGCGCCCACGTCGGCCGACTCGGAGCGCAGCTTCTCGATCTGCACGTTCAGCTCGCGCCGCTCACCGAAGAGCCGCTTGAACTCGCCCAGCTCGACCGTCCCTCGCCTCGAAAGCCGAGCCACCACCTCGTCGAAGTTCTGCGCCACATACCGGAGATCGAGCATTGGACCCTCAAATTGCTGATTTTGCTATCGTTTTGCGCCCACAACCGAGCGGGTCCGGCATGATAGGCTCGCTCCTCCGGACGGTCAACAGACGCGCAGCCCAGAGTGCCTGCCCGTGCGGCCGAAGGGCGGGCGCGGGAATTGCGGCGAACGCCGCGGGCTTAACCAATCGAGAAACGAGGGGTAAGGCGAGACGTGCAGAGCCCAACGACAGCCCGCCCGCTCGAGGCGCCGGTCTCAGAGCCCGTTTCGAGCGCCATCGCGCAGGCGAGCCCCGCTGCCGCCGAGCCGGATGACGGGGTCCTCCTGCGCGCCCATGAGGCCGGCGACCCTCGCGCTTTGGCTCAGCTCGTGCGCCGCTATCAGCGGCCGGTCTACCGGCTCGCCCTGCGCTACGCGCGCGACCCCGACGAGGCCGAGGAGCTCGCCCAGCGCACCTTCCTGCGCGTGCTCGATCACCTCTCGACCCTCGACGCGCGCTCCTTCCGGCCCTACCTGTTTCGCGCCGCAGCCAACCTCTGCAAGAACCACCTGCGCGACCGCGCCCGGCTCGTCTTCGGCGTCCCCTTGACCGTGGCGGCGCCCGAGGGCGAGAGCGCGGAGTCGAGGCAGCGGCGCTCGCGGGTGCGCGAGAGCTTGGCGCGACTGCCGTTGCGCCAACGCCAGGTCGTCTCGCTGCGAATCGAGGCGGGCCTGGCCTTCGCGGAGGTCGCCGAGTCGCTCGGCATCACCGAGAACAACGCCAAGGTCACCTACCATCACGCCGTCAAGCGACTGCGTGAGCTGCTCGGGAAGGAGGATCTGTGATGACTCCCGAATGCCAGTCGACCCTCGAGAAGCTAAGCGATCCGGCGGCTGTCCTCAGCCCCGAGTCCCTCGCCCATCTCTCCTCGTGCCGCGATTGCCGCGAAGCCCACGCCGTGTTGCAGGCGCTCGAGCGCACGCGCCTCGAACCCGACGAGCGCACCCTCACCGGCTTCGCCGCGCGGCTCGCCGTCGCGGGCGGCGGCCCGCGGCCCCGCCGCACCTCGCTGTGGGCTGGCGCCTTGGCTGCGGCCGGGGCCACCGCGCTCGCGCTCTTCGGCCTGGTGCGCGCCCCCGCGCCGCCTGACCCCAACGCAGCGGCCCGCGTCGAGGCTTTTGAGCCGTTCGAGGAGCTGTCGCTCTCTGCGGAGCTTGCGGAGTACCTCTTCGACGACTTGGCCTGGGACGAAGAGGCGCTGCTCGCCGGCTCGCTCGGAAGCGAGCTCGACCGGTTAGACGAGCTGCTCGACTTCGGTGACGAAGGCTCGAGCTAGTCGGGCGGGTCGAGAGTCTGCAGAGGGACCTGCTCGGCCAGGCGCCCGGTCGGCAAGTCCGAAGAGTCGCCCGGATGCTGGCCACCGACCGGCTTTCGACTCCGCGGAGTCGAAAAGTGGTGGCGGGCGACCGCCTCTTGACTCCGAAGAGTCGAAAACGAGCTGGGGATGGGCTCTTTTCGAGCCCGTAGACTCGAAAGGCGGTCGTTCCCTGCCCGCGGTCGACTCCGGAGGACGCGCAGGCGGTTGCCAACCGCCTGCCGGTCGACTGCGAAGAGTTGCCGGCGGTCGGCAGACGACCGCCGGGTGACTCGCGAGTCTCCCCGGGAAGCTGCCGACAGTCTGCCGGGTGACTCTCGGGCGCCCCTCGCCTCTCGTGACCGCGCTGGCGCGCCGCCCTACCTGTCGTTCTTCAGGTCGTAGATTTCGTTGAGGATGTCGGGCACGTCGCCGGCGTCGGGATTGAGCTCGACGTACTTCTCGAACGCCGTGGTCGCGTCGCCGTTCTTGCCTCGCTCCTTGTAGGCGTAGCCGAGGAAGCGCCAGACCTCCTTGGCCTCCGGATCGTTCTTGACCGCCCGCTGGTACCAGACGACCGCGTCGTTGAGCCGGCCCTTCTCGTTGTAGCAGCGGCCAATCTTGAAGTACGCGCCGACCAGCGTCGGGTCGGCCTTGAGCGCCTCCTGATACTTGGAGATGGCCTTGTCGAACTGGTTCATCGCGAAGTAGCTCTCGGCGATGTTGAAGATGAGCCGCTTGCGCTCGGGGTCGACCTGCAGCGTCTTCTCGTAGAAGGTGATCGCCTCGGTGTGGTTCGTCTGCTCCTGGTGGCCCTTGGCGACCGCCTCGAGCGCGTCGGCGTAGTTGGCGTCCAGCTTGATGGCCTGCTGCCAGTTCTCAAACGCCTCGCCGAAGCGCTGGGCCTGATAGAGGATGTTGCCCATCCAGTAGTAGTAGTGCGGCCTCATCGACGCGCGCTCGAGCGCGGCTTTCATCGCCTCGATGCCCTGCGTGTTCTCGTGGCGCACGTAGTGGATGCGCGCCTTGTAGAAATACGAGTCGGCGTGCGCCGGGTCGATCGTGAGCGCGGCCTCGACGTTCTTGACCGCGTCGTTGTACTTCTCGAGCTCGAAGTAGACCGCGCCGAGCTGCCAGATCGCCTCCAGGTCCTTCGGGTCGGCGCTCTTGGCCTTCTCGAACGCGGCGACCGCGCCCTCGCGGTCCTCGAGCCGCCACAGCAGGGTCGCGTACCGGGTGTAGGCGCCCGCCAGCGTCGAGTCGAGCGCGAGGACCGTCTCGTACTCCTTCTTCGCATCCTCGAAGGCGTTCTCGACAAACAGCACCTCGGCCAGGCCAAAGTGCCCCGGTGCGTACTCGCGATCGATCTCGAGCGCGGCGAGGAACTCCTTCTTGGCCTCGTCGACGGTGCCGGCGGCCAGCAGGTAGTTGCCCATGCCGACGTGCGGCTCGGGCCTGCCCGGGGCCTTCTGCAGCGCCTCGCTGAAAGCGACCTTCGCTTCGTCGAGCCGCTTGCGCTTCAGGTTGAAGCGGCCGAGGTAGTACGAGGGCTCCCAGTAGGTCGCGTCGCCGCTGATGGCGCGCCTGTAGTTGCGCTCGGCCTCCTCGCCCTTGTCGATCTCGTCGGCGACCCGGCCCTGCAGGAAGGCGATGCGCGGGCTGCCAGGGTGCTTGCCGCTCGCGTCGGACAGGGTCTTGGCGGCCGTGTGCAGCTTCGAGGCGCCGACCATCGAGCGCACCAGGCCGTCGAGGTAGTCGATCTCGCTGTCGTCGGTGGCGAAGGCGGCGTCGAACAACTCGAGCGCCTTGTCGTATTCGCGCCTCTTGAGCAGGTAGCGGCCAAAGGCGGCCTTGGCCGGCGCGGAGTCGGGGTAGACCCGAAGCGCGGCCTCGAACTCCTTCTGCGCGGGCTCGGCCTCGTGCCGGGCGGCGTGGACCATGCCCATCAGGTAATGGGCGCGCGCCAGGTCCGAGGGCGACAGCAGGTTCTTGGCCTCCTCGGTGAGCGTCTTCTGCAGGTGCGAGCTCGCCTTGTCCGGCTGGTCGAGCTTCTGCACGAGGATGGCGGCGATCTCGACGGCCGAGGCGAGGTGGCGCGGGTTCGCGTCGAGCGCCCTCTGGAAAAAGTCGAGCGCGCCGTTGTAGTCGGCCGGCTTCGCGAACGTCTTGAGCAGGCCGAGCCCGTGGAGCGCCTTGGCGCTCTTCTCGTCGTTGGTGAGCGCCTTGTTGAGCGCCTCGGCCGCCGGCTTGACGTTGCGCTCGCGGTAGTAGCTCTCGGCCAGCAGGAAGAGAAACTCCGGGTCGTCCTTGCGCGAGGCCGCCGACTCGAGCTGAGCGCGGATCTGCGCCTCCTCGCCCTTGAGCAGGTGGAAGCCCGCGCGCGCCTTGATCACCTCGGGCTTGTCCTTGGCGGCGAGGACAAGCTCGTCGAGGTAGAGCTTGGCCTTGGGCAGCTTGTCATCGGCCGCGAAGTAGCGGCGCTTCAGGTAGAAGACCGCCTGGGCGAACAGCGCGCGCGACTCGATGACCGCGTCGTTTTCGGCGAGCAGGCTCTCGGCATCGGACAGCACGCGCTTGTAGCCCTCGAAGGTGTCCTCGCCGAGCGCCTTGGACGCCTCCTGGAACTTGGCATAGGCCGCGGTCCCCGGGGTCAGGGTCTTGGGGAACAGCCGGCGCATACCGAAGAAGCCGTACGGGGTGAACCCGAGGTAGATGCCGGTGCCGATGACGGCGAGCAGGAGCGCGGCGCCGACGATGAGTGGCAGCTTCCTGCGAAACTTCCGCGAGGCCGCCTGCGTGTCGACGATCGCGATGGCGGCCATGCGATCGCCATAGAGCGCCTTGATGCGCTCGAGCGCCTCTTCGCTGCTCTCGGCCGGCGCTTCGGCCATGGCTCCGGCGGCCAGGCCGGGCAGGCCTCCCGGGCTCTCCATCAGCTTCTGGATCGCCTCGGCGAACGTGGGCACCGAGCCGATGGGCAGCCAGCTCTCGCCGTCGGTCGTCACGTCCTCGTTGCCGAGGAGCTGGCCCTCGCCGAGCATCTTGACGACCGCCGCCTGATCGAACGGCCCGAACACCTTCCCGCTCTTGCGGCGGATCTGGTAGCGCTCCGCGCCGCGGCGAGGCCTGCGCCCGGCCGTCGCCGGCCCCGCGGTGGCGCCTGCCTCGTCGATGAAGTCGAGAAGCTCGAGGTCGTTCTCCGCACCCGGTGCTGCGGCCGGGGCGGAGCTGCCGGGCATCGGCGCCGACAGGTCGGCCTCGAGGTCATCGCCGCCGGGGGGCGCCATCGGGTCGAACTCGAAGGAGTCGGCAGACGGGGCCGCTGCCGGCGGGGGGGCGGGCGCGTCGAAGCTGAGAAAGTCGAGCTCGCCTCCCGGCGCGCTGGTCGCCGGCGGCGGCGCGCCGAAGCTCATGCCCGGGTCGGCCGCGGGCGGCGGGGCCGGAGGAGCGCCGAAGTCGACCCCGCCAAAGTCGAGACCCGCCCCTGCCGGCGCTGGCGGCGCCCCGAAGTCCATCGCCGGGCCGCTCGGCGCTGGGGCGGCCGGAGGGGGCGAGCCGAAGTCGATGCCCCCGAAATCGAGGCCCGAGCCCTCCGTGGCCGGC
>ENA-UOOH01002283-UOOH01002283.1-fermentation-metagenome-genome-assembly--contig:-NODE-2283-length-16829-cov-5.256289_pt1 | contig 16829 bp, 14 predicted proteins | sample MGYA00245778_ERZ724025 | MGnify/ENA primary metagenome ERZ724025 (study PRJEB28704, sample SAMN03018313) | fermentation metagenome | biome: anthropogenic terrestrial biome; feature: soil; material... | reverse complement strand
CCTGGTGGCCATGAAACATGTTGGGGTGAATGTTGCCGCCGATCCCCTGCTTTCATTTGCCTATACCGGTGTAAACGGAGGTTTTGTTCTGGTATCCGCTGACGACCCCGGGATTCACAGTTCTCAAAACGAGCAGGATAACCGCCACTACGCTCGTTTTGCCAAGATCCCCCTTCTGGAGCCCAGCGACAGCCAGGAGGCTGGCGATATGGTGGGCCTGTCCCTGCTTCTTAGCGAACAGTTTGACACACCGGTAATGCTGAGGATCACTACCCGCGTGGCACACTCCCAGAGCTACGTTGAAACAGGGGAGCCGCAGCCGCGGGAGCTTCGCCCCTACAAAAAAAATACGAGAAAATACCTGATGCTGCCGGCCTTTGCCAGGGAGCGTCGGACGCTAATAGAAGAACGACTGACGGGGCTCAGGGAGTATTCGGAAAAAAACCCTGTCAACCGGATTGAGTGGCGGGACCGGTCCGTCGGCATCATTACCAGCGGGATCAGCTACCAGTACGTGCGGGAGGCGCTCCCAGATGCTTCGGTACTGAAGCTGGGCCTGACCTGGCCGCTTTCCGAAAAGCTGATTCGCTTATTCGCAGAAGGTGTGGAGAGGCTCCTGGTTGTGGAAGAGTTGGAACCCTTCATCGAAGAACAGGTCAAGACGATGGGGTTGGCTGTTTCTGGTAAGGCGTATATTCCGTCCGCCGGCGAGTTAAGTTCCGGTATTGTTGCCGCGAAAATGATTGAGGCAGGCGTTTTAGCTCCGCAAAGCGGGCCTGTCGCTAAAGTCAGTCCGGAGGCCGCTCCGGTTGTCCCCGGAAGGCCGCCGGTGATGTGCCCGGGTTGCCCCCACAGGGGTGTTTTCTACACCCTAAGTCGCTTGAAGCTGACCGTTACGGGAGATATTGGCTGCTATACTTTAAGCGGCCTGCCACCCCTGGAGGCCATGGATTGTTGTGTCTGCATGGGCGCCAGCATCGGGACCGCGCATGGGGCCGAAAAGGCCGACGCGGCCTGGGCCGGACGGGCCGTAGCGGTGATTGGCGACTCGACTTTCCTGCACTCGGGCCTTACCGGACTTTTGAACGTGGTCTACAACAAGGGCAGCAGCACGGTGATTATTCTTGACAATTCAACAACGGCCATGACCGGGCACCAGCAGCATCCCGGTACCGGCTACACCCTGATGGGAGAGCCGGCGCCGGCTGTTGACCTGGAGGCCCTGGTGCGGGCGCTGGGTGTGCGGCGGGTCCGGATTATTAATCCCCTGAATCTTGCGGAAGTTGCGGCTACAGTGCAGGAAGAAGTGACGGTACGGGAGCCGTCGGTTATAATTTGCCGCCGGCCGTGCGCTTTATTGGACAAGAAGTCTGCTCCTGCTCCCCGGGTCCTCCAAGCGAAATGTACGGGCTGCAGAGCCTGCCTTAAGCTTGGCTGTCCATCCATTTCAATCAAAGATAAGAAGGCTTCAGTAGACTCCGGCGCCTGCACGGGCTGCGGCTTGTGTGTTCAGGTCTGTAAAGTAGGGGCGCTGGTGAAGGGGGGAACGGGCCATGCTTAAGCCGGTGGATATTATCATGGTTGGCGTCGGCGGTCAGGGCACGATCCTGGCGAGCAAGGTATTAACCCAGGCGGCCCAGGAAGCCGGCTACGATCTCAAGGTTTCGGAAATTCACGGAATGGCCCAGCGGGGTGGCAGCGTTGTTACCCAGGTGCGCCTTGGGGAAAAGGTTTTCGCGCCCATGATTACCGAGGGTGGGGCCGACTTTATTCTGGCCTTTGAAAAACTGGAGGGCTTACGCCTCCTGCCGTTCCTCAAGCCGGACGGGACCATGATCATCAACGACCAGGCCATTCTTCCGGTGCCTGTACTGGTGGGGGCGGCGCAATACCCGGAAAACATCCTTGCCTATATTCGCTCCATCGTACCCAATACTCTTGTGCTGGACGCCCTGGATCTTGCGACAAAGTGCGGAAACCCCAGGGCTGTCAATATGGCGCTTCTGGGCGCCCTGGCTAGAAGTCTCCCCATTGAACGGGAAGTGTGGGAGAAAGCCTTGGCCGCCCGAGTGCCGGACAGGTTCCTGGAGGCAAATAGAGCAGCCTTCTCAGGCGGCTATGAGCAAGGGGTTTTAGGGCGTAAGGCGTGAGTCTGGCGGTGCGAGTTCTTTTGCGCAAGGGCGAAGGTGCTTGCCCTCGGGACGACAGAAGCGGGATTCCCTTCGCCGGGCTCTGCGTGTAGGCTTTTAGGCTGAGCTGTTACTCTTGCTTTTAACGGGTGACATAAGACTTCGTTATTGCAGAAAGCAGGGCGCAAGCCCTGCTTTCTTACGGTAAATTGGGTTTACTTGACAGGGTGAGTCTCAAGGTTTAATCTTAAGTGTGGATTTAAAAAGTATGGATTTAAAATAGACTGGTTGCAGGCTATACAAACCCAAAGCGACCGTCAGGGAGGTCAACATATATGAGCGGTATTGTTGAAGAGCTCCGGGTGAGCCTCGCCGATGCGCTGGTAGGAGCCCTGCAGGCAGCCCGCTGCAAAGGCGCCATTAAGGTAGATGAGGCGCCGGACTTTACAGTTGAAGCGCCGCGGGAGAAAGAGCACGGTGACTTTGCCACCAACCTAGCCCTGCTGCTTGCAAAATCGGCCAGGATTGCGCCGCGCAAGGCGGCCGAGATCCTGGTGCAAAATTTAACACCGACCATGGACTGGTTGGAAAAGATAGAAATTGCGGGGCCCGGTTTTATTAATTTTTATTTGAAGAAGAACTGGGTTTACCAGGCGATCCCCCAAATCATCGCTGCGAACGAGGACTACGGTCGAGTCAAGATCGGAAAGGGCCAAAAGGTCCAGGTGGAATTTGTCAGCGCCAACCCGACAGGCCTTCTCCATCTGGGCAACGCCCGGGGAGCGGCCCTGGGGGACAGTATTGCCGCCATCCTCGGCTTTGCCGGTTATGATGTGACCCGGGAGTTTTATATTAACGACGCCGGGAAGCAAATTGAAAATTTCGGCCTTTCCCTGGAAGCCCGTTATCTTCAGCTTTCTGGAAGGCAGGTATCCTTTCCGGAGGAAGGATACCATGGTGAGGACATTCTTGAATCCGTCCGCAACTTTATGGCCCTTGTAGGGGATCGTTACCTTGATGCCGGGCCGGAGGAGCGCCGTTCTGCCCTGGTCAAGTATGCCCTGGCCGAAAAGATCAGCGCCATTCAAAAGGTCCTGGGTGATTTCGGTGTCAAGTACGACGTCTGGTTTTCGGAGCAGTCCCTGCACGACACGGGGGAGGTTCAGGATGCCCTGGATTACTTGAAAGGGCAGGGTTATATTTGCGAGAGCGATGAAGCCAGGTGGTTTAAAGCCACCGACTTTGGCCTGGAAAAGGACGAAGTGGTGGTACGGGCTAACGGAATCCCCACTTATTTTGCCGCGGACATCGCTTACCACCGGAATAAGTTTCAGCGGGGCTTTACTCGTGTGATCAACATCTGGGGCGCCGACCATCACGGCCACGTGGCCAGAATAAAGGGTGCGGTGGCTGCCCTTGGGTACGACCCGGCCGCCTTGGACGTGGTCATCATGCAATTGGTCCGCCTTTACAAGGGCGGCGAGATCGTGCGCATGTCCAAGCGTACCGGCCAGTTCGTGACCCTGGAGGAACTATTGGAGGATGTTGGCAAGGACGCTGCCCGCTACTTTTTCGTCATGCGCAGTCCTGACAGCCACCTGGATTTCGACCTGGATCTGGCCAGGGCTGAAACCAACGATAACCCCGTTTATTACATCCAGTACGCTCACGCCCGCATCTGCAGCATTCTCCGGCAGCACGGGGAGCAGGGCGGGCTTATGCCACAGCCGTCCGGAGTTGACTTTGAGCTGCTAAAAGAGGAGTACGAACTTGCCCTGGCCAGAAAGCTGGCCGACTTTCCCGAGGAAGTAGCCTCCGCAGCGCTGAACCTCGCTCCCCAGCGTATTGCCCGCTACATCCACGAACTGGCCGGATTGCTGCACAGCTTTTATAACAGTCACCGGGTTATCACTTCTGACCAGGAGTTAACCATGGCCAGGCTGACGCTGGTAGACGCCACCCGCATAACCCTCCAAAACGGCCTGGGGCTGCTTGGCCTGACGGCCCCTGAGAGGATGTAGATTCCTTTTTAATCGGTTGCCGGGCATGCCGGTCGGTCTGGCACAGGCTTCGATAAGGCAGGGCTATTTTGTGGTTGACAGGGCTGACGGCCATCGTTAAAATGGGAGAGGTAGTTTAATAACATTTTTTTGACAGGGAATAACAGGAGGCTGACATGGCCAAATTTGTGTTTGTGACCGGTGGGGTGGTATCTTCACTGGGGAAAGGGATTACGGCCGCTTCGCTGGGGCGTCTTTTAAAGAGCCGCGGGCTGAAAGTAGCCATTCAGAAGTTGGATCCTTACATTAACGTTGACCCCGGCACCATGAGCCCCTACCAGCACGGGGAAGTATTCGTCACCGAAGACGGCGCGGAAACAGACCTGGATCTGGGACATTACGAGCGGTTTATCGATATCAATATCTCCCGCAGTTGCAATGTTACCACCGGCGGTATTTATAGTTCCGTGATCAATAAGGAGCGAAGGGGGGACTATTTGGGCGGCACCGTCCAGGTTATCCCCCACATTACTAATGAGATTAAAGAGCAGGTCTTCCGTGTAGCCACCGAGTCTCTTGCCGATGTCATTATCACTGAAATCGGGGGTACCGTGGGAGACATTGAGTCGCAGCCTTTCCTGGAAGCCATCCGCCAGATGAAGGGCGACCTCGGCAGAGGGAACGTAATCTATATTCATGTAACCCTGGTACCCTATCTCCAGGCTGCTAACGAGCTGAAAACAAAGCCTACCCAGCATAGTGTCAAGGAACTCAGGGGAATCGGCATTCAACCCGACATCATTGTTTGCCGCAGCGAACGGCCACTATCTAAAGAGATGGAAGAAAAACTCGCTTTGTTTTGCGACATCGACAGGGAGGCGGTGATCCAGGCGCTGGATGCACCGTCTATTTACGAAGTACCCCTGATGCTTGAGGAAGAGGGATTGGCCGATATTGTTCTGAAAAAGCTTGGTATGAATACCGGAGCCCCGGATTTGACCGAGTGGCGCAATATGGTTTCCAAGCTGAAAAATCTGCGCTACCTGACCACCATCGGCCTGGTGGGAAAGTACGTTTCCCTGCAAGACGCTTATCTCAGCGTGGCCGAGTCGCTTCGTCACGCGGGATTCAGCTATTGCTCCGCCATCGAGATCAAGTGGATTAATTCAGAGGAAGTCAACCGGGCAAACGTGGGGGATTACCTTGGGGATGTTGACGGCATCCTGGTGCCCGGCGGTTTTGGCGACCGTGGCATAGAAGGTAAAATTGAAGCCATTCGCTATGCCCGCGAGCGGGGGGTTCCTTACCTGGGACTCTGCCTCGGAATGCAGCTGGCGGTGGTGGAATTCGCCCGCAACGTAATGGGGTGGCAGGATGCCAACAGTACCGAATTTAACCCTGCAACAACCCATCCGGTGATTGACCTTCTGCCGGATCAGAAAGACCTGGTCCAACTGGGGGGCACCATGCGGCTGGGGGGGTACACCTGTAAACTGCTGCCCGGTTCTGCGGCTTACAGTGCCTATAAGCAGGACACAATCGTTGAAAGGCACCGCCACCGTTATGAATTAAACAACAAATACCGCGCCGAACTGGCACAAAGTGGCATGATCTTCAGCGGCACATTGCCCGACGGCTTCCTGGTGGAAATCATTGAATTTCCGGCTCACCCCTGGTTTGTGGCCACCCAGTTTCACCCGGAGTTCAAGTCCCGGCCCAATCGCCCGCATCCGCTGTTCAGGGGTTTTATCGGGGCGGCAAGGAAATATAAAGAGGGCGGGAATATTTAATGTTTACATTCAACAGCTTTGGGTTAACCCAAAGCTGTTTTCACTGAGACACCCTTTTTTTTTGCCGGGTAACATTTCCTCGGGTATTCATATGCTTAAATATAGATATTATACATAGACATCCATGCCGCTGACGCGACATCGGAAGAAGGATAAATAACATTAAGTGAATAAGTTAAGGACCAGGCGCCGTTTTTAAATTTGAGGAGGAGGATTATTAACTTGGGGAAAAAAATCATTGCAGCCGTTATTCTGGGGGGCGTCGCCTTTTCCCTGCTTTTGGCCGTCGCCCTCCAGCGGGGGAGCAGTTCTGCCGGCAGGAATGCTTATGCGGGTGGAGAAGTCGGTGTCGTCTATATTGAAGGAGTTATTGCCGGAGGCACGGGCAGCAGCGGGCTGTTTGGAAGCCAGGGCGGTGCCGAGTCCATAGCTTCGTTGTTGAGAGAGGCCTCGCGAGCTCCCAATTTAAGGGCCGTGGTAATCCGGCTGAACAGTCCCGGTGGAACTCCGGCGGCCTCGCAGGAAATTGAGGCGGAGATTCAGAGGTTAAAGGATTCGGGCAAAAAAGTGGTTGCCTCAATGGGGGACGTTGCTGCTTCCGGCGCTTACTGGGTCGCCGCCGGCGCCGACCAGATCGTGGCTAATCCCGGTACTATTACCGGAAGCATCGGAGTCATCATGGAAACAACAAACCTGGAAGGCCTCTACGAAAAAATCGGGGTCAGCCCGGCGACTTACAAAAGCGGCCCTTACAAGGATATGGGTTCTTCAGCCCGCCCGGCAACGGCCGAGGAGCGTGCTATTTTCCAGTCGATGATCGACGATGTGTATAACCAGTTTATTGATGCTGTGGCCCGGGGCAGGCACAGGGACGCTTCGGAAATCAGGCCTCTTGCGGACGGTAGGGTCTATACAGGGCGTCAGGCTAAAGAACTGGGGTTGGTCGACCGCCTGGGTGACTTTCATGACGCCGTCCTTTTAGCCGGTGAACTGGCGGGTATTGAAGGTGAACCGGCTATTGTCGATCTTGGTCCGAAAAATTTTTGGACCGATATATTTGGCAGTGCGGGGGTAAAATCCCCGTGGGGTTCTGGTTGGTTCGTGCTCCCCGGTCAGTCGGACAAAGTGGGTTCGCTTAATTTGCGTTAATGCCCAGGAAGGAGTTAGAAGCGTATGAACGAGGAAATCCTGAGGGCTGATGAAAAAAGGCAGAGTGACTCGGATATCACCGGTACCCCGTTGGATTCCGCTGCTCCGGACGCGGAGCAAACTCAGCCTCACGCTGAAGGGCCTGACAACCTGCCGGGCGCCGCTGGGCGGCAGGATCAGGAAGGTCCTTTTCCGGGCTTTTTGGAACTGCTCTACGGGGTGTTTTTTGAGCCTCGTACAACCATGAAAAGAGTTGCCGGGAGGCCGCCGCTGGGACATGCTGCGCTGGTTGTAACCATCTTGAGCGCCCTGGGTACAGCAATGTGGCTCCTTACCGCTGCCAGAGTCCTGGGCCGGGTTCTCCAGGCCGCTTCTTTGGACCCGTTTGCTTCGGTATTCCAGGCGCTGGCTCCCCTGGCGGCCGTGACCGTTTTTCTCTGGGGCTTTTTAAAATGGTTCGTTTACAGCTCGGTCTTAAGCCTTGCCGCCGAGCTTTTAGGGGGACTGGGCAGAGCCAGGGGTGTGTTTGCGGCCTCCGGCCTGGCTGGACTTCCGGCTCTCTTGATGGTCCCGGTTCAGCTTATAAGCTACGGAACCGGCGCTGAAAACCTGGCCGGCAGCGTGCTGTCAGGGCTGGCCGGGGTGACCGTGGCAATCTGGAGCATAGTACTGACCGTCATGGGTGTCAGGGAGGTTCACGGTCTGTCCACAGGCCGGTCTGTTCTGGCCGTTCTGAGCCCCTACCTGGCCATGCTCACGTTCCTGCTTTTCCTGTTTGCGGCACTTGCAGTTGTGGCTGCCGCACTGCCCTCTAGAGTTCCATTATTGAACTATTTTTGACCTAAATAAAGGGAATTACTTTCATGCAAGCAGGAGGGGTTTAGAAATAACTGGCGAATATTATATTTACGCACATACTCATAATTCGCCCATGTTCAAAATTCTTTACCCCAGGAGGTGGAAGGTAAATGCCGGGGTAACATGTGAGATTTTAATCGTCGATGACCAGGCAGGGGTGCGCCGTCTCTTGTGCGAGGCGTTCTCTGATCAGGGGTTTCGTGTGGAAACGGCTTCCAATGGTGCAGAAGCGATCCGGAAAACAAGTACAATGACTCCCCTGCTCATTTTGCTAGATATTAAAATGCCCGGCATGAGTGGACTGGAAACACTGGAGGAACTGATTCGATTGAATCCGGAGATACAGGTTGTGATGATGACGGCTTATGGCGAACTGGACGTTATGGTTGAGGCGAAAAAAAGGGGCGTAAAGCATTACATCAACAAGCCTTTTGATCTGGACGAAGTCCGCTACCTGGTCAAGGGTTTGCTGGTGGAGGAAAAAGACAGGCGGAGGCGCGTTAAGGAGACTGGTTAGTAGTCCATCCCTTTGGTATTCACATTCCATGGTGTACGGTAAAAAGAGGATTCCAATCCCTTGTGGCGAAGATTACAATAGTCAATAGTCGATTGGATTGGGGCAACATGCACGGTAACTAAGACAGCGCTGGTTCAGAAACAAATCCGCCCCTTTTATCGCTAGGAGGGTTTTAAGCAATGCGTATTGATACAAACGCCATGCTGGCCATGCGTTGCCCGGAATGTGGAAAAATGGGGTTCAATAACCTTTCCAGGTTTTCCTTTTCCAGGGGTAAAGCCTTCCATGTTACTTGTTCCTGCGGCGCCACCAAGTTGATTGTGAGCACAAAAAACCGAACCATTTACTGGCTTCAGGTTCCCTGCGTAGTTTGTGAGACAAAACATCTCCTGGAGGTTTCCGGCAAATCACTCTGGTCCGGAGCAGTCACCTGTCTTTCCTGCCAGGAAACCGACCTTGAGTTGGGCTATATCGGGCCGGAGTCTAAAATAGGTGAAATGAATTACAGCTACGAACAAGAACTGGAGGCACTGGTTAAAGAGTTTGGTTGTGACAGCTATTTTCATAATTCAAAGATCATGTACGAGGTTTTGAACTGCCTGCATGGCATTGCCGAGTGTGGCGGGTTATACTGCCAGTGCGGCAATTACAAAATTGAGGTGGATATATTCCCTGATCGCCTTGAACTTCAGTGCAAGAACTGTGATAGTATCAATATCATTTATGCTGAGACGGAGGAAGACCTCAAGGTCATCCAGCAGGTCGAAATCATCGAGCTTGCGCGGCACGGCTTTAAGTGCCTGGACAGCCTGTCCAACACGGGTAAACATAAGAAGGCCCGCCGTAAAAGAAGTAAGACATAATTTTACGCTCCTCCGGCTATACTTTCAATAAAATAAAAAGGAGGGGGCCAATTGTCCCTTATACCGGTAACCGATTTATTGGAACGTGCAGAAGTTGGCGGTTATGCCGTTGGCGCCTTTAACTGCAACAATATGGAGATTGTCCAGGCCATTATTGCAGCCGCTGAGGCTGAGAACGCGCCTGTGATCATGCAGGCCAGTCAGGGTGCGATTAAATACGCAGGTATTGATTATATTGTGGCTATGGCCCAGTTAGCAGCGGAGAACACCCATGTGCCGGTGGCGCTTCACCTGGACCACGGCACCAGTTTTGAACAGGTCGTTCAATGTATTCGCGCCGGGTTTTCCTCGGTTATGATCGACGGCTCCAAGTTGCCTCTCCAGGAGAACATCGCTCTGACCCGCCGGGTGCTGGATGTGGCCCGGGCAGTAGGGGTTTCCGTAGAAGCCGAATTGGGGAAGATCGGAGGTACCGAAGACGATATTGCCGTAAGTGAACGGGAAGCTCTTTTTACCGACCCCGAGGAGGCCGCCATCTTCGTGCGCGAAACCGGGGTAGATGCCTTAGCTATTGCCGTCGGCACTGCCCATGGTCAGTACAAAGGGATCCCCAAGCTTGATTTCCCCCGCCTGGAGAAGATCAAGTCAATCGTAAAAATCCCCATTGTCCTGCACGGTTCTTCCGGGGTTCCGGACGACGCCATCCTTTTAGCCATCCGTCTCGGAGTGAGAAAGGTTAATATCGACACCAACATCCGTGAGGCCTTTGTTGACGCGTCGCGGCAGGTTCTAGACGCCAACCCCGGGGAAATTGACCCCCGTAAGGTGCTCGGGCCCGCCAGGGAGGCGGCAACCAGGATCATCCGGGAAAAAATTAGACTCTTCGGCAGCTCCGGTAAGGCGTAGTTGCTGTAAGTCGACAAAATCCATTGTCCGGATTCCAAGAGGTGAAAAATTAGTGAAGCTTTTTATTGATACTGCGAACGTAGAAGAAATCCGCAAGGCCAATTCCCTTGGCGTAATCAGTGGGGTAACGACCAACCCGTCCCTGATTGCCAGAGAGGGACGCAGCTTTGCCGAGGCGGTTCGGGAAATTGCATCCATTGTAGACGGGCCTATCAGCGCCGAGGCAGTCAGCCCGGAGGCAACTGGAATGATTTCGGAGGCCCACGAACTGGCTGCCATCCATCCCAATATCGTGGTTAAGATCCCAATGACCGCGGAAGGCCTAAAAGCCACCAGCCATTTAACGAGAGAAGGTATTCGCACCAATGTAACGCTGATTTTTTCGGCCAACCAGGCGTTGCTGGCCGCCCGGGCCGGCGCCACGTATGTCAGCCCCTTTGTTGGCCGGTTGGACGATATCAGCCAGGACGGAATGGGACTGATTGCCGATATTGTGGAAATATTTGACCTTCACCGGCTCCAGGCGGAAGTCATTGCGGCCAGCATTCGCCACCCGGTCCACGTGACCACCGCAGCCAAGTTAGGGGCCCATATTGCCACCATCCCTTACAGAGTAATTATGCAGATGATCCATCACCCCCTGACTGAAACAGGCATAAAAAAATTCCTTGACGACTGGGAAACCGTCAAAAAAATGTAGATGAGCTTGACGGTTGATTTTACTAAGGGTATACTTACAGTGAAATAAAATTATAGATAATTTTGCCTCTTCCATTGAAATGAAGTAGTAAAATAATTCTTGGAAGAGTTTTTTCATAATGAAAAGGAATAAGGTTTTGAGAAGATTTATGGCCCAATCTAGAATACTTTATTCCAGGGAAGCGAATCTAGAGATCGAGGAGTTTTGCCGTGTTTGCCGAGGGAGTCCTTTTTTTGAAGAAAAAAATCACTTCATGGCTGCCGGATTGCATTTGCAACTATTACAAAAGAGTGATGGAAATGCCCGGCTCGCCCCAAAAGATAGCCAGGGGGGTCGCGCTGGGCCTGGCCTTTGACTTTCTTCCCATTCCGATCATCAGCATTCCGCTCTCCTACCTGGTTGCCCGGATTACCAGGTGCAGTCCGGCGGCGGCTGTAGCTACCGTTGTGGTTTTCAAGTTGGCCGTACCTGTCTTTTTTACATTAAATCTCCTGTCCGGCAAGTTTTTGCTGGGAGATCTGGGCGGGCCGGATCTCATGATCAGCGGCAATTCTCTTTACGCCTCCCTCCTGGGAAAAATCATGGAGCATGGATATCCCTTTCTGGTAGGCAGCCTGGTGAACGCAACGCTGGTTTGGATCGCCGTGTACTTAATGCTGATGTTTTTGCTAAAGCGAAGTAGGCGCCGGAACACATAAAACTATGTCTATCAGGAAATAAACTATTTAAACAACACCACTTGTTGGGGGGGCTGCCTTTGAATTATTCGGACCTTGAAAGCAAAACCATAGCAGAACTGTACAAGATTGCAAAGGAGCTCGAACTGCCCGGTTATTATAAGCTACGCAAGAAGGAACTTATTTTTGAAATCAAAAAGACTCAGACGGAAAAACACGGGCTCTTATTTGCCAAAGGTGTCCTGGAAATCTTACCCGACGGATATGGCTTTTTAAGGCCTTTCCAATTTCTTCCCAGTCACGATGACATCTATGTCTCTTCTTCCCAAATCAGGCGTTTTGACCTTCGTACGGGGGATCTGGTGGCCGGCCAGGTGCGTCGCCCGAAAGAGAGTGAGCGGTATTTTGCCCTGTTGCGCGTTGAACAGGTTAACGGTGTTGACCCCGAGGGTTCTGAGCTCAGGCTCCATTTTGACGGGCTTACCCCGCTTTATCCCCTGCAGCGAATTACCCTGGAAACCGATCCGGATAGGCCGTCAACCAGGATTATCGATCTCGTAGCCCCCATTGGCAAGGGTCAGCGTGGCCTGATTGTTGCCCCGCCCAAAGCAGGTAAAACCATTCTCCTCAAAGAAATTGCCAACAGCATCACCAAAAACCATCCTGAAATGGCGCTCATGGTTCTGCTGATAGATGAGCGACCGGAGGAAGTTACCGATATTGAGCGTTCCGTAAACGGCGAGGTGGTCAGTTCCACCTTTGATGAGCCTCCCGAGAACCACGTCAAAGTGGCCGATATGGTCCTGGAGCGGGCTAAGCGGCTGGTGGAGCACAAGTACGATGTGGTGATCCTGCTGGACAGCATTACGCGTCTGGCCAGAGCCCATAACCTGGTGGTTCCTCCCAGCGGTCGCACCTTGTCAGGCGGTGTAGACCCGTCCGCCCTGCACAAGCCCAAGCGGTTTTTTGGGGCTGCGCGTAACCTGGAGGAGGGTGGCAGTCTGACGATCCTGGCCACGGCCCTGATTGAAACGGGAAGCAGAATGGATGACGTGATCTTTGAAGAATTTAAGGGCACCGGTAACATGGAACTAATTCTGGACCGGCGTCTTGCCGAGAGAAGGCTTTTCCCGGCCATTGACGTTCTTCGTTCCGGAACGCGCAAAGAAGAGCTTCTGCTTTCAAAGGATGAACTGGAAATGATCTGGCAGTTCCGCAAGGCCACGAACGGCGCCTCTCCCTGGGATGCCATGGAAATGCTGATGGAGCAGATGAAACGTTCGAAAACCAACCACGACCTGCTGCATGCCTTCCGCCATTTACGCCGCGCCGAGGCCGGCGCCGGCGGGAGGACAGAAACCGGCCGTAAAGGGGCTTATACCCAGGGAGTCTAAAAAACGAAGTATTAAATGTATTAAATTCACCTTTTCAGGCAAAACTACCGATTGATTTGCTTTGGAGAGGTGATTTTTTCATGGAGGTTAAATTAAATAAAAAGAGTCCGGGCAGGCTCAAGACGGTGATCGCCGTTCTAGCATTGGCGGCCGTTCTCTTCCCGGCAGGCCCGGTTTCAGCCCGCCTGGATGAGTTGATTCAAGGGAACGCTCCCTATATCACACCGCCTGTGGTGGAAGTAGCTGTAGCCCAGCGTATGTATGAAGTGAAGACCGGCGATACCCTGACCGGTATTGCAAGGCTAAACGGAATTACTATTGAAATGCTGGTCGCTGCAAATAGACTCAAGGATCGGGATCAAATCAGGGCGGGCCAGCTTTTAAAAGTCCCCTCTAACTACATCACGCACCATGTTCAACCGGGGGAGACATTGTGGGACATTTCCAGGATCTATCGTGTTGATCTGGCTGCCATCGCAGCCAGAAACGGGAAGATAAACGTCGACAGGATCCTGGCGGGCCAGCGGTTAATCATCCCGTGCAGCACCCCGGGACCTGAATGGACGACCTCCAGGGGATTTTCCATAAGCCCGTTGGCCTGGCCTCTGGTTGGGACCATCACCTCGCCTTTTGGAATGAGGGATGGAAGGGCTCACGAGGGGGTTGACGTTGCCGCTGAAGAAGGCATCCCGATCCGGGCGGCGGCTTCCGGCCGGGTGGTTTTTGCCGGGTCCAGGGGCACTTATGGCCTGGCCGTGATTATTGATCACGGCGGAGGGGTCAGCACGCTCTATGCGCACTGTTCCAGGGTTATGGTTGCCGAGGGCAGTTCCGTTGACACGAGCACGGTCATTGCCCTGGCGGGGAACACCGGCAACTCCAGAGGGCCGCACCTTCACCTGGAGGTTCTAAAAAACGGCTTGCCTGTAGATCCTTTAACGGCTCTGGAACAGGAGCGTTATTACGGTTAGGCTGTTAGATTATTCCCGGAACGGTGGCCGAAAACAGGCTGCTTAAGTCAGACCTGGAAGTCGAAATGACGCAGGTAAAGCAGGATCTGAAAATAATGTTTAAGCAGTATCAGGACTTCCTGGTACTATTTTTTTTGTTTTAAGTAATGGTCCTAGCGGGAATTGTAATATATTGACATATAAGAAAACAGGTGATATTATCATTACAATATAAGAGTAATACCGTTAAAAGAGGTGCTATAAATGTCCATGTTTAATGTAACAGAGATAAGACAAAATGTTAGTAAAATAATTGCTGAAGCCATTGAGACAAAAGAACCCATTCTATTATTGCAGAGATCAAAACCCGTAGCCTACATTATCGAGGCTGGAACCTTTGAAAAAATTCAGGAAAAAGCCCGAAAGGTAGAATATTACGAAAAGAATGAAATGGCAAAGGAAACTCTCAGAAAACTGGCCAAACTCAGGAGTGAGATGCAACCCCAACCTGATTCCACCCCATTAATTAGGCAGTTACGGGAGGGGGAAAATCGGATTGAATAGTTCTATATGCCTTGACAGCAGTGTTCTTATTAAGTTACTGGTGAACGAAGAAGGTAGTGATAAAGCGGCATCATTAATGGAGATGGTGGTCAACAACAGGATGACGGTGGTTCTGCCCGGCTTTACCTGGGCTGAAGTGGGGACTGTCTTAAGAAAAAAGGTCGCTAGAAAATTAATTAGTTCGGAGCAAGCTGAGAACGCCTGGGAGTCTTTCAACAGCCTCGGGATTATAACCTTTATCAATGACATGTCGGTGATGCGTGCAGCCTGGCGAATCGCAGATGAAGAGGCTCTGTCAACTTTGTACGATGCCGCTTACCTGGCCGTTTCAGAAATACTGTCAAGGCAAAATGGAGAAGAGTGCGAGTTTTGGACGGCGGATAAAAGGCTGGTTAATTCAATAAGTAGTAAGAAGAAATTTGTAAAGCTTCTGGGGGAATGATCGTAAAAGAAGCAGACAAAAACTGTCTGCATGTAGTGTCTTAGGGGGTGCTTCTTAGCGACTCTTCCCTCCTATAGGGCCCACAAGGTTAGAGCAGGGTGGTGTTTTCAGGGCAGCTCCACATGCTGTTTTAAACTGTTTGTTCTTATGAGAGGATCCTTTTCGGCGGATGATCTCGACACGTTGAGGTTGCCCGCCAGGTACCAATTCTGAGTCCGGCCAGACTGTAAAGCTCATTAAATAGAAACCAAGCTAACGCGCAGATCATATTGGCAAAAGGGGATCAATAAGCGCTTAACAGAATATAACATTAAAGACAAAGTATATTTTCTTATTGCAGGATAATGTTTATTAATGGCGAATTATGGATGTGGCATGTTGCCAAATTAAGGTTATAAATAAATTTGGTTACAGGATCGTGATGATATGCAGCCGGACTGGACTGACTCCTGCCTTTTCCTTTTTTTACTTTTGCTCTTCGTATACGTGCTAACGGTAAACCACATTACAACCCTGCATAAAGTGTATCTGGCCTTTCACTTCTTGATGATGATCTGGCCGTTCAGTCACTCCTTAATGCACATAGTTCCTGAACAATGTTTTCAATGGTTTTTTCTAAATCTGGCTTTTGCCGGTCTTTGTTTTCTGGGTTTCGGCTGGCTGATGTTCTCGCTTGTTCTTACAAAGAAGATTGATGAACAAAAGAGATTAACACTATTTCTGTATGCTATTCCGTCTATTCTCAGCGCTGTACTGGTTACCACCAACCCCTGGCATTATTTATTTACCAGACCATCCGATTACGGGTGGACCATACGCACTTACGGTCCTTTATTCTGGGTTTTTGCCCTTTCAGGTCTGTTTTATCTGATATTATCGACCAATTTAATGCTGCGTACAGCGAAAATGCTTTCCGAAAGCAACATGAAAAAACAATTGTCCCTTTGTATCAGAGGGATTTTACTTCTAATCTTTTTTTCTGTTTTTGATGTGCTGCTTAATGTGATTATTCACCCTTATACAAAGGTGGTAGTGCCGGGGTTAACTTCTCTGGGCATAGCAATTTCAGCAATTTGTTTTGTAATTACAATTCGCAAGTATGATCTCTTCAGGATAATTAACGCTGCCCAGCGTGAAGTAATAGACAGTATAGACACAGGCATGATCGTGCTGGACAGGGATAGAATTGTCCTGGATGTTAACATAAGCTCATCAAAATTTCTCGACATTAAGCCGGGACAGATTTTCGATATAAGTACTGTCCTTAAACTTGCAGGAGACAACTTAAAAGAAACATTTATTGGAGAGTGTGCTGCCGTTAAAACAAAAGCGTTTCAGACCGAGATAAGGCAGCGTGACGGACAAATCAGACATGTCTCAATCAATATTTCACCGGTAACTGATGATAAAGATAAATTCCTGGGAAGGATCATAACATTTAATGATATAACAGAAATCCATAGTTTACTTGAGCAAATTAAAGAAAAAAATCTAGTTCTTCAAAAGCGGAATCAAGAATTATTGACAGTACAGGAGGAGTTGTATAACGCCAATCAAAAGCTAAAGCATATGTCTATAACAGATGAGCTGACTAACTGCTATAATAGACGGTACATGCTGGGGCATATGACCGACGAAATTGCTGTTGCCCTCCGTTATAAGATACCCTTTTCTATAATGATTCTGGATATTGATGAGTTTAAGCTTATTAATGACACGTACGGCCACCTGGTTGGTGATGATGTTCTCAGGGGCGTGGTAGGAGTAGTGAAAATAAATCTTCGCCGGTCAGACATTGTGTCCAGATTTGGGGGCGAAGAGTTTATAATATTTGCGCCGCACACAGACAGGTCGGGTGCGCTGTCTTTAGCGGAAAAGATCAGGGTCACC
>ENA-UOOH01002281-UOOH01002281.1-fermentation-metagenome-genome-assembly--contig:-NODE-2281-length-16856-cov-5.190048_pt1 | contig 16856 bp, 10 predicted proteins | sample MGYA00245778_ERZ724025 | MGnify/ENA primary metagenome ERZ724025 (study PRJEB28704, sample SAMN03018313) | fermentation metagenome | biome: anthropogenic terrestrial biome; feature: soil; material... | reverse complement strand
TAAAAGCTGGATGGAACAGATCATCCAATCCCCCGACCGGTATGCCATCCCCGTTATGACGCATCCGGGGATCGTATTACTGATGTTGCCCCCCGAAAAGGTAAAGAAAAGAGGCTGCGCATGCGGTATCTGCAACAACAGAACATGTATTTACCGCAATAAAAAACCACCATTAAAACAAATATTATCATGACTCCAAGAGAACGTATTCTTTCCACTATCAACTGCAAAACCATGGACCAGACACCGGTGGACATTAGGTGTCTACAATGGTGTTGGGGATGCGACTAAGACTTGTCTAACAAGTGTAGTTGGAAAGAGTAAAGGTCTGATTATTTATTATGTTAGCAAACATTATGAAAATGATAGGTATAGAACTCTATTCACCTACACACAAAGCTGCAACGTTTTTTTAATATTTTTGACTTTAACTGATAAATTTAATAACTGTATGAAGATCGGTATGTGCTAAAGTTTGTATCTTTGTTATTGTCAGTTATTACCAATTATTGCCATTTATGTTTTGTAACTGTAAACGTAAAGATAAACTCTCAGAGGTAATTACTGAATAATGTTCACCTCAGTCTTTGTTTTTTTTAGAAGCTAAAAAAATAATCATGGAAAACGCCACGCTTGGTATTATTATTTGATATATAATAAAAAGGTAATTCTTAATTTAGCGTGCTTAATATTAAATAAACTATTCTTGTAATGGTAAATTTTAGTATGAAGGCCCACATCAAAACTGGCGAAAAACAATGATAAAGATTTTACTTCTTATTGACTACTCCACAGAGTTTAGCAGAAAACTCCTTAGAGGTTTAATGGATTATACAAAAGAAAATGGAGAATGGACCTTTTACAGAATGCCGCTTTATTATAAGACTTTGCTTGGAGAGATCGGTATTTTCGATTGGGCTAAAGAGTGGAAAGCAGATGCTATTATTGCTCAATGGGAACAGGGGAGGTTTGACATATTGAAAAATCTAAATATACCGGTTTTTTTACAAAATTATAATGAAAAAAATGAATATTTCTCATACATAAACGGTGATTATATTAGCACAGGCAGATTAGCTGCAAGATTTTTTATACAAAGAGGATACAAAAATTTTGCTTTTTATGGCTACAAAGGCTTTAAATGGTCTTTAGAAAGAGCAGAGGGATATCGAAGCGAGGTAGAAAAAATTAGAGGAAATTATTATTATTACGATTCGGACAATTTAAATGAAATCCAATGGAGTAGAGCTCATATTGAACTCGAGGAATGGTTAATTTCCCTGCCCAAACCTGTGGCTCTGTTTGCGTGTGACGACAATTTTGCAATCCAAATTTCAGAGGTTTGTAAGATGAACCATATTTTGATACCGCAAGAAATTTCACTTCTTGGAGTCGATAATGATGAGTTGATATGTAACTTATCCGAACCCCCGATATCATCCATTGTCTTAAATATCGAAAAAGGAGGATACGAAATAGGAAGACAGATAGACAAAATAATTTTAAACCGTCGTAACGAGCCTTTTAGCATTTCAATTGATCCCCTACATATAGAACTAAGAAAATCAACAGAACAATTTTCTATAAAAGATAAAAATATAATAAAAGTTATTAATTATATAGAAAACAATTTCAGAAATAACTATAATATTAAACTATTAACAGATTTAGTACCATTGTCGAGACGAAACCTGGAAATTAAGTTTAGGCAGGAATTAGGGATATCTATCTATCAGTTTCTTTTAAATTATAGAATAGAATATTTTGCTAACCTGCTACTTACAACAGATAGAGAGGTTTATGAAATTACAAGCGAATCGGGTTTTAATAATTGCAAAAATGCCTCCAGGTACTTTAAAAAGGTAAAAGGATATACTCCTTTGGAATTTCGAAAAAAATACAAAAAACCTTACTGAATTAAAATATACTTTCTTGTTTTGCGTAATATATGCAAAATAATGCGCAAAATGCTTCCTATTTGTGCTAATATTCCTTTTTCTTTGTTGTGAAAAATAAAAATTGATACTTTTTTTATTTCTCTTGTTGGACTAAATGTATAGTCTGAAAGTAATTCTTCTTAAATGAGTTTGTTTTAGTTTATCTTAAATACGTGAGAAATAAATTTTAGAAAAATTTATAGGTAATGCCTAGGTATATAAGAATGTGCTTTTGAGAAAAATTTAATGTTTGAAAAAGATTAATCAAACAGGAAGAAGGAAACGAAGTAGTAATTATTAAATGTGTATGAAATGAAAAACAAAATTCTATTTTTTTTATGTAAAAGATTTTTATTCGCTGTAATGTGGATAATGTCTTTGTCTTTGATTGCACAAAACATCTCTATCAGTGGTACAGTAACTGATGATAAAAATGTTCCTTTGCCAGGAGTTACTGTAGTAGTAAAAGATGATGCTGCACATGGAACGATTACCGATAACAATGGTAATTATGTGATTAATAATGTCAATCCTAATGCTATTCTGCAATTCCGTTACATCGGAATGAAAGTTGAGGAAGTCAATGTTAGTAACAGAAAAACAATAAATGTCATCTTAACGGAAGATACACAATTGTTAGAGGATGTTGTTGTTGTAGCTTATGGTACACAAAAGAAAACGGAGTTAACGGGTTCAATTAGTTCTGTTAGGTCTAGTGATTTGGAGAAGTCACCCATCGGACAGCTTGGGCAACGTTTACAAGGTAAATTACCCGGGGTAAGGATATATCAGACTGAGGGAATACCTGGACGAGGAATGTCTTTTAGAATTCGTGGGCAGGCTTCTATCAATGCCGGAAACTCCCCATTAGTCGTTATTGACGGATTCCCTTCCAGCACTGGTTTAGATGCCTTAAATCCAGATGAAATCGAAACGATTTCAGTTTTAAAAGATGCGTCTGCTTCATCCTTATATGGTTCTCGAGCAGCTAATGGTGTTGTTCTTATAACAACCAAACAAGCAAAACTGGGAAAGACTGAAGTCAAATTTAGTGTATATGGAGGCACTCAAAAAGTACCTCAGCGAGGGAGACCGGATGTAATGAATGCCAGACAATTTGCCCAATATAAGAATGAATGGTATTCTGATCAGGGGATTGAAGTACCTGAAAGATATAAAAACCCGGAGCAGTATGGTCCGAATGATGGGACTGATTGGTTTGAAATCTTATTAAATCCAAACGCGACAATTCAAAATTACAACTTATCTATATCCAGTGGAACAGAAAAAGTTAAATCCAACCTTAATTTGAGCTATAATAATAATCAGGGAATTCTTCTTAATACAATGGCTGAAAGAATTACTGCAAGATCTAATAATATATTTAATATCTCAGATAAATTAACTTTTGGACTAAATTTGGCTGTGAACTATTTAAATACCGATAATCAGAGTTTTGCACCTGCATATTGGAGTTTCATGTCATCTGCTTACATAATGGACCCTACACTGGAATATAAAAATCCTGACGGAACTCTTCCCGTTGGATTTTCTTCTCCTGGAATGTTTCCTAATCCTAACTGGTATAGAGTACTAACTGAACGGGAAAATCCTGCACAGACAACGAATCTTTTGGCAAACTTTTTCGGCGAATATAAAATAATTGACGGATTAACTTATAAATTAAGAACGGATGTTGATCTAGGAAATTATAAAAATCGTTATTGGAGTCCTTCTACTGCTCAGGGAGCAATGTTTCAATCTCCTCCAAACCCTGCTACCGGTTCGTACAATACTTCGAATAGTATAAATTGGCAATTAGAAAATACTCTCAATTATACTAAAAGTATTAATGAAGTTCATAATTTTGATATATTGTTGGGATATTCCGCTCAACGTGTTAGAAGTGAGAGTAGTACTATCACTGGATCTCTTTTCCCAGATGATGAAATTCCATGGATTAATGTTGCCAAAACCAGGGTTGGAAATGTAGGAACATCGGAATATTCACTTGTTTCAGCTTTGGGAAGGTTAAATTATAATTACAAAGGAAAATATTTAACTTCTTTGGCAATAAGACGGGATGGTTCGTCTAGATTTGGTGATAACAAAAAATACGGTGTATTTCCTTCAGCTTCAATTGGATGGATAATATCGGAAGAAGATTTTATGCAAAAATATGAGTCTAGCATAAGTTTCTTAAAATTACGGGCAAGCACCGGTAAAGTAGGTAACTATAATATCGGAAATTATTCGCATATAAGTTCCGTGGGTGATGCTAATTATGTATTTAGCGACGCTGTAGTATCAGGGAAGGCAATTTCCAATTTAGGAAATTCTTCGTTGACATGGGAAACAACTGTTCAGAATGATCTTGGTTTTGATCTAGGCCTTTTTAATGATCGAATCTTTTTTATGTACGATTATTACTGGAAAACAACCAATGGGTTATTATATGCTGTTGAAATTCCAAATGCTTCTGGTTTTGGGAGTATCCAATCTAATATTGGAGAATTTGATTTTTGGGGACATGAATTCAGCTTGGAGACCAGAAATTTCGTGAAAGAATTTAAATGGGATACTCAGCTAACATTCGGACTTGATCGAAACATGGTTAAAAAACTGGGTACAGAAGATAAACCTATCGGAGGTTACCAAGAAAATGTTGATTTTAACAGAACTGAAGTTGGACATCCCATCGGTCAGTTTTACGGTTATGTTTATGAAGGCGTTTTTATGAATGAAGCTGAATTAGCAGAAGGGCCTCACATTACTGTTTATGGAGGTTCTGATGTAGGTTCAGTAAGGCTTAAAGATATTAGTGGACCTGATGGTGTACCTGATGGACTTATTGATCCGCAGTATGATAAAACTTTTATTGGCGATCCTAATCCTAAATTCGTTTATGGTCTTACCAATAACTTTTCATACAAGAATTTCGACCTTAGTATTGGCTTGATTGGTAGATTCGGTGGTGATGTTTTCAAAGGTGATATGTTATCGATAGAAAATATCGATGGAGTTTTTAACGTAACACCTGCTGCTTTAGATAGATGGAGATCGGTTGATAATCCTGGAAAGGGTGATTTGCCAAGGAGTAATTCAAATCCGCTTCATCGTTTTAACAATTCAAGACAAATTTTTGATGGATCTTTTCTATCAGGAAAGAACATAGCCCTGGGGTATACATTTCCTTTTAAAAACATATTTAAAAGTGCTAGAGTGTACATTAGTGCTCAAAATGCTTTTATGATTACAAGTTATCCTGGCCCGAATCCTGAAGCTAGTCAATACGGTCTAGATGGGCTTAACGAAGGAAGAGATTTTGCTCCATATCCTATTCCGAGAACATTTACTATTGGAGCAGACATAACTTTTTAAAAAATAAAAATTATGAAAAAAAATATAATATTTTATTTGATCGGGATAGTTCTATTGAACTCATGCAGTGACGAATTTCTTAAAATATCTCCTGAAACATCTATAACCTCAGGTATTTTTTATAAGACTGAATCTCATTTTGATTTGGCCCTTGTTGCAGCTTATACACCTTTACGATCCATTGTTTATCCTGGAATGTATATGGATGAAATGAGAGCTGATAATACATTTTTTCGTTATTATGCACCCGACCGTGGGCCGGCTAACTGGGTAGAAGATATTATTCAATGGACGGATCAATCACAAACAACAGCTGTAAATAATAGGTATTACAGTGATTATACGGGTATTTCAAGAACCAATACCATTTTATCTCGACTTCAAACGGCAGATTTAAGTGATCAATTTAAACAAAAGATTTCGGGCGAAACTCTATTTCTAAGAGCGTTTTATTATTTTGATTTAGTTACACACTACGGAGGGGTGCCTTTATACCTTGAAGAAGTTATTGACGAAAAAACTTCGTATAAATCAAGATCCTCTGCAGATGAGGTTTATAATCAAATAATAACCGATTTAAAGAGTGCTATTCCTAATCTGCCATCAGTTACTTCTTTTCCTCAATCAGGAAGAGCAACCGCAGGAGCAGCAAAAATGTTGTTGGCTAAGGCATACATGTCTAAGACACAAAGAGAATATTCTTTAGCAGAAAGTGAGTTGCGTGATATTCTAAAAATGAACTACGATCTTTTAGATAATTATGCTGACGTATTTAATTCTGTTAATAAAAATCACAAAGAATCAATTTTTGAGATTCAATTTAGAGAAGGTCCTGATGGACAAGAGAGTAATTTCGTATATTATATGATGCCTAAAACTGCGAATACTGCTATAATAACAGGATTGGCTGTAAATAACGTAACTCCGGGAGGATGGAATGTACCTAATCAGGAATTCATTGATTCTTATGAAGAAGGAGATTTAAGATTACCAGCATCGATTAAAATTGTAGAAGGTACTTTAAACGGAGGAGATCCTTATTTTGATCCGGTCGTTATTCTTGCAATAAAAGATGTGGGTAAATATGTTCCGGAACCGGATAAGGTTTATTATCCATACATTTCTAAATTTATTCACGGGCCATATAGTAGGCCAAATAATACCGGTGAGAATTGGCCTGTATTTCGTTTCGCTGATGCATTATTGTTGCTAGCAGAAAATTTAGTACAACAAGGAAAAGCAAGTGAAGCTCTTCCATTAGTAAACAGAGTAAGGAATAGGGCAGGACTTTCTAGCCTGACTGAAGTGACCCTGGACGATGTATTGAATGAAAGACGTCATGAATTGGCATTTGAAAATCATCGATGGACAGATTTAATAAGAACAGGCAAAGTAATTGGAATCATGACTGAATATGGGCAAAAAATGAAACAAAAATATGATTTTTTACCAGAGAATTCATATAATATAACTGAAAACAGGTTGATTTATCCGATACCTTACAGAGAAACACAGGTGAATCCTGATTTACAACAGAATCCAGGATATTAATTATCCCTAATTACTCTATTAGATTTCAGTTTTTCATCAATAAGAGTCTGAAATCTAATAGAGTAATTTGTAGATTTATTGGGAATTAAAATAAAATATTATGAGTCATTATTGTAAATTGATATGTTTGTTGATATCTTTGATAATATTACCAATATCAAATACTACAGCTGGGGATTTCTTTGAAGATGTTAACGGTCAAAGTGTACAACAATCTTTTGTGGTTAAAGATGTTTTCTCTGGCATATATAATCAACCCAATTTGAAAGTAAAAAGAATAAACGATACTTTCAAGAAACATCACGCTTCAAGCTTTAGGCCAAGCCAACATCCTCTAACCCGGACTGATATTATTTTAGATGAAGTGTCTGCCTCTCATCAACCCGTGCCGGAAAAGGATAATTTGTGGTATAAAACATCAACATGGCGTAATCTCATAGATATGCATATTCCGGATTGGAATCCTGAATTCTTAAGTGAATTTTCCCCTGAGGAGTATGCACAGTCAATGGTTGATGCAAAGGTTGACGCTTCGATTATCTATGCTGGCAACTGTCTTGGGATGTGTTTTTGGCCTACTAAAGTGGGACATATGCACAAAGGGTTGAAAGGTCGTGATATTAATTCCGAAACGATCAATGCGCTTCACAAACAAGGTATAAAAGTTATCGTTTATTTTAACATTTGGAACCGTTGGGCATACGATACATACCCTTCGTGGCGCATGATTAAGGCCGATGGCCGCTCCACTACTGAAAATGCAGATGGAAGCTTCTCTCGTTTTGGTCAATGCTGTATGAATAATGAAGGCTATCGTAGCTTTGTGAGCGAACAAATTACGGATTTAAGTAAAAGTTTTGATTGTGATGGCCTGTGGATTGATATGATCGGCTATTTTGGTACAGTGTGTTACTGTGGAAGTTGTCGCGATAAATATCTAGCAGAGACAGGTCGAGAAATACCTAAAGTCATTAATTGGGACGATCCTAAATGGGTAGATTTCGTAAGAAGTAGAGAGCGCTGGTTTGATGAATTTGCACAGATGATTCAAGATGCCGCCCACAACATTAATCCGGATTTAACTCTCGCATTTCAGACTACTTCCCTGTTGTCTGGTTGGGGAGGTGGTGTAACTCAGTCGTTCCTTAATCGCAGCGATTACCTTGCCGGTGATTTTTATGGCCAACCTATGCAATATTCGGTAATATGTAAGTATCTAAACAACCTTACACGAAATCGCCCGATAGAGTTCATGACATCTCGTTGTTATAATCTAGAATTTCACACTACAACAAAAACGGATGAGGAATTGCGGTCAAGCGTGTTAGGTGCGTATGCTCATAATGCAGCTTTTACCTTCATCGATGCAATTGACCCGATAGGCACGATAGATAGGGATTTCTATCGTCGAATGGGGCATATAAAGGATCAGGTAAGTATCTATCAACGTGCTATAAACCCAGATGCTGAAATGATATCAGATGTGGGATTCTATTTAAATTTTGCCTCTGCTTACAATCCGGCACAGAACGGAGTGCCGATGAGGAGTGCAAGTGCTTATTTTTCAATAGTGCGGGATATGCAGAATATTGGAGGTATGATGGTGAGAAATAATATACTCTATGATTTTATTGGAGAGCCACAACTTGACAACTTAAATCGTTATTCGGTCATTGTACTTCCCAACCAGTACGTGTTATCTGATGATGAGATTCGTGCGTTTAGACGATATGTCTCAGAAGGAGGGAACCTCGTTGTTACCGGTGAGAGTGGTATGAATAACATGGAAGGCAACCGGCTAGTGGATTTTGCATTAAGTGACGTCCTGGGCGTCCACTACAAGGGTAAAACGGAAGAGAACCGTACCTATATTGCACCCACTGTTGAAGGTCAGGTCCATTTCAAAGAAAATGATGCAAAATATCCATTAGCACTTACTGGACCTCAAATTATTGTAAAAACTGATCCGGGTGTCAAGACACTTGCTACAATTACATTACCGTATTCTTCTAGTGGCGAGATATATAAGTTTGGTTCAGCAATAAGCAATCCCCCAGCTTATCCTTCTGAACATCCATCAGTGACACTTAATTCATATGGGAAGGGACAGGCAATGTACATTGCTGCTCCTTTAGAAAAAGAGATATTACGTCCACAACAACAAACATTCGCTTCACTGATAGGACGCTTATACTCACCAAGATTATCAACAAATGCACCGAGGTGGTTGGAATCAATTGTTTTCCGGGATTCAGATAATAAACGTTATCAGCTAACTCTAAATAATATTTCTGATAATGAACGGGGATTGATTGCGTACAATATAAATGTGACACTGGAAATACCGGAACAAATCGTTTCCATAACAGATGTTGCGACAGGTCAAGCAATCAAATATGAGCAAGAAAAAGGGAAAGTAGACATTTCAATTGAAGAGTTGAGGGATTTTTCGATGCTTCTGATTAATTTTAAATAATATTAATTTTTAGAAAAATGATTTTAAACAAAAGACATAAAACTAATATTTTGCTATTTTGTACTTTTTTGATTTGTGCTTCTTTTACTTCATGTCAAAATATAATCACTATAGAAAGTGATAATTTTCAGTATAGAATAGCTGACAATGGCAGGAATCTGAAATTTATTGACAAAACGAACCGGGTTGATTATCTCTATTCAGACACAGTATCTTATTGTGCCTACATTGTCCAGGATGGGGAAATACACAATGTGCAGTCAGTATCATTAGAAGATAGCTTATTAAACCTCGGTTTTGGTGACAGCGAAGTCGTTGCCAAAATTCAGATCAAGTCAGTAAATGATCATGTTATTTTAAATGTGGTTGATGTTACCGGAAGTGCTGAATCACTAACATTCCTAAACATACCTCTAAAACTGGAAGCGATGCCAGACGAATCGTTTGCTGCCTGTGCTCTTTCGTTGAATTTATTTACTCATGTACGTCAATTACCTGCTTTGCAAAATAATTTATGGGCTACATGTTATCAACGTTTTGGTATGAAAAATGCACAAGTTGCCCTACTAGGGGTGCCTCAACAAGAAATATTACCAACCATTCGAAAGGTGATCGAAGGAGCCAAGGATATTCCCTTTTCTGACCAAGGGGGCGCATGGGCGCAAATGGGTAAAGAAGGTTATGGTTCCTACTTGATGAATTTCGGTACATTATCTGAAGAAACAGTAGATGAATGGATTGAGACATGCAAGAGATTGGGTTTCACGCAAATTGATAGTCATGGGGGAGGTGGTTTTTTTGAATTTGGCACATTTGATTTGAACAAACAAAAATGGCCGGATGGTTGGGCTTCATTTAAACGAATCAATCAACGTTTACATGAGGCAGGTATTTCTCACATATTTCACACTTATGCTTTTTTCATAGATAAGAGTTCGAAATATGTTACTCCTGTACCCAGTAAAGACTTAGGGTATGTCACTACTTTTACTCTTGCTGAACCATTAAATGACACAGCAACCGAAGTCGTTGTAAAAGAATCAACTGCTGATATTTCTACGGAAATCGGGTTTCATACTGAAAACAGTGTTACGCTTCGCATTGGTGATGAATTGATGACTTTCAGTGGAGTGACACAGGCACCGCCTTATAAATTTACGGGATTGAAACGTGGAGCAAATGGAACTAAACCGGCCTCATATAAGATTGACGAAACTGCTTTTCATTTAAGTGAACGCTTCGGAAGATTCGTTCCTGGTCCTGACACCGAACTTTTTAAAGAAATGGCGCACCGTCATGCTGAAATTGTAAATGATTGCGAGTTCGACGGGTTGTATTTGGATGCCATAGACGGCGCTGCCGTACTCGGTGGCAAAGAAAACTTCTGGTATTATGGGACAAAATTCATTTTCGAAATAGCCAAGCAGCTGAAACGTCCCGTCGGCATGGAGATGAGTTCTATGGCCCATCATTGGTGGCATTACCGATCAAGATATCAGGCATGGGATCGTCCTGTCCGTGGCTATAAAAGATTCTTGGATATCCATCTGGCTTCAATAAAAAATCCAAGTTATTTTCTTCCTAAAGAAATAAAATCAAATGAATGGGAACATGGCTTATGGCGTGGACATTCTCCTTTGATTGATAAATATGCATCGGCAGAGAAGAGTCAGACTATGTTACCGCTGCATTTGGGATGGTGGGGTAATCAAACCTGGGCACCTCCTCAAATAGAACCTACTTTTTTTGACGACATCGAATATCTGGGATGTAAAATGATCGGCAATAACGCCGGGTTCTCACAATTGGGTGGAGTGGATGAAAAAACTTTTCAAGAATTTCCATTGTTTAAAAAGGATGCGGAGATTCTTAAACAATACGAAGAGTTGCGCCGTGCCAATTATTTTAACGATTCTGTGCGAGCACTCTTGCGTCAAGCGGGAAAAGAATATACATTGTTTCAGGACGAAGCAGGCAAATGGAATTTTAAACCGACTTTTTACGAAAAGCACAAAGTTTTGGGATTGGATCATCCTTCCGTTAGTTGGGTAGTAAACAATTCTTTTGAATCCCAACCTATTAAATTGAGAATAGAACCCCTGATGGCCGTAAAATCATACAACGACCCTTCCGGCATCCTTCTCGCTGATTTTTCCTCATCTGATGATTTTACTTATCAAACATCAGCCGATGGAGTCTCTGGGTTAATAAAACCATCTCCAGAGAAAACACCAAAGGGAGACTCGAGTAGTCAATTCTCTGCTACCAACGATGGAAAGTTGCTCCGGGAAAGCACTTATATAAATATGGAAAAAATTTTCACTCCCGGACTTGATCTTAAAAACAACCAAGGATTGGGAGTATGGGTGAAAGGAGATGGTAGTGGACAATTACTCAACCTTAGTTTAAGAAGTCCCATCCATATTTCGCACGGTGCACACGGAGACCACTTTATAAAAGTTGATTTTACCGGATGGAAATATTTTGAATTAGTCGAAGTTGAATCGTCGGAAATCAGCAATTATATTTGGCCTGATGATTCCCATTTTTATGTATATGATTCATACAGGCATACGATACAGTTTGAAAATATTGATAAACTTCAATTATGGTATAATAATCTTCCGAATAAAAAAGAAGTCAGTTGTTTAATAGGTCCCGTCAAAGCATTGCCTATGGTTCCGTTAACGATTGAAAACCCGGAAATTACCTTGAATGGAGAAAAGTTGATTATTCCGGTAAAGATGGAATCAGGAATGTACCTTGAACTCCTTTCTCCAACTGACTGTAAGTTATACGGATCCAGAGGTGAATTACTACAAGAGATTACATTAGAAAGCAAACTCCCTTCTTTAATACCTGGAGATAACAAAATTTCATTTTCATGTACCGGTACTAAAGAGGTAAATACACGGGTACAGGTTACGGTGATCGGACACGGTAAACCGCTCGATATAAAATAATCAAAATAATAATCTTATAAATTTTTTATTATGGCATACTTGAATAAAGCGGAGAGCGAATCCAGGATTGCTCGGGTGAAAGAGATCATGAAATCAAAAGATTTGGATGTGGTCTTAGTGTATTACGATGAATTTAATATTGGCAATGGCTGGTATTTAACCGGATGGTGTCCTCAGTTTGAAAGTGGAGCGGTTTTAATTCCAAGATCGGGGAATCCTCTTATATTAGGTGGCCCCGAAAGCGAACCGTTTGCGAAGCTGGACAGCATGATTACTGAAACGCGTAACTTCCCTGTTTTTATGGTTCCCGATGAAGAATATCCGAATGCCACTATCATTGATTTTCCACAATTGTTTACCGAGTTAAATGCGGAATTTGGCAACGTTAAAAAGGTGGGACTTGTTGGGGCGGAACGGATGCCAGCAGGCGGCTACATGCAAATTGTAGAAGGGTTTAAAGGCGTTGATTTAGTAGACGTTACTTCTGATTATGTCCAATTGAGGTATATTAAATCTCCTTGGGAAAGATTACAAATCGAAGCTGCATTTAAACTGGCAGATTATGCCTATGACGCTATGAAAAATAAAATAACGTCGGGAGTTTCTGAAATTGAAGTGGCTGCTGTCGGCGAATTTGAGGTAAGAAGCCGTGGAGCCAGTGGATTTGGATTCACTACGATTGTAGGGAGTGGAAAACGCTCCAATGCGGTTGTCCCCACAGCAAGTTCCAAGATTTTACAGGACGGTGAACTTGTTATGTTGGGAATCGCTCCCAAGGTAAATGGATATGCGGGTGTAGTGGGAGATGTAATTCCGGTGAGCGGTGAATACAGTACTTCTCAGTTAGATTGTATCCGTTATCTGAAAGATGCATTCAGGTTGACCAGGGAACAACTTATACTGGGTAAGACAGGGAAAGAGATTGATGCTCCGGCAAGAAAATATTTTGAAAAACATAATCTGTCAAAATATCTAGTTTGTCCTTTTGTGCATACCATTGGTCTTCATGAAGCGGAATCACCTTTCTTTGGACCCAATAGCTCCGATGTTTTAAAACCAGGAATGATGGTTTGCGTGGATGTTAGTTTCTTTGGGCATCCTGAATTCAATGGAGTCCGGATTGAAACCGGATATAAGATCACTGAAGAGGGTGCGATACCTTTAAGCGAAAAGATGGATAAAATTTTAACTGAATATTAATTCTTGTAACATGGAAATAAACAAACAGAAAATTAAAAATAAAGAGGAAAGTTGTTTCGACGTAGTACTGGGTTTTGACATGGAAACCGATATTGGTTCTTACACTCCTTACTATGAAGGTGTACAACATGGAACTCCCGAGATTCTGTCTATTCTCAAAAAGTATGGTATCAAAGCCTCGTTTTTTTGGACAGGGCATGCTGCGGAAAATAATCCTGAAATAGTACGAATGGTAAAAGAAGCAGGCCATGAGATCGGTTGTCATGGATTATATCATGAAACTCTTGGAGACGAGATTTTTCCTTTGCCTAACAATATGCCTGTCTTACCATCGGAAGTAGAGGGCAGGATTACTATTGCCACAGAAATAGTAAAAGAGATAAGTGGAGTACAACCCGTGAGTTTCCGGTGCCCTCGGTTGTGGGGGAGTACAAATGTCGTGAATATTCTTGAAAAGTTGGGTTATAAGGCAGATGCATCTTTTCCGCTTTACTTTTACGGAAAGCCTTTTGTCCCTTATTATCCTTCGGAAACAGACTGGACAAAGGAAGGTGGAATGAAAATTTTAGAAATACCTAATTTTTGTGATCTTACTATGGAAAGTAATGATCCTTACCAACGAGATCGTGACCAGTGGCCCCTGTTTAGAACTGAATCAGCGAATTTTTTGATGGAAAAAGTAGATGACTTTATCGACTTTGTTCGACGCACCTCACGACCAGTACTGTGTTTTTATCTACACCCATGGGAGTTTTATGAAATGCCACAAGGCTCGATTGATTTTGGGGAATGTAGTGTTACTCCTCTGCCTTTTATCATAAAAAATTGCGGTCAAGTAGCCGTTGATCAATTCGACCGGCTATGTAAAATGTTGTTGGAAAAAGGAGCCCGTTTTATTCCGGCGGGAGAATTGGCTGAGGAACATAAAATTAACAATTAAAAAGTATGAATAAAGTTCGTAAGGCATTTTTAATCTATCTGCAGCCTGAAAAAGCAGAAGAATATATAAAAAGGCATAATCCCATTTGGCCGGAGCTTGAAAAGGAATTAAAAAAGTACGGGGTAAATAATTATTCTATTTTTTTACATCCTGATAATGAGTATCTTTTTGGTTATTACGAAGTTGAAGATGAAGTGTTGTTTAGCGAAATGAGCAAGTCCGAAGTATGTATAAAATGGTGGAAGTATATGACTGAAGTTCTTGTTTGCGGTAATGAAACCGATGAAAAAGGAAAAGAGGATTTATTACTCGAAGTTTTTCATCTTGATTAATAGAGATGTATGAGAATAGAAGATTTTTTATCGGAATTCGACAAAGCAAAAAAGAGAGTACATGTCATTGGAACTTCTGAAGCTGCGGTCATCATAGCATTAGATATGGAAGGACGTATTTTCACTGTCCTCAACGGGGAGGTGATAAACAAAATTAATACGGATGCGATAAATGGACAAAGCACGTTAGAAAATTATTTGAATCCTGGAGGTGATGCTCTTTGGCCTGCCCCGGAAGGTACCACCTTGGGATATCAATATTCTACAGGAAGTTGGCGAGTAAGTCCAGCCATAAGTGCAGCAAGATATTTAGTTACCGAGTCAACAGATAAAAGTGTCGTCATTATGGCAGAAATCGACCTTGTCAATAATCAAGGGTTAGGATTTCCTACTATTTTTAAACGAAGCGTTTATATCCAGCCAGGCCAAGACGTTATTTCAGTAAGTGTTACCGAGAGCATTACTTACATTGGGGATCGAATAGTAACCAGATCCGAATGTAGTTTGGCTCCATGGTCGTTGTGCCAGCTTAATTGCGGACCAGGATGTAATGTTGTTTTCCCTTGTGTGGACAAATCACATGTTTGGAGTCTTTATGAAAACGAAATTGGCCGTGAATTAATATGGGAAAATAATCAGTGTCGTGTTTTAACTGAGGGGACAAATCGATTCCAGGTAGGAATAAGTGAAAAAGTCCCTTATATTGAGTTCTTTGACCCTGTTAATGGGTGGAGAGTTAAAAGAGAAAGTAGTGGTGTGTCTCCATACGAATCGTACATTGATATAAGAGATGTGCAGCCAACGATTGTTCCTGACTCAAGAGGTGTTCGTTATAGTGTGTATAACGACAATAACAGATTTATGGAAATTGAAGCTGTGGGAGGGTGTCCGGAGATAATTCAAAAAGGAACGGAGATGAATGTTAGAATAATCACTACTTTTGCAAAGTTTAAAACATAAATATATATAGATGTCTCAATTAATAGGAATCATACTACACTTTATAGGTGGCTTTTCTTCGGCCAGTTTTTATGTTCCATACAATTTCGTTAAAAAATGGTCGTGGCAAATCTATTGGATAAGCCTTGGTTTTGTTGCATGGATGGTAATGCCTTGGATCGGAGGTTTCTTAACAGCACCTCATTTAATCGATATTTTAAGAGACAGTCCGTTAAGCAGTAAAATCCTGACGTATACTTTTGGTATTTTATGGGGATTTGGAGGACTGGGGGCGGGTCTTGCATTGAGGTATTTAGGCCTTTCCCTCGGGCAATCCATATCACTTGGTGTTTGTGCAATTGTCGGAACAATTGTTCCTGCAATCATGGATAATAAATTTATGATGCTTTTCTCGTCAACGGCTGGAATCATTATAATTTTAGGATTTATGGTATGTATTGCCGGGATTATTCTGTGCGGATATGCCGGAGTATTAAAGGATAAAAATTTAACCAAGGAGCAGAAACAGGAATCGGTAAAAGAGTTTTCGGCCGCAAAAGGAATAACGATGGCCGTTTTTGGAGGTGTCATGAGTGCTTGTATGGCAATTGCGATCAAGTTGGGTGGACCCATTGCGAATCATGCAATTGAAAAGGGAACCCAAACAGTATTCATGAACAATCCAAGTTATGTCTTTATCCTGGCAGGTGGATTTACTACTAATTTTATCTATACAATTCTATCTTGGTCAAAGACTAAATCAGATACGACATTTACCGTAACGTCTTCGAAAACATTCTATCGCAACTCCTTTTTGGCAATGCTAAGCGGGATAATGTGGTACGGTCAGTTTTTCTTTTACGGTATGGGTACAACAAAAATGGGCGAATTCGATTTTGCAAGCTGGAGCATTCATATGGCATCCATTATAATCTTCAGTAATCTATGGGGGCTGTGGTTGAAAGAGTGGCAATTAGTAAGTAAAAATGTGATAAAATATTTACTGGCAGGAATCATTTTATTGATAATATCTGTAGTCTTGATTGGTTTTGGAAATTATTATGCAAGCTGATAAATCCGCCAAGGAAAATAATCTTAAATGAAATAACAGGATGGATCTGGGAAAAAGAATTGTTG
>ENA-UOOH01002277-UOOH01002277.1-fermentation-metagenome-genome-assembly--contig:-NODE-2277-length-16873-cov-4.866393_pt1 | contig 16873 bp, 19 predicted proteins | sample MGYA00245778_ERZ724025 | MGnify/ENA primary metagenome ERZ724025 (study PRJEB28704, sample SAMN03018313) | fermentation metagenome | biome: anthropogenic terrestrial biome; feature: soil; material... | reverse complement strand
CGTGTAATCGTCATCCGGCCTCCGGGTCTACGGGGTCCTGAGTAGTCACAAAAAATCCCCTAAAGATAGGGATCAGAGCATTTCCCTATCCACCCCCATCAATAGGTCGAAAACGCCACCGCGCCCTCTGCGGGAGGCTCTCCGGATGGGAAAGCCAGGTTAGAAAAGCGGCTGCCTTTTCGGACGATGACTGGCGAAGGGCGCGAAGCCTCCTTGTTGCACTCCGCAGACAGTCCCCGTGATCCGCGGGCCTTTGCACTGATCCGGCTGTCTTCGCGGATGCGATAGGGCTTTGGGTTATCATGCCTTTCCTGGTTGAAAAGCAATGGGGATCAGGCCGAAGGTTGGTGTGGAAAGTCCGCGTAGGCGATGCGGTGATTGGTTGGTTTGGGGGCATGCAGTCTTGGGAGGTGTGGCAGTGGATGCGAGTCGATTCAAGCTGGTATCGGATTACGAGCCGCAGGGGGATCAGCCCGAGGCGATCGAGCGACTGACCGAGTCGATGCTCAGCGGCAATAAGTTCCAGACACTGCTAGGGGTGACCGGCTCGGGCAAGACGTTTACGGTAGCCAACGTGATCGAACGGGTAAACCGGCCGGTGCTGGTGATGAGTCACAACAAGACACTGGCAGCGCAGCTTTACAGCGAGCTGAAGCAGTTTTTTCCGCACAACGCGGTGGAGTATTTCGTCAGTTATTATGACTACTATCAGCCTGAGGCCTATATTCCTCAGACCGATACCTATATCGAAAAGGACTCATCGATCAACGAAGAGATTGAACGACTGCGGCTTTCGACGACGAGTGCGCTGATGAGCCGGCGGGATGTGATTGTGGTTGCGAGCGTTTCCTGCATTTATGGCTTGGGCTCACCTGATGACTATTTAGAGATGATGGTGGGTGTGGAAGGTGGCCAGCAGATACGGCGGGATGATTTCCTGACGAAGCTGGTCGACATGCAGTACACGCGCAACGAGTATGAGTTCGGCCGGGGCATGTTCCGGGTGCGTGGCGATGTAGTGGAGGTCTTCCCCACGTATGAAGAGGAACCGGTCAGGATCGAATTCTTCGGCGACGAGATTGAGCGCGTGGAGCGGATTGACCCACTGACGGGCCGTGCGCAGGAGGGCTTACAACAATACTTCCTCTATCCGGCGAAGCATTTCGTCACGCCCTATCACAAAATCGAGAAGGCGATGAAGGCAATACGGCAGGAATTAGAGGAGCGTGTTCAATATTTTGAACGGTCCGGTAAGCTGGTCGAGGCGCAAAGGATACGGATGCGGACGGAGCTCGACATGGAGATGTTGCAGGAGATGGGCTTCTGCACGGGAATTGAAAACTATGCACGCCATATCGGTGGGCGTGGGGAAGGTGAGCGTCCCTTCTGCCTGCTCGATTTTTTTCCCAAGGATTTCTTCTGTGTTGTGGACGAGAGCCACGTGACGATTCCGCAGGTCCAAGGGATGTTCCATGGAGACCGCTCGCGCAAGCAGACCTTGGTGGAGCATGGGTTTCGGCTGCCTTCCGCCCTGGACAATCGGCCGCTTAATTTCGACGAGTACATCGGGATGCTGCCGCAAGCACTCTTCTTATCCGCCACTCCCGGACCGTATGAAAAGCAGTTTGCGGGCGTACCGGTCGAGCAGGTGATCCGTCCCACCGGTCTCTTGGATCCCGAGATCGAGATCCGCCCATTGAAGAACCAGATCGACGATCTGCTGGAGCAGGTGCGGGTGCGGGCCGCGCGGGGTCAGCGCACGCTCGTGACGACCCTGACCAAGCGGACCTCCGAGGATCTCGCCGACTACATGCGTTCGCTGGGCGTTCGGGTGCGCTATATGCACAGCGAGATCGACGCGATCGAGCGTGTGGAGATCCTGCGAGGATTGCGTGAGGCCGAATTCGACTGCCTGATTGGAATCAACCTTTTGCGCGAGGGGCTGGACCTTCCGGAGGTGGGTCTGGTTGCAATCCTGGATGCCGACAAGGAGGGCTTCCTCCGGTCGGAGACCTCCCTGATTCAGACAGCGGGCCGTGCGGCGCGAAATGTGGAGGGTAAGGTGATTTTGTATGCGGACCAGATCACCGATTCGATGAAGCGGCTGATCGATGTCACGGAGTCCCGGCGCAGGAAGCAGATGGCCTACAATGCGGAGCATGGGATCACCCCGAAATCGACGGCACGCAGGGTCCAGGCCAGCCTCTCGATGTTGCGCAAGGCGAAAGAGGTCGAGTCAGCTGCGATGGAGCGCGCCGGGCAGAGCCTGGAGACCACAGACCTGATCTTCGAGTTGCAGGAGGAGATGCGGGAGGCTGCGGCAGCACTGGAGTTCGAGCGGGCCGCGATCCTACGTGATCAGATTCGGGAACTCGGCGAGGCGGCGGGGATCGACACCGGCCCGATGTACCAACCGGGCAAGCGGAACAAGCGCCAGCTCCGCAGCCGCAAGAAGGCATCCCGCTGAGGCATTCGGGCTGTGGCAGTGGCGGGGTGGGGGTCCTTTTGGGCATGCGCCTTCCGGGGCAAATCGGGAACGACTCCCGCAGAGGACGCAGAGGGGTATTGGGAAGGTGGAAAGTGAGCTAGAGGTCATCCGAAAAGGTCTTCGGATCCGGATGGGGAGGTATCCCGCAGAGATCGCAGAGATCGCAGAGATCGCAGAGATCGCAGAGGGCGCAGAGGGCGCAGAGGTGTATTGGGAGGTGGGAAAAGGGACTTACATTGGAGCCGTATTCAACAACTGCCTTGGTCTACTGAATCGGTATCACTGAAAATAACCCCCAAAAAGCAGGCTGCAGAGCATGGAACATACCCACCCCGATAGGTTGGTCGAAAACGCCACTGCGTCCTCTGCGGGAGGCTCTTCGGAGCCGGAGAATGGGCAGGGCTACCCACCTCTCTTCGGCGGCCAGGGGATGAAGGGACTGGTGGTGCGGACATACTCCGGGTAATCCGGGCGGGAGCGGAGGGAACGTTCTTCCGAGATACGAATCCCGGTGACTTTGATCAGGAAGTAGAGCATGAGGGCGGGGCCCAACAGGGTGAGCCAGCCGAGCATGGTCCCTATCGAGAGGAGTGGATAGCTCCACCAATGGAGCCATTCGAAGAAGTAGTTGGGGTGTCTGGAGTAGCGCCATAGACCGCTGCGGCAGGTGCGGTTTTGGGCATCTTTCGATTGTTTAAACCGCGCCAACTGGCGATCGGCCAGGTGTTCGCCGCAGAGGGCGATCGCGAAAATGGCGAGTCCGATCAGGTCCCAGGCCTTGGGGAAGGGGTGTGGGTTCATCTGTGCGATCACGATTGGCATGGCGAACAGGGCGGCGACGAAGGCCTGGATCTGGTAGAAGCGAAAGAGCTCAAGCTGGGCTCGGTCCCCCCACTGCTCCCTGAGGTGACGGTATCGTGAATCCTCCCGACCTGTGGCGGCGGTGCGAAGGCCGATATGGAGCGCCAGGCGACCGCCCCATGCGGCGGCCATGGCGGCTACCCACCATCTGCGCGGGCCGAGCCCGGGCAGGCATGCGGCCGCCAGGATGCCGAGCCCGGCGATGCTACCGGCCCAAGCGGCATCCACCCAGCCGGCATTGCGGGTGACGCGCTGGAGCAGCCAGATCCCGACCATAATGGATGCGGCGAGCAGCCAGCCGGCTGCGAAGGCTATGGCAAGTGGATGCATTCGTTTTCCGGGTGGAAAGAGGGAGAATGTAAGGGAAGGGAGGGGGTTGTCTCAGGAATGTTTTCTTGGAAGCCCCGAAGACGCGAAGAGGTGAATGGATCAGGGGTGTAGGGCCATGTTGGCATGCTCTGGTTCATTGGGCGTGTCATCAGGATCAGCAGGTCTTGGAGGTAGCGTGAGGCGAAGGCGCCTTCGCAGTATGCGAGGTAGTATTCTCAGGTGCGTAGGAATTCGGTGGGATAGCCTTGTGCGAGAATCCGATCGCGGCTGTCGAGCATTTGGCGGCGCCAGCGGCGGAGGGTCTCCGCGTAATGGATGCCAATATTGCCGACAGACTCCACAACGAGCTGCGAGCGGCGGCGTGCGGCCTGAAGCAGGCTCCCGAGGCAGGGCAGATGCCCACCTGGAAAGATGTATTTCTGAATCCAGTCCGGGTTGGATCGATAGGTGTCATACCTCTGATCCGGGATGATGATCGACTGAAGCACGAGGAGGCCTTCCGGGGCGAGCAGCTCCTCGCACTTGGCGAAGAAGCCGTCCAGGAAGGTATGTCCGACCGCCTCGATCATCTCGATGGAGACGATGCGATCGAAGCGTCCGGTCAGATCCCGGTAGTCGATAAAGCGATAGTCGATCAGGTCGTTCAGGCCTTCCTGCCGGGCGTGAGCCTGAGCATAGGCGAGCTGTTCCTGGGAGAGAGAGATTGCGGCGACCTTGCAATGGTGTTCGCGCGCGGCGAATTCAGCGAAACCACCCCAGCCGCAGCCGATTTCAAGGATGGACATACCTGGCCTGAGGCATGCCAGTTCTGCGATCTTGCCGTACTTGGCGGTTTGCGCGGTTTCCAGATCATCCTCCGGGTGCTCGAAGAGTGCGCAGGAGTATGTCATGCTGCGATCGAGGAAGCACTGATAGAAGTCGTTGCCGATGTCGTAGTGCGCATGAATGTTTTTGCGTGCACCGACTACGGAATTCCTGTTGGCCCAGTGTGACAAGCGGTGCAGCAATGTGCGGAGGTTGGATGATGGTGAAAGCGCCTCTTCATTGATGCAGAAGAGCTCGACCAGACCTGGGAGATTGTCGCAATCCCAATCGCCGGCGGTGTATCCCTCCCCGGCACCGACCGATCCACTTTGGGCAAGGCGTAGGAGGCCGTTCCAGGAATGTAGCCGCAGATGAACGCGCGGGCCGGACTCCGGTTCGCCGAATTCGGCGATAGCCCCGTCGGGATACTGAAGATGCAGGACGCCCCTCTGGATCCGGGCGAAGGCGTCGAGGACTGAGCGCACGAGGTAGCCGGACAGGCCCTTCGGGAATACGACGGCATCGGCCGGGGCCTGATTCATCGCCTTTGCTGGACATCGCAGATTCATAGAGGTTTTTCCTCCAGGCCGTTGGGTGGAGGGGGTGCGTATTTGAAAAAGGGTGCGTGTTTACGCCAGAGAATGAGTGCCTGCCAGTGGATCAGGACGATGCTCATGAGTGGCATCACAGGGTGTGTCAGCAGCAGCGATAGGAGTTCGCGTCGACCGAGGGCCCGTTTTTCCAGTGTGAGCGTGGCATCCATGAACCGTTCATCCAAGCGGAATTCCTCGATGTGCAAATGGATCCGCTGATCGTCGGGAATGCGAATATGGAACTTGTACACCGCATCCATACCGATAAAGGGTGAGACGTGAAAGGCCTTGGATGCCTGGGCTGCTAACCATTTGGGATTGGGCGGTTGAAGGTCGGCGTCGGACTGCAATAGGTAGGGATAGATATCGCCGAAGGTGTTATGGACCTCAGCGACGGTATAGAGCAGCCGACCGTCGGATGAGTAGCAGTAGAAGAGCGTGATCGGGTTGAACACGTACCCGAGGACGCGCAGTTGGGCGAGCATCAGGACCGGACCGTCGGGCGGGTCGACACCCTGACGCTCCAACCAGCGATCGAGTTTTTGGCGGATCGGCGTGTCGCTTGGGCCCAAGTGATCCCGGTTGTGGAGGGTCGTTAGTGCGTGCCGATTGAAGCCGATGATGGGCCGCGCCTGGTTCAGCTGCTCGAGCTCGGCCAGATCGAGGAGCGCCATATAGAAGCGGTAGCGGAATTGGTGCTGGATCGGGTTTGTGCGCCGGTGGCGAACATGCCCGACATAGAGCGCGGAAGTGGGGAAGTTGTGTGCGGTCATGGGAAGGTCACCCCCAATTGATCGGCCACGCGGATCGCGGAGACGAGTCCGTCTTCATGGAAGCCCCACCGGTGGTATGCCCCACAGAAATAAGTGTTTTGGGGTCCGTTGAGCGAATGAAGTTCGGATTGAGTCTCCATGGCCTCTCGGGAATAGACGGGGGGTTGGTATTGGAATTCCTGCAGAATGGCGTCTGGCGGGGGTGGTGTGATCGGGTTGAGGCTGACGACCAGTTGGGGTGGGGGAGCGATGGATTGCAGCCGATTCATCCAGTAGTGCAGGCATGCGCTCTCGCTATGGCCGGCGCAGTCGCTCAGCTGGTAGTTCCAAGAGGCCCTGGCGGCAGGTCGATGCGGCATGCCTTCAACGCTGGTATGCAGGAGGGTGGCGTTGTTGGAGTAGGTCCAGGCCCCGAGCAACCGTGACTCATGGGGGCTGGGTTGGGCGAGCATATTCAGGGCTTGATCGGCGTGGGTAGCGATGACGACATGTTGGAAGTTGCGCGGCTCGCCCTGATCGAACAGCAGCCGGACACCTCCCGACTCGCGCTCGATCTTCCGCACAGGGGTTTGCAGGTGGATCTTGCCGTTGAAATCGCGAGTGATGGCCTCGACATACATTCTGCTCCCACCGGTGACAGTGCGCCAGGGATGGTGCCCGGTGATACCGAGCAGGCCGTGGTTCTGCATGAACTCGAGGAGGGATTTGGCTGGGAATTGATGGATATCACCGGTGCCGGATGACCAGATTGCCGCGGCCATGGGGATGAGGTAATGCCGCGCAAACGCATCGCTGAACCGGTTCTCGCGGAGGAAATCCGCAAGCGTACTCTCGGCGGACATGCCCTTTGCGAGCAGCGCATGCGCCAGGCGATTGAACCGCGGGATGTCGACCAGCATGCGCCAGAACTGTGGGCGAACCAGATTCCGCTTCTGCGCGAACAATCCCCCCAATCCGGTCCCGGAATACTCGAGATCACAGGCTTCGCAACGGACCGCGAACGACATGTCACTGTGCTGTGTCTCCACGCCGAGGAAATGAAACAGCCGCACGAGGTTGGGATAGGTGGTCTCGTTGTAGACGATGAACCCCGTATCGACCGGCGTCGTCGTCGATTCATGGGCCACATCCACGGTATGGGTGTGACCTCCGACATAGTCTTCCTTTTCGAAGACCTCGATATCGTACTTCTGTTGAAGCAACCAAGCGGAGGCCAGACCCGAGATACCGGTCCCGATAACCGCAAGCGATTCGCGCATAGCGTACTCCGATCTGTAGGGGGGGGAGATCACGAGGTCGCCGCATTGAGGATTTGAATTTCCGGAGTCTTAATGAATTGGAAGTGCCCATGTCATCATGAAAATGGGCAGGGCAAAGGTTGTCCGAAAAGGAAGCCGCTTTTCCAACCTGACCTCTCCATCCGGATCCGGGGATTCTCGCGCAGAGGCGCAGAGCCGCCAAGGCGTTTTCGAGCCGGCCAAGGGGTGGGTGGGGGCACTGCCATGATCCAACCTTTATTTGAGGAATTAGATTCGAAGATGGAGCAATAGCGAAAGCGAAACCGGGGTTCGAAATCGAAACCGGGGTTCGAAATCGAAATCGGGATCGGGGTCGGGGTCGGGGTCGGGATCGCTATCGGAATCGATTACCAATTGCATGAACAAACACTCGCTTGTTCGCACCCCCACCCGTTTCTCCCCTTCGTGTCTTCCAAGTCCCCTTTTCCCTTCCCAAACCCTTCATCCCCCCCTTCCCAAACCCTTTCTCCCCGACCTTTCCCTGGAAGTTTCAGGGGCCTGGGTTACAATGTTGTGCCGTGGAGGAACCGCGGCAGAGAGCGCTGCGCGGGAGCAACTGCCTGGAAGGGACGATGGATGATGAATCGCGAATGGATGGAATTGGTACGGACGGCGATCCGCGAGGACGTGGGTGCGGGAGACGTCACCTCAATAGCGACCTTACCGGCTGGGTTGACCGGCCAGGGGCGGATTGAGGCCAGGCAGTCCTTGGTCATTGCTGGGGTTGAGATCGCCGCCGCGGTGTTTCAAGAGATCGATCCTGGGCTCGAACTTCTACTGGAATGTACCGACGGCGACCAGCTCGAGGCCGGGGATCGGGTGATGACGATTCGCGGGTCTGCGATATCGCTCCTGACCGCGGAGCGTACCGCCCTGAATTTCCTGCAACACCTGTCGGGGATCGCGACGACCACGCGCAGTTATGTCGAGCAGGTGGCGGGGACGGGAGTGGCGATCCTGGATACGCGCAAGACGGTGCCGGGACTGCGAACCCTTGCCAAGTACGCGGTTCGGGTCGGGGGGGGACGAAACCACCGTATTGGATTGTTTGACCAGGTCCTGATCAAGGACAACCATCTCGCGATGGCGCCGGCGGGTGGCGAGCATCCGGTTGCCTGGGCGGTACGCCGGGCCAAGGCGGATTATCCAGAACTGGTGGTCGAGGTTGAGGTCGAGGCTCCGGAAACCGCTGAAATCGCCGCGGCTGCGGGTGCAGACATCATTCTATTGGACAACATGGACTGTGCGACATTGCGGGAATCGGTCCGACGGGTGGCGGGACGGTCGCAGACCGAGGCATCTGGAGGGGTGGATCTGACGACGGTGCGTGCCATCGCCGAGACTGGGGTCGACATGATTTCGGTCGGTGCCTTGACCCACTCGATCCGCGCCGCTGATCTCGCCATGGAGATCGACACACGGAGCGGGGCATGACCAACCATCGGTTGAGCTGGATGGATCTCGATCCGGATCGGATTCGGGCACCGTTCGAGGCCGGTCAGGTGGGGCATCAAGTGCTGGTGTTTACCGAGACTTCCTCTACGATCGATGTAGCGCGGAGGGTCGCGAAGGATCCGACTTCCGCGGGGACGGTCATTGTGGCTGACCACCAGACCGCGGGCCGCGGGCGGCATGGGCGGGACTGGCATTCCCCGGCTGGAAGTGGGCTCTGGGTATCGGCGATCCTGGATCTGGACGAGTCGGCATCCGGTGTCTGTTCACGTTGCGGATGGCTCTCGATCTTGATGACGATGTCGATCATCGAGGCATTGCGCCAGCTCGGTTGGGTGGCACTGGGCGTGCGCTGGCCGAACGATGTAGTGGATCAGGCGCGTGGCCGGAAGTTATGCGGCGCGCTCGCGGAGGTATTGGAGGGCGTACAGCAAGGGTCGGGTTTGCGCCGAGCGATCCTCAGTTTTGGATTGAACGTAGATCACGCCCAATCGGACGAGTTCCCGGAGGATGTCCGCGCCTCAGCGGTCTCCTTGCGGATCCTCGCGCAGGAGGCGGGGCTGGAATGTGACCGAACCCGTGCTGAAATCCTGATTCAGATCCTACACCGGTTAAACGGCTTGCTCACCAACCCGCCGAAGGAATGGATGCCTTACTGGTCGCGGTATTCGGTACTGGACGGTGCCATGGTACAGGTGCGCAGTGGCGGGCGGGAATGGCAGGGCCAGGCGATCGGATTGGAGCGGGACGGCAGCCTGGTGATGCGGCTATCAGGCGGAAGGCAAAAGACCTTTCAGAGTGGTGACGTGGATTTTCTGCGACCGCTTCCCGGGGGGCAGCCATGAGGGCGAAAGGCGCGCCACCGGCTGAGGACCACTGGCTGCTCTTGGATGCCGGGAACTCAACGGTCAAACTCTATTGCTGGCCTGAGGCACTGCCTGCGCCGTATCTGGTAAGCGTGGTGGCCGCCCATGAATGGCGAACCTCGCCAGCCCGGGAGCGGTCCGACGTGATCGAATGGGAAGGACTGGTTCGCGGATGGCTGAGCCACAGTGCCGCGCACTGTCTCGGACTTGTCTGGTCGAGCGTGGTCCGACCGGTCACCGCGATGATGGAGGACATGATTGATTCACTCGTGACAGAGCCGATTTCGAGGGTGCCGTTATTTCGGGTGGACCATCGGGCCGCCCTAGGCTATGCGCTGGACTATCCCCGGCCGGAGACGATTGGTGCGGACCGTCTGGCCTGTCTATCGGGCCTGCTCGCCACAGGTCTAGGGTTGGAACAGAGGTACCGCATAGCCGTTGATCTCGGGACGGCCGTAACGGTGGATGGCCTCGAGGTTGGGACGCCCTTTGCGGGCGGGTGCATTGCGATTGGGTTGAGTGCCTCAGTGGAGAGCCTTCGCAGAACTGCGCCAGACCTGCCCCCGGTCGTCTTGCCGGGGGAGGAGGATGCAAGAAGGATCGCAGGGATTGGGAATTCGACAGAGTCCGCTATTATGGCTGGGCTCCTCTGGGGCGCAGCCGGCCAGGTTGCGGCCTTGGTTCGGCAGCGGATGGCGGCATGGGGATGTCTCGGCAGGGAGGTCGAAGTCGTATTGACAGGTGGAGATGCCCCGCGAATGGAGCCATATATAAGGGATTTGCTATCCGGGCTCGTGGAATCCCCGCAGCTCGTCCTAGACCGCGATCTTCTCTGTCGCGGGCTGCGATCGATCGGGCGGCGCGCGGTACGGCTGGGCAGGATTTGAAGAGCGAGGTTTGAAGCGGGCGGTGTGGGAGGTGGGCAGGGTGCTGCAGTCAATGCTTTCACACATGCCGGAAAGAAGGGGACCATGAATCGGATCGAGAGGTGTTTCCAGCAATTAAAGCAGCAGGGGCGAAAGGGATTTGTGGCCTATATCGGCGCGGGCGACCCCACACTCGACGTGACGGTGGACCTCGTGATCGCGCTGGCAGATGCTGGGGCGGATGTGGTGGAACTTGGGGTGCCTTTCTCCGATCCCCTAGCGGACGGCCTGGTCAACCAGTTGTCGGCGCAGCGGGCATTGGAGGCTGGAGCGGACGTGCCGGGAGTATTGCGTGCGATCCAACAAATCCGCGCCCGTGGATGCGAGGTGCCGATCTGTTTCTTCACTTATTTCAACCCCATCTATCATTATGGCCTGGAAAGGTTTGCGCAAGACGCATCCTCAGCCGGTGCGGACGGTATTCTCACGCTTGACGTGCCGGTAGAGGAGGGCAGCGAGTATGTGAAGCCGTTTCGTGAAAACGGATTGTCGACCATATTCCTGATCGCACCGACGAGCTCGGATGAACGGATTGCCAAGATCGTCGAGCGGACCTCAGGTTTCATCTATTACGTATCCCGCGCGGGCGTGACGGGAGAACGTACCGAATTGGCCGTTGGTGTGAAGGAACAGATCGAGCGAGTCCGTCGTCACAGCGGCCTTCCCATTGCGGTTGGGTTTGGTGTCTCCACGCCTGAGCAGGCGCGATTGACGGCCTCAATGGGCGATGCGGTTGTGGTCGGTAGCGCCATTGTTCGCCACATCGCAGAGGGCGACGGCAGCGCGGAGCATGTTGCGGCGGTTGCGGAATTTGTTCGGACCCTCGCCGATGCGGCGCACGCGTCCGAGCCGACGCAGTGAGCCCTGCCGGCAGAGGTGTTGAGGCAGCCTATTCACTGATCAACCCGCAAGACGACTGGACCGCGGCTGAACCTTGGAACTGATTGGCATGCATGAAGGTATGGGTATGAGCGGACAGAATGCACATGGATACGCCTTGGTGATGGCCGGTGGGAGCGGACTGCGTTTCTGGCCGAAAAGTCGACGTTCACGTCCGAAGCAGCTCTTACGGATCACCGGTGGACAAACGATGATTGAGCAGACGCTCGATCGCATCTCGCCGCTTTTTGCCCCAGAGCACATCCTCATCGTGACCAACTCGGAGTATGCGAATGCGGTTCGTGAGCTTTGCCCGGCGGTACCGTCGGAGAACGTGATCGGCGAGCCGTTCGGGCGCGACACGTGGGCATGCGTCGGACTGGCGGCGGCCTGGGTCCGCGCCCGCGATCCGGAGGGCGTCATCGGCGTGGTCTCAGCTGATCACGTGATCCACAACCGAGACGGATTTGCGGCGTGCTTCCATGACATCCTCGCGCTGGTCGCCCAACGCGACTGCCTGATGACGATAGGCGTCACGCCTGAGCATCCGGCGACCGGCTATGGCTATATCCAGATCGGGGACCGGCTTACGAGTACTCCTGGTCAGACCCGGTTCCATGAGGTCCTTCGCTTTCATGAGAAACCGACGCAATCGGAGGCCGAGGGGTATCTTGCAAGCGGTGATTTTCTTTGGAACGCCGGCACCTTTGCCTGGTCGTGCGCCTCCATCTGGGCTGCGATGGAGGCCCACACCCCAGAGCTTTTCCAGGCGGCTGTGCGTTTCGAGCATGCCTTCGCAGCCGGTGCCTCCCAGGATGCGCTCGACGAGGTGTTGAAGGAGGAGTACGGCCGGCTCGACAAACGGCCTGTGGACAAGGCGATCATGCAGCCGGCGAACAATGTGGTGATGGCCCGGGCCGACTTCGATTGGGATGACGTCGGCGCATTTCCCTCTCTCGACAAGCATTTCCCTCACGACGAGCAGGGAAATCTCGTTCAGGACGTGATCTTCGCGCAGGTTGACTGCAAGGATTGCATCGTCCTCGGCGAATCCTCCGAGACCGATCCATTATTGATCGGCGGGATCGGCCTGGAGGGGATGATGATCGTACGCACGCCGGACGCGATCTTGGTTTGTCCCAAGGATCGGGCCCAGGATATCAAAAAATTGGCCGATCAGATCGGGCGGAAGCCGGGGCTGGAGCGATGGACGTAAACGAACATGACACACATCGGGAGGTACTCCCCGGGCGCCTTCTCGGCATCGACTACGGCGAGGTCCGGGTCGGTCTGGCGATCAGTGACGAAGGCCAGGTCATAGCCACATCGATCGGCGCCATTCATAACAAGAACCACTCGCAACTGGTCAAGGAAATCGCGCAGATCATCCGTGACCGTAAGGTGGTCGGTGTGGTACTCGGGTTGCCCTTGAACATGAAAGGGACCGAGGGGCCGATGGCCTTTAATGTGCGCGATTTCCGCTCGCGTCTCGAGCTGGGACTGGATCCACCACTGCCGATCTCACTGATGGACGAGCGCTGGAGCAGCCAGGCAGCATTGCGGGTGCTGCGCGAGGGCTCCGTCCGCGGGCGGAAGCAGCGGCAGAAGGTCGATCAGCTCTCCGCGCAGATCATGCTCCAGACCTATCTCGACCGCAATCGCCCCTTTGTGGAAGAGGAGTGGGAGTGAGTGTGCGTCTGAATCGGTATGCGATGCGGGTGGCGTATGATGGCACGGAATACGCCGGGTGGCAGATTCAGCCGAACGCCCTAGCGATCCAAGAGGTGCTGGAGTCGCGATTGGCCAAGATTTTTAATGCGGAGATCCGCATCCACGGGGCGGGCCGGACCGATGCCGGTGTGCATGCGCGTGGGCAGGTCTGCCATTTTGACGCGGAGGCAGTGCGTTTTCCCGCGGGAATCCGCCATGCTATGAACGGCATGCTACCAACCGCCATCCGAGTGCTGCACGCCTGGAAGGCAGCCCCGCGGTTTCATTCCAGGGTCAGCGCCGTTGGAAAGCATTACCGCTACGTGCTCCACACAGGCGCGGTGGTATCGCCGTTTCAGGGCAGGTGGGTGTGGCATGTGCCAAGCCTGAGCGATCCCGAGGGGATGGCGCAGGCGGCGGAGCGCCTGATCGGTACCCACGATTTCCTCAGTTTTTCGGTCAATCCCAAGCGTGTTGTGGAGAGCACGGTCTGCACCCTGCACGCATGCGCCGTGTCACGATCGCTCCGCGACCCGAACCGCATTCTGATCGACCTGGTCGGTGATCGTTTCCTCTACAAGATGGTGCGCTCCATCGTCGGCACCCTGGTGCGCGTCGGGCAAGGGCGAGCGCAGCCCGATTGCGTGGCCGCGATCCTGGCGGCACGCAACCGTTCCGCTGCGGCCCAAACCGCACCGCCTCAAGGCTTGTGCATGTGGCGCGTCCTCTATCCACCTCGCGAGCCTGCGGCCTATGCCGAGCGACTGGTGCATGCCGCGGCGAGAGATTGAACACGCCGAAGCGTTGAACCGGCTTGCACCGATTGGCAGTCTATGGATTCTCGCACGCCCCCTCCCGGAATCACAGGTGCGCAACGAAAAGGTAGCCGTATTCTCAACCTGACCTCCCCATTCGGACCCGGAAAGCCTCCCGCAGAGGGCGCGGTGACGTTTTCGAGCAACCTATCGGGGTGGGTAGGTTCCATGCTCTGCAGCCTACTTTTTTGGGTTTTTTTCAGTTGTACCGATTCAGTAGACCAAGGCAGTTGTTGAAAACGGCTCCGATGCTAGTTTCTTTTCCCCCTCCCAATACACCTCTGCCCTCTGCGCCCTTTGCGATCTCTGCGGGATACCTCCCCATCCGGATCCTGAGACCTTTTTGGACAACCGCTAGCGAGAGGTTTTCAGGCACGCGTAGACGGGCGCCGAGGTGGGGCATTATTCATTGTTCCGCCTGCTCCATCAAAGGGCGGGGAGCTGTTCGGCAATCAATCTGATCCGCCTTGGTCTAGGTGGTCTTTGGCTATTGTTGCCGAAACCGCCGCCAACGCTTCCGTGGCAAAGATCAATGGGTATGCCTGTTCGGAGTACCAGAGCTTAGAGAAATAGAGGCCGATGGCCGCCGGTTCAGGCGCGAGTGGGTCTGGCAGGTTGTGGATCAGCCAGCCGATGCCCTTGGAGAGTTCTGGACATACGGGGCCGCGGGCGAGTGCGGAAATGGCCAGGGCGGTCTCCTCGATGGTTCCTTCCGCGCCGGGTCCGCCACCCCAGGCGCCGTCGGGGCATTGGGCCGCTTGCAGCCAGGCTCGGCCGCGCTGGATGGCATGAGTTACCGCCGGTGGGGGATCAGGGATGGCGTGGAGTGCGAGGAGGACACGTGCGGTGCCGTAGGTTGGGTTGGTCTGATCGGATGTGGATTGGCATCCGAACCAGAGCGGAAGCCAGTAGCCATTGGGGGCCTGAGCCTTCAGGAGGGATGCGACCGCGTCCTCGATCGCGCGCAAGACCTGTGGTTGGAAATCGTGCGGTTGGTGAGGCTGCCACCGGATCCAGGCGCGCAGGGCGTGTGCGGTCAGGTCGGGGCAGCTGCGATCAAACGGCAACCGCCCCCAGCCGCGGCAGAAGGTGGGAATTCCGCCGTCCCGATTTTGGAGGCCGATCAACCAGGCCATGCCGTTGCGGGCGGCGGACAACACCTCGGGATCGTCGAGCGGTCCCAAGGCCGCCAGGGCGAGAAGCGCGCCGGCCGTGTCGTCCGCGTCGGGGACCGCTCCGGGCAGATCGGTCCAGCCCCAACCGCCTGGTTCGGCTTGGGTGAATGGGTGCACGGTTTTAAACTGGCATTGGAGGAGGCGGCTGCGGGCGTCGTTTCGGCGGGGTTCAGGTAGGGCGTCCAAGCCGTTGGGATGGGCGAGTGCCTGAATGGAGAGTGTCGTGAGCCAGGTTGCCAGGTTGGTGTCGATCGGCCAGCTGCCGTCGGTGCGCCGGTTGGAACGTAAGAATGCGTGTGCTTGGGTGGTGACGGGTGCCTTGGAGAAACCTGCGGCAGCCAAGCTCATGGCCACGAAAGCGGTCAGGGGTGCGGCCTCGAGGAAGCCGCCGTTGCTCGGCTGGAGTTTGGCGAGGTGAACGAGCAGGCGTGGTGCGAGGCAATCGCGCAGTCGCCGCAGGGGTAGGTTCCAGGTGGGCCGGTGATGGTGGCGGACCAAGCCGATGGCGATCAGGGCTGGGAGTGCGTAGCTGACGACGGGGAGCCGGATCCAACGATAGAACCGATGTGGCAGCGCGGCCAGTTCGAAGGGTAGTTGTGGGACATGCCGCCATGGCTGGTCTGCCTGGAGCCGGCCCATGATGGCGCAGCAGGTCAGGATGGGGACCGAGAACGTGCGGTCACTTCCGTAGGCCTGGAGGATGGCGCGTGCGAGGGTAGGTCCGTTCAGTGGCGTGTGGAGCCAAGCGTTCAAATATTGCTCGGCACGCCGTTCGAATTCTGTGATGGCGGCGCCCTTGCCGGCGGCCAGGGCGCACCAGGCCAGGAGTGTGGTGCTTGGGTTGCTGGGCGATTGCGGGGTATCGCCCCAGCCGCCATCGCTGTTCTGGTGCAGGCACAGCCAGTCGAGTCCGCTTTGAACCAGGGGGAGGTCCGCCTGTTCAGCGAGTTGATTGAGTGCGCAGACCGCGACCGCGGTGGAAAGCGCGCTGCTGGAGAGCCGGCCGCGAACCCAGAACCCGGGTTCTGCCTGGGCGAGCAAGGCGGTCTGGAGCCGGCTCAAGGCCATATCCAGCTCATTATGTGTGGGATGATTTGGCATCATGCTTAGCGGCTCAGGTCAAGGTTGGCGTGCGTGCGCCTGAGGCCGATGGCCTCAGGCAAGAGGTCGGGGATCGGTCCGTCGCCAGTGTCCGATCCCGGCATGGAGTTGTCACCCATTTGTTCGGCCATATCCGGAGCTTCGAATGTGTCGATAGAGATAGGATGGGCATACAGCCTGATCTCACTGATCACCTTTAGAAGACACGATATCCTACCAGAATTGGAGCGGAAATATCTCCATCGGGATCGATTCCGATCGTGACGCCTACGGAAAACAGAATGAGTTCATTCACCAACCACCGGCTTTATGTGACGGCGGAAACCGGGTCAGTGGCAGGGGTTAGGACCTTGCATGCAAACCTTTCGACTCTGCGGGAAGGAGATCGGGTCCGTCGTACGTGCATCAATCCCTTCGGGCGAAGTGCAGGTGGTGATGGCGGCAGACTCGTGTTTATTCCCGGCTCCCGTTTCGACTGGGGGCTCCCGCCAGAGGTCGTCCGAAAAGGTATCCGCTTTCCCAAACAGGCTTTTCCATCCGGACCCTTAGAGCCTCGCGCAGAGGACGCGGTGGTGTTTTCGACCTGGCTAGAGGTCGTTGGAAAAAGTCAATGGCGAAGCAAGATCGGGCTCGCTATCGGTCTCGGTATCGAAAGGACGCGTGAGGAGATTCGGACATGGGAAACCGGGTACCGCAACCGTATTATTGCGGTGTTGACACAACTCGGCCGTGAAGTTTGAGCAGTCTATGAGGGCCAGGTGCCAACCAGAACAGGAATCGATTCCGATCCCGATTCCGACCC
>ENA-UOOH01002276-UOOH01002276.1-fermentation-metagenome-genome-assembly--contig:-NODE-2276-length-16884-cov-10.247371_pt1 | contig 16884 bp, 20 predicted proteins | sample MGYA00245778_ERZ724025 | MGnify/ENA primary metagenome ERZ724025 (study PRJEB28704, sample SAMN03018313) | fermentation metagenome | biome: anthropogenic terrestrial biome; feature: soil... | reverse complement strand
CATATCATGCGCTCCTTTGCTTAATATGTTATCAATAAAAATAAATATGCTTTTGTTGTTGACAACGCTAACTTTTTATGCTATTATATTTCAAGTGTAAAACATGCAAGCTAAAAAGTCAAGGGATAGGAGGTGTTTTCCATGCGCGCAAATCAAGATATTCGCAAATATGCCCGCGATTCGGGCGTCTATCTCTGGCAGGTTGGTGAAAAGTTGAGTCTTGCTGATTGCAACTTCAGCCGGAAACTCCGCCATGAGCTTCCGCCGAAAGATAAAGAAAAAATCCGCAGCATCATCGACAAGTTAGCGAGGGGGTAAAAAAATGAAAACGGCGAAAGCGCTGAATCCATCCGAAAAGCTGGTCTACAACGTTGAGGAGCTGGCCCAGGTGCTCGGCGTCGGGCTCCCGGCGGCGCGGAATATGATTCATATTGAGGGTTTCCCGGCGCTGAAAGTTGGGGGCAGGTATCTAATCCCCAAGCAAGCACTTCAGCGGTGGCTGGATAATCAGGCAAATAATCGGGACGATTGAATTCGGGTGAGGAATTTGGCAGAGGCAGCAGAGAAAGCTTTTTCGGAGCTCTTGGAAGAGCTGGACGCTAACACCGTCACCGCCGAAAAGACATTTCAGATTGCGGTAGACGGCGCGGGCGGCGACGAACTCCAAGTTGAGCGGAATTTTCAGGCGCTGAAAAACCGCGCGGCAGAGCTGGGCATCGGCCGGGTTGATTTTGAAAAGCTGCGCGGCGCCTTCAAGCGGGGCGCCAAGGCGAAAGCTGAGGCGGAAACAAGCAAACGCCAAGAGGAAAACCGCTCTGTCTTCTATGCGACCCGTCCGGAATGGATTCTGACGGACGGCGGCATCGACGAAAGCTCATTTTGCAAGCAATTTCTTGATGAGCACGAATTGAAATGTATCTCCGGGACCTTTTACAGCCCTCTTGGCCTGATTCCCGAGGAAAAAGTGAAAAACATCATCCAGGCAGAAATTTCTCCATACATTCAGAAACGGCTGGCTTCCCGCGTCAACGATATTGTTGAGGCGCTGAAGAATTTCAGCTACGCGGAATCGCCTTCTCCGGAGCAAAACGTCATTCACACCGCGAACGGGGAAATCGACATTGGCAGCAATGGCAATTTTACATACGTTTCCTGCTTCAATTTCTGCCTGAACCGCATCGCCGCAGAGTACCGCCCCGACGCGCCGAAGCCTGGGTTGTGGCTGAAGTTTCTGAACGACCTGCTCTATCCGGAAGACGTTCCAACCCTGCAGGAATTTCTCGGCTACTGCCTGGTACCGACGACGAAAGCCCAGAAGATGCTGATGCTCATCGGCAGCGGCGGCGAGGGCAAGTCCGTGGCGGGGGCCGCGGCGCGGGAGGTGCTGGGGTACGAAAACACCGCCTCCGGCAGGCTGAACGACCTCGATGAAAACAGGTTTGCCGCCGCGAACCTTGAAAATCGCCTGCTGTTCCTCGACGACGACCTGAAGACCAAGGCGGCGGAGGAATCGGCGGCCGTGAAGGAGATTATCACCTGCGGCGGGCGGATGAGTCTGGAGCGCAAGGGCACGCAGGCACACGAGGGGAACATGTACTGCCGGTTGATGGCTTTCGGCAACAAAAGTTACCAAACATTGCATGATGCCTCGGAGGGCGCCTTCCGGCGGCGGATTATCCTGTTTACCAAGCCGAAGCCCGAAGGGCGTGTGGACGACAAGGACCTTCCGCAGAAGCTCGCACGCGAGCGGGACGGGATTTTTCTCTGGATGCTGGCGGGCCTGAAGCGCCTGATGAAAAACAATTGGGAGTTTACCATCAGCGGCAGGGCACGGGAGAACCTTGAGCAGGCAAAGGAAGATAGTTTCAATCTGCTTGCTTTTCTCAAGGAAGACGAAATCATCAGGCTGGGCGTGCCTGATACATCTGAATTCAGCTCTGACATTTACGCCGAGTATGAGTGGTGGTGCTCGGAAAACGGGGAGAAGGCCTGCGTGAGAAAAACTGTTATTTCTTACCTGCGGCAGAATGCGGATAGGCTGCACATTCTATACTCTGAGCATGTTACAAAAGACGGCAAGCGTGCACGCGGATTCTACAACGTCCAGCTCTTGAAAAAACATCGAAACGGAATCAGTCCCATGTAGGGCGCATGTGGCACGCATGTGGCACGCGTGTGGCACGCATTGAGCACGCATTGAAAAAGCCGGGAAGCCGCACCAGTACTGGGCCGGCACGCATGGCACGCGAAAATCGCTCCATATTCCTTATATATATATACGCGATAAAAAATAGTTAGCAATATGCAACATATATTTTACTTTATAAAACTTTCAGTGGAAGTAAGCGTGCCATGCGTGCCATGCGTGCCAAACCAGTGTACATGCGGCTTTTCAGAGATTAAAAAGCGTGCCGGAAGCGTGCCGGAAGCGTGCCAAAATATCCACAGGCAAGGAATTTCCGCCGCTGAATGGTTTTCTGGAAAGGAAGTGATGATTCGCCCGACGAAAAACGACCCGGTTTCTGTCCGCTGCATTCCTTCACAATTTGCAGTGGGAAAAAACGCGCCTGGTGGTGCGGAAGCCGCTGCGCGGTGAAAATCATAGCCGCCGGCGTAAACAATTCGGAGAAAATTTAAGAAGGAGTTGATTCTTTATGAATAACCAAAGTTTACGTGAAATTGGATTGACCGAAGGGCAGATTAGGATGGTCCAGAAAATTCACAGGGATGAAATGAACAAACTTTCAGAAAAGTTAACCACTGGAAACAATGCAACGGTGGAACTGTTGCGTAGGTCAGTAGCTCAAGTGGTCCACCGTCTCAATTGCGACGGCCTGGTAAAGCTCCGCAATTATGCATACGGTCTGGAAAGTGCGGAGATTAAGCTGGTCTGTGAAGCCGGGAAAAAGAAATCTGTAGAACAAAATACCGATTTTTCTGGTGATATAAACTCAGCGGAAGGGAGCTGATGAAAATTGCTTGTGCAAAATAGCCTGCAATTAAAACTGTCTGCAAAACTTATTATACGAGGAGTGTTCATATGTATGTGAGCAAAGAAATGCGTCAACTGTTGTCTGATAAAGCTGATGCGCAAGCTGACGCGCGGAAACTTTTGAAAAACGACAACGCCACTGCAGAGCAAATTAACGCGGCAACCGAAAGGCTTAAAGCGGCAAACACTGCTATTGAGAAACAGGAAAAAGAAGAAAAAGAGGACTTTTCTAAACACCATCTTAGAAAGTTAAATGGAAATTCTGTAGCGAATTCTGGAGGGGATATTACGAATAACGTAAAGAGTTATACTCGGAAAAATGCAAATGATTTTGTTAAAGATCATACATCTTCTGACGAAGATGAGCAGGGATTGCATATTGGCGCTTATTTGCGAGGCGCCCTTACTGGTAATTGGGAAGGAGCACAAAAAGAAAAAAGACAGTTTCAGAGTCTTGCAACAGCAGGCGGCAATATTCTGATTCCTCAACAGCTTTCCGCGCAAATTTTAGCGCAGGTTATGAATAAAAGTCTTCTTTACGGAACCGTCCCTGTGCTGCCTATGGAAAGCAACAATATGACTATTGCCAAGGTTTTGAGCGGGCCTGAGATTGGATTTGCCGGTGAAGGAGAACTGGCCCCTGGAATGAGTTTCAATAACGAAAAGGGTACCTATTCGACAACGGACATGGCATTTACAGGTGTGCAGCTGAAAAGTAAAACGGTGCGCGGCGTTGCGAAGATAAGCAATGAGTTGCTTTCCAGCGCTAAAAATCTTGACCAGGCTACAATAGATGCTTTTTCTTCCGGTTTGGCTGATGCAATTGATAAGGCTTCTATCTATGGCGATGGAGCAGGCAACACAATTAAGGGCATAGCCGGCACTGAAGGGGTAAACTTAATCCAAAAGGGAGAAGACGAAGCTTACATCCCATACGTGAAAGCAGTTGGAGCAATTCGTGCGGCAAACGGTGAGCCTTCAATGTGGGGGCTGAATGCATCAACTGATACGGCTCTTAACATATTGACTGATAGCGATAAAAACCCGCTTAAAGTACCTGAAGTTCTCACAGGGCTTGCCAGGAGGATAAGCAATAATCTTCGGAATAATCTTGCCGCTGATGGAACGACTACTGGTGATGAAAAGACTTTTTCTGAAAGTCTTATCTTTGACCCCAAAGCAATGGTATTTGGGCAGCAGATGAGCGTTCAGTTTAATGTTACAAGCGTTGGCATGGACGCTCTTGGCACAAACTCAACCTATATTGCAATAACATCTTATATCGACTTCGCGGTTTTGCAGCCGACGTTTATTTCGCGGATTTGCGGCATCTAAGGGGTATCTAAAAAAGTCTCTATGCCTATGCTGGAAACCGCAAGCGTCCTATTTCCGCGCAGAAAATCCCTAAATTCAATTTAAAGTTTGGCCGTCCGATGAGGGCGGCCTTTCCCATGCCATGAGTTGTTAAGCATTTAACACAAGGCGCTTTAAACGGCCTGCAGCAGGTTTTCAGAATGGCATAGATAACTTGTCAACCCCGATACTGTTGGGGTTCCCATACGCTCGCGGGAGATGATAGATAAAGATGACTCCCTAAAGCAGGGACTCACCGAGTTCCCCTACGTGCGAGGTGCAGCCGGAGTACATCAGGGGCAAAGGTAAAGGAAGCAAGGAACAGAAATAAGGAAGGCAAAAATCAGTACACGAAGGAATCTGATCGCAATGATCAGAAACCAAAATCCCAAAAATTAGGAAGTGCTGCGGGTCATTTTGACCCGCAGCAAAATTGGCGGTGCGTTACTGCTGAAAAAAAATTGCAAAGCAATATAATGTTGCTTCACCGACCGTCCGGTTTGCCCGCGCAGTTCCCCTGCTCGCGGGAGGTGATAGCATCCGTTTAACGGATACTTTGAACCGGATTCCCATACGCGCTCGCAAGGTGCAGCCGATAGGAATACCGTCATTTTAATTGACACCATAGTTTTAAACGAGGGTGAGCTCAATAGCGAATCGTTATCCAGTTTAAGACAGCACGGCTGGACGCAAACGAAAAGGGTATGTGTTCAATACACACCCCTTGTGGGTGTACGTTTCGGACACCCCTTGGCGAAATTGCCTCGCTGTCCCTCGCTGTCCCTCACTGTCCCGGCACTGTCCCTCATGTTTGCAAAACTAAAAACCCGCATGAGCACTGGGTTTATTAGCTGTTTTGCCTTCCACTGTCCCACTGTCCCTCTGTTTCGGGATATATAAAACTTTCTGAAAATATTTTTGAAAAAGGGGTTGACATGTGCAGTAACGCAGTATATACTGCAAACAGTAAAGGAAGTGAGAAAATGGCAGAAAAAACTATTACTATACGGATTGACGAAAAGCTCCATAGGGACATTAAAATTCACATTGCAAAAGAGCAGCTCGCCTTGAAAGACTATATTGTGGGGCTTATTCAAAAAGACCTGTATGGCAATAGTCAAAAATAGAAACAGTCTGCTTCCCTTCCAAAAGCTGCAGACTGTTTCCCCCGACAGGTTGCCCTATCTGAATTTATTTTACAACGGATGAGGCTCCCTGTCAAACATGAAAGGAGCTTTATCAATGGCTAAGGTCAATGTGTATAACGGTGAAGAAATTGTCGCCCGCGTGGAGTATAACGAACTGCTGGACGGTTGGGACGGGAACTGCCATTCCAGCGGAAGCGCGGGGCATCATTTGGGAATTACCAAGCTGAAAAGCGGGAAATTCGTCCTGATTTATGGGACTGAGTGGGAAGGCGAGCGCGACACGGCGTCTGTCGTGAGCGACGAGGAAGCCCTGTTCGCGGTTCTGAAATCCGGGCATGACGAGTTACTGGACCAGCCGAAATACGCGCGCCTGAAGGCCCTGAGCGATAAGATGGACGGTGAGGAAGAATGAATTTACCCGTGAATATTTCAGCAGACGAGTTTCTGAAGCTTGTAGGCCGGATTGATGTAAACGAAGCCCTGAAAGCCGAAAAAATGTTCAACTACTATATGGCCGCCATGAAAAGCCGCCCAAGCTACACACGTTCGCCGCAGTTCTACAATGCCTGGGGATATGCTTCCCTATACATGGCAGGGTACGTTTCAGGGGTCCGCAGAGAGCGCGCCCACCGGAAGGTGAGGGCATCATGCGATTAACAAAGCCTGAGAAGAAGGCCCTTCTGGACCTGCTGGAGTGGATGACGGAGTACCACAACACGGAGTGCGCGCGGCTGGACCCGGCGCCCGGCGAGGACTGGACGGACGGAGGGTACAATCTCCAGAGCGTCCGCGACAAGCTCCGGGCAGAGGCGGAGGACGAGTGGGAGAAAACGAAACACTGAACCACAGGGGGACGGGATTCCGCCCCCCTGTCTGTGATATAATCATGGAAAAGGAGGGGGCGGAAATGAAATTCGGAATCCGGAAGCCGTCCATCAGGCGCTCCATCAGGGCAAGGACGACCGGCAGGGCGAAGCGGGCCGTGAAGCGCGCCGTTCTCCCGGCATACGGCAGGAAGGGAATGGGCTGGGTTAAAAGCCCCCGCAGGGCAGCCTATAACAAGGCCTACCATAAGACGAGCTTCAGCCTGTGGAAGCTGTTCAAGTGAATATTTCTACCCTTTGGTTTACCCTTTGCAGAGTGGACAAAAGTGCAGGTTCCAAAAATGCAGAAAATCAAATAATCCAGTATCCATGCGGGTTTCAAGTGCATGTGAATTTCTGAAGACGCATTAATTGTACATTGTATGTAATTCAAGTCTCGTCTCGCGCACCAGCGGCGAGTCGCCGCGGGCAATTTGCGCACTTCACTTTTGTGGAGTGCGTTTTGCTTTGTGCCCGCGTTCCAGCACCACACCGCAGGAATCCCGCACCCGCCGAGAGCCTCGGCACGCAGTTTGCGTGCGGGCTTTTTGTTGTCTTTATTTGGGACGCCCGCGCCGGGGCAAACACGGCTTCAGCGCCCTCAGCACAATTTTAAAGCAATCCCGGAATCCTGATTGCGTGCGGATTCCGGGATTGCTTTTTTGCAGGGCTCTTCGTTCAGCGCGGCGTGCGCTTGGTGTTGGGTCCCAACGCGACTTTTTTTGTGTTGTGATTCTGGTTCGGATTCTCGATTTTGCCTTTGCCGCCCTTGCTGCGCGCCGGATTTTTCCCGCCGCGGTTTTTCATACAATCACCTCGAAACCAGCATGTGCAAATGAGGAAAGCCTATCTTCCTGCCGACGCCCGCCGGATATCCGCTACATGGTGTGGTCCCGGCTGCCGGAAAGCCTGGCGTCCATCCCGAGGCCCTGCAGCCGGTCCCCGATTTTCCGTACGTCCGCCCCGCTGCCGTCGTAATCGACCGCGACCTGATTGCTCTGAATGTTTGCGCTCACGGAAAGGACGCCCGGAATTCTGCCCAGCGCCCTCTTGATTGCCTTCACCTGATGTTCGTCGCGCAGCTCGGGCACGGTAAAACGCGCGGTTTGTTTTGCCACATCCACCACCTCGCCGATAGTATCGCCGGCGCGGCGGCGGAATATGCGGGAATCCGAGCCGCAAAAGGCCCGTGTTGCTTGACAGCGAAGGGCTTCCGTCTTATAATCCTCCTATAATTCAATTTCTTCAAAGTTCAAAAATCCCGGAGGGCGGAAAATTCGGGAAATCGGGAGTCTGCAGAAAACATGAACCTCATTATCACCGCCGGCGGAACGACGGAAGCGATCGACCGGGTCCGGAAAATAACCAACAGCGCCACGGGAAGGCTGGGCAGCCTCACCGCCGGGGAGTTCGTAAAACAGGGCGGGAGCCGAATCGAGAAAATCTTTTACGTCTGCGAAGAAGGAACCGCGGTCCCGCAGCTTCCCCGCGTCGAAATTGTTCGGGTGGAAGGCGCGGAAGGTGCCCGGGACGCCCTTTCCAGGCTGTTTTCATCCCGGCGGATTGACGCCGTCGTCCACTCCATGGCGGTCAGCGATTACGCCGTCGGCAGCCTGACCACGGCCGGGGGGCTTTCCCGGTTCCTCGCGCAGGAGCTGTTCTCGCACCGACCGGAAGAATTCCCAAACGAAGATTCGCTCGCCGAATTCATCCGGCAGGGAATCGAAAAAAACGACAGGCTGATTGACAGAAGCAGAAAAATCAGCTCCGATATCGGGGACCTGATGCTGACGATGAGGCGGACGCCCAAACTGATTGGGCTGATGAAAAAATGGCAGCCTTCCGTGATTCTGGTCGGCTTCAAGCTGCTGAACCATGTGGAGCCGCAGGCGCTGCTGGACGCCGGCTACGGGGTGCTGAAAAAGAATGCCTGCGACCTTGTGGTGGCGAACGATTCCAGCCAAATCGGCGGGGGCCGCCACACGGCGTATCTGATTTCCCCCGACAGGTCCTTCACAAAGCTCGAAACGAAAGAAAAAATTGCGGAAGAAATCGCCCGAAGAGTGCTGCGCCTGTATGAAAGGAGAGCGGGGACGCGATGAAGAACATTCTGGTGGGGGTGAGCGGCAGCATCGCCGCCTATAAAGCTGCCGACATCGTGAACATCCTGACCAAGGACGGCTGCCACGTGGACGTGATTATGACCCGGGGCGGCATGGCGTTCGTCACGCCGCTGACCTTCCAGACCCTCTCCAAAAACAGGGTGTACACGGATGTGTTTCAGGAGGACTACCCCGGCGAAGTCAAGCATATTTCACTCGCCAAAAAGGCAGACCTGCTGCTGGTGGCCCCGGCCTCGGCGGACGTGATTGGGAAACTGGCGAACGGAATCGCGGACGACATGCTGACCACGGTCGCGCTCGCCGTTCATGGAATCCCGCGGTTCATCGCGCCCGCAATGAACACCGCGATGTATGAAAACCCGATCGTGCGGGAAAATCTCAGAAAGCTCAAAAGCTGCGGATTCGAGGTCATCGAGCCGAAAGAGGCCCGCCTCGCCTGCGGCGATTTGGGAAAAGGAGCGCTGGCCGGCGTCGAAACCATCGTCCGGGCGGTGGAAAACCGCCTGCGCGGACCCGCGCCGGGCGGAACCGGCTGACGGCATGCAAAAGAGCTTCCCGCGGATTTTCGCGGGAAGCTCTTTTGCAGGAAGCGATTCTGTAAAAGGCGGCGTCAGTTGAACGTATAGAGCGACCGGTAGGGGTTGCTGGTATTCGGCATCACGACGAAAAACGGTTCCGAAAGAACCGTTTCCTTCCGGATTCCGAACGTCCGGCAGAAATCGTCGAGGAAGCCGTCGATGCGCGCCATATCCTGCGCAGAGGCCCGCGCCGCCTTGACCTGCGCGGGCAGGTCCTTCGGCAGCTCCCGGCAGCGCAGGTACATGCGGCCCCCGTGCATCCCGGTGCAGGAAAGGTTCCCCACGGGGATCTTCCCGCCGGAATCCAGGCCCAGCACGATGATGGTCCCCCCCGCCTGGTACTCGCCGAGGAAGCTGCCCGTTTCGCCGCCGACCACAATCAGCGGCTGGTGCTCGCGGTAGGCCTTCATGTGGATGCCGACGCGGTAGCCCGCGTTGCCCCGGATGAAGATTTTGCCGCCGCGCATCGAGTACCCCGTGGCGTCTCCGCTGGAGCCTTCCACCACAATGGCGCCGGCGTTCATGGTGTCGCCGGTCTGGTCCTGCGCGTTGCCCTGCACGCGGATGGTTCCGCCGTCCAGGTAGCAGCCGAGGTCGTTGCCCGGCACGCCGCGAATCAGCAGGTGCTTGCCGCTGACGCCCGCGCCGATGTACCGCTGACCCATGCAGTGCTCGACGAGGATCTCCGAATCCTGCGCGACCCGGATTTCTTCATTGAGCTGCTGAAAATATTTGCCGTCCGCATCAATCCGAAACATTCGCTTTCCCTCCCAGCATGGCGGCCCGACGGTCTGCGGCAAACGCCATGAGCTGCGGTTTTTCCCGCACCAGCTCGTAGTCGATGGTATCCAGCGGCGTCTTTTCGCGTATCAGGGATGTGTAAATCCCGGCGCGCGCCACGTCGCCAATCAGGATATACCCTTTGAGCAGATTGTCTTTCGTCACCAGTTTTTTATAGGTGCTTTCGGTCTTCCGCACCCACGCCTCGCCCTCGTAGCTGCCGGCCGTGATGATATGCAGCCCGAAAAAGCCGATGGAGTTCATGGGGATGGCCTTGTCGAAGGTCTTTTCGCCGCCGGCCATGTTGACGCCGGCCGTCTCCCCCTGCAGGTAGGCGTTCGGCAGGACGGCGAGAATCCGGTCCGTACCGGTGGTGATGTCGCGGCATTCGCAGCAGTCGCCCGCGGCGTACAAATCCGGCACGCTGGTCGCGGAGCGGCCGTCGATGGCGATGCCGCGCCCCACCCTGCAGCCGGCCCCGGCGGCGAGCCGGGTGTTCGGCCGAACGCCGACGGCGACCACCAGCACGTCAAACGGGATTTTCCCGCCGCTTTTCAGCAGAGCGGTACGCCCCGTGAAGCGGGCCACGCTGTCGCCCAGCGCAAACCGGATGCCCTGTTTTTCGAGGTGCCTGCGCACGATGGCCGAGCCTTCGGCGTCGAGGATGCTCGGCAGGATGCGGTCGGCCAGATCGACGACCGCAATGGATTGGACGCGGCCGCGGATCCCCTCGGCGCACTTGAGGCCGATCAGCCCGGCGCCGACAATCAGCACGCGGGTCTTTTCCGAAAGGGCGGCCCCCAGCGCCTTCGCGTCGTCCAGCTTCATGAAGCTGAACTTTTTCTCCACGGATTCCAGCCCTTCCATCGGCGGCACAAACGGATGCGAGCCGGTGGCGAACAGCAGCCTGTCGAACGGGACCTGCTCCCCGGTTTCAAGCGAGACCGTCTTCCGCCGGGGGTCCACGCCGACGGCCTTTCTTCCCAGCAGGACCTTCACGCCGTTCTTCCGGTAAAAATCGTCCGGGCGGTACTTCATGTGTTCCTCGTCCGTCTTCCCGCACAGCAGGTATGAAATCAGCGGGCGGGAGTAGACCGGGTACGGCTCGTCGGAAATCACGGTGACCGTCCCGGTGCGGTCGACGGAGCGGATGCCCTCCACGCAGCCGACCGCGGCGGCGGAATTGCCGATTATCACATATTTCACCGCCGCTCACCTCTCCTCAAAGACGATGGCCCCGTTGGGGCAGCCCTTGACGCAGGCCGGCTCGCCGAACGCGTTGTCGGTGCAGAGCTCGCACTTCTGGATGGCCTTCCCGTCCGGCGCGGGCATCACCGCGCCGTAAGGGCAGACCAGGATGCACGTGTAGCAGCCGACGCATTTGTCCCGGTCGCGGTGGACGACGCCGTTCCGGACGCTGAGCGCGCCCGCGATGCAGCTCTTCACGCAGATGGGGTCGTCGCAGTGGCGGCACGAGACGGCAAAGCTGATATGGTTGTCGCCCTCGACCCGGATGCGCGGGTGGATTTTCACATCTTTCAGCGCGCCGGCCATATCGGTTTCGCCCGAATTGGCAAACGCGCAGTTATATTCGCAAAGGTGGCACCCGAGGCACCATTTTTCATTGACGTAAACCCGTTTCATCGCTCATTCTCCCGCATGTTTGATTCCAAGGATTTTCAGCTCCCGGTCGTTCAGTCCCACGCCGCGCAGCATCAGGCGGTTGCCGCGGAGCGCCTCGATGGAATTGATGCCCATGCCGCCCATCATCTCCATGATCTCATGCTTCCAGGCGGAGACCAGGTTGATCAGGCGCTTGGTGCCGATGTCGGGGTTCAGGCGCTTGACCAGGTCGGGCCGCTGCGTCGCAATGCCCCAGTTGCACTTGCCGGTCTGGCAGGTGCGGCACAGATGGCACCCCAGCGCCAGCAGCGCCGCCGTGCCGATGTAGACCGCGTCCGCGCCGAGGGCAATGGCCTTGACCACGTCCGCGGAGTTGCGGATGCTGCCGCCGGCAATCAGCGAAACGTTGTTGCGGATTTTTTCCTGCCGCAGGCGCGAATCCACCGCCGCGAGGGCCAGCTCAATCGGGATGCCCACGTTGTCGCGGATGCGGGTGGGCGCCGCGCCCGTCCCGCCGCGGAACCCGTCGATGGCGATGATGTCCGCCCCGCTGCGGGCGATGCCGCTCGCGATGGCGGCGACGTTGTGCACGGCGGCGATTTTGACGATGACCGGCTTTTTGTACTCCGTCGCTTCCTTCAGCGAATAGACGAGCTGGCGCAGGTCCTCGATGGAGTAGATGTCGTGATGGGGCGCGGGCGAAATGGCGTCGCTCCCCTCCGGAATCATGCGGGTGCGGGAGATGTCGCCGACGATTTTTGCGCCGGGCAGGTGGCCGCCGATGCCGGGTTTCGCGCCCTGGCCGATTTTGATTTCGATGGCGGCCCCGGCCTCCAGGTAGCCTTTGTGCACGCCGAAGCGCCCGGACGCCACCTGAACGATGGTGTTCGGCCCATACTTATAAAAATCCTCGTGCAGGCCGCCCTCGCCCGTGTTGTAATAGGTGCCGAGCGCCCGCGCGGCGCGCGCGAGGCATTCGTGCGCGTTGTAACTGATGGCGCCGTAGCTCATGGCCGAAAACAGGATCGGCACTTCCAGCTTCAGCTGCGGCGGCAGGTTGTCGGTACGGATATGCCCCTCGGAATCGCGCTCGATATGGTCCGGCTTTTTGCCGAGGAAGGTCTTGGTCTCCATCGGCTCGCGCAGCGGATCGATGGACGGATTTGTAACCTGCGAGGCGTTCAGCAGCATTTTGTCCCAGTAAATCGGGTAGGGCTTCGGGTTCCCCATGGAGGACAGAAGCATCCCCCCGGTCTCCGCCTGGCGGTAAATCTCCCCGATGGCCTCGTTGCTCCACTGCGCGTTGATGCGGTAGGTGTCGTTGTTCTTGACGATTTTCAGCGCGTGCGTGGGGCACAGCGCAACGCAGCGGTGGCAGTTCACGCATTTTGACTCGTCGCTTTTCATCTTGCCGGTTTTCGGGTCGTACGAATGCACCTCGTTCGCGCATTGCCGCTCGCAGACGCGGCAGGCGATGCAGCGCTGAGGGTCGCGCACGACCTCGTATTCCGGAACGTTGTAGTTGATGCCCATGTTTTGGTCTGAACCCCCTTGTTCAGAATGGCTATACCCGGCTGCCCGGTTTTTTTCTTCGATTTTTTACCGCTTACGCCCGTACCCCCTTGTTCAGGGTCACAATCACCGGCTCGCCGCCGCGCGGGGACCACAGCCGGTCGAGCTCCGGCTCCACCGCGCGGATGGCGCACTCTTCGCTCGCCACGTAAACGGCGCTGCCCTTTTCCCCCACCACCATGCTGCGCAGCTTCAGCCGGTCGTTGAGGGCCATCATCCCGCCGGAAAAGCCGACGAGGATGGAAAACGGACCCGTAATCAGCAGGCTCGGGAAGACGTTCCGCAGATAGGTGTAGTACCGGCGCCTGTCTTCCGGCATCGCGGCGATTTCGCTCCAGAACGGCGCGGCGATGACGTCCGCCGTCTCTTTCAGGCTCAGCCTGTTCCTGCGGTGCAGGTAATCGAGGATATAGGTGATGACTTCGGTATCCGTCAGCAGCGTGCAGCTGTATCCGTACATCCCGATGAAGCGCCGGTTGGTGTCATAGGAAGAAATCTCCCCGTTATGTACGACGGAATAGTCCAGCAGCGCGAACGGATGGGCGCCGCCCCACCAGCCCGGCGTGTTGGTCGGATAGCGCCCGTGCGCCGTCCAGCCGTAGCCCTCGTACTCGTCCAGCCGGTAGAACCGCCCCACGTCTTCCGGAAAGCCGACGGCCTTGAACACGCCCATGTTTTTTCCGCTGCTGAACACATAGGCCCCGCGGACCTCCGTGTTCACCTTCATCACAAAGCGCGCGACGAACTCCCGCTCGTCCAGCCGGCGGTCCTCCAGCAGCTTCCGGAACGGCAGGCCGAAATAGCGCCAGATGAGGGGCTCGTCGGTAATCTGCGGAATCCGGCGCGTCGGAATCCTCTCCGCGATGGAGATGTCGAAATTCGCCCGAATCATGCGCTCGCACTCATCCTTGGCGCGCTCGCTGTTGTAAAACACGTGGAACGCGTACAGATCTTTCTGCTTCGGGTAAATGCCGTAGGCCGCGAATCCGCCGCCCAGGCCGTTGGAGCGGTCGTGCATCGTGGCGATGGAGCGGATGATGGGCTCCCCGTTGACTTTTCTTCCGTCCCGCAAAAACATGCCGGAAATCGCACACCCGGACGGAATCCTTACCTGACCTTCATACTGCATAAAAAAGACGGCCTCCTTGCATTGCGGCATCTGTGCCCGCCCCCAGGCGCGGAGCTGAAAAAGCAAAGCGCCCGGAATATCTTAAATGGTTTTAAATATCCTCTCATATCCGGCTGCTCAAGAACAGAGCGACGTGTTTTTTATCATATCCTCTTTTCTCTGTGAAGTCAAGGCCTTTTGCATATTTTTAGCAGTAATCTTGCAGGAATGTCAAAAAAATCTAAAATTTTTCGGCCCCATTCCTCCTTTTTGCCGAAGGCTCACCAATTCCCTGCATTTTCGGCCGGGGGCCCTTGACATTCCCGTTCACAGCCCTTATAATGAAGGGCAATACAACAAGGGCGTTGTAAGTTATCGGGCATTTTTATGCCCGCGGCGCCCTTGCTCTTTTATTTTATGTTTATGCCGTTTTGCGTTTTGCAGGGTTTGGAAAATCGAAAACGCAGCCAACCATTTTGCAGATGAACTGAGGGAGTGGATTCAAAGATGAGCAGTGTTCCCGAACTGTTTGGCAGCCTTGTATTCAACGACAGCGTGATGAAGGCCAGACTGCCCAAGTTGGCTTACAAGGCGCTGAGGGAAACGCGGGAGCTTGGCAAGCCGCTGGACCCGAAGGTGGCGGACGTGGTGGCGGCCGCCATGAAAGAGTGGGCGCTGGAGAAGGGCGCCACCCATTTTACCCACTGGTTCCAGCCCATGACGGGCATCACGGCCGAAAAACACGACAGCTTCATCACCCCCGTGGAAGACGGGAAGGTCTTGATGGAATTTTCCGGCAAAGAGCTGATTAAGGGCGAGCCGGACGCTTCCAGCTTCCCTTCGGGGGGGCTGCGGGCGACTTTCGAGGCCAGGGGCTACACCGCATGGGACCCGACCAGCAACGCGTTCATCAAGGGCAAGTCCCTGTGCATCCCCACGGCGTTCTGCTCCTACGGCGGGGAAGCGCTGGATAAAAAGACCCCGCTGCTGCGCTCGATGGACGCGCTGAACAAGCAGGCCCTGCGCATTCTGCGGCTGTTCGGCAACACGAAGGCCAAGCGGGTCATCACCACGGTCGGGCCGGAGCAGGAGTATTTTCTGATCGACAAATCCATGTACGAAAAGCGGAAGGACCTGGTCTACACCGGCCGCACACTGTTCGGCGCCAAGCCGCCGAAAGGGCAGGAGATGGAGGACCATTACTTCGGGGTCATCAAGCCCCGGGTGGCCTCCTTTATGGAAGACCTGAACCGGGAGCTGTGGAAGCTGGGCATCCTCGCCAAAACCGAGCACAACGAGGTGGCTCCTTCGCAGCACGAGCTCGCCCCCATCTTCACGACCAGCAACATCGCGACCGATCACAATCAGCTTGTGATGGAGATGATGAAGAAGGTCGCAAACCGGCACAACCTGACCTGCCTGCTGCATGAAAAGCCGTTCGAGGGAATCAACGGCAGCGGCAAGCACAACAACTGGAGCATGTCGACCGACGCCGGCGAAAACCTGCTGGAGCCGGGCGATTCCCCGCGGCAGAACGCCCAGTTCCTGCTGTTCCTCGCGGCCGTGATCAAGGCGGTCGACGAGCACCAGGACCTGCTGCGTATCTCTGTCGCAAGCGCGGGCAACGACCATCGGCTCGGCGCCAACGAGGCGCCTCCGGCGATTATCTCCATGTTCGTCGGCGACGAGCTTTCCGATATCCTGAATTCCATCGAAGACGGCGGCAACTACGTGCAGAAGGACCGCGTGTTCATGGAGATCGGCAGCGACATCCTGCCGCGGTTCCCGAAGGACACGACCGACCGCAACCGCACCTCGCCGTTCGCCTTCACCGGCAACAAGTTCGAGTTCCGCATGGTCGGCTCCACGGCCTCCCTCGCCTGCCCGAACATGATGCTGAACACCGCCGTGGCCGACGAGCTGATGCAGTTTGCGGATATTCTCGAAAAGGCCGACGATTTCAAGGCCGCGCTGAACAGCCTGATTAAAAAGACCATCCACGACCACAAGCGCATCATCTTCAACGGCAACAACTATGCGCCGGAATGGGTCGCCGAGGCGAAAAGGCGCGGCCTGCTGAACCTGCGCAGCACGGTGGACTGCATGCCCTATTACATCAAAGAGGACAATATCAGGCTGTTCGAGAGGCACAAGGTGCTTTCCAAGACAGAGGTGCACGCGCGGTACGAAATCGAACTGGAAAACTACTACAAGCAGATTCACATTGAAGCGCTCACGATGCTGGACATGGCGAAGAAGGATATTCTCCCGGCGGCGATCGATTACATGAAGGACCTGGGGACCGAGATCGCGTCCAAAAAGTCCCTCGGCGTGGAGGCCGGATTCGAGGAGAAAATCCTCAAGAAGCTCTCCGCCCTGTCCGACGACCTGTACGCGCATCTCGAAAAGCTGGAGCAGGCGGTGAAGGACGCGCCCGCAGAGGGCGACGTTCTGAGCACCGCAAAATACTACCGCGGAACCATCTTTGCCGAGATGGCGGAAACGCGCAAGCCGGCGGACGAAATCGAGACGCTGGTCGGCTCCAAATACTGGCGCTATCCGACCTACGGGGAGCTGCTGTTCAGCGTAATCTGAGCGGCAACGCAAAGAAGAAGGTCAGGCGCCGTCGGAAAAACTCCGGCGGCGCCTTTTTCGCATAAAAATGGGGATTGCCCGCGGAAAAGTATGGCATCCCCGCGGCGGATATGGTATGATTAAAAAGTCGAATGCATCCATAAATCAAG
>ENA-UOOH01002273-UOOH01002273.1-fermentation-metagenome-genome-assembly--contig:-NODE-2273-length-16902-cov-10.566510_pt1 | contig 16902 bp, 9 predicted proteins | sample MGYA00245778_ERZ724025 | MGnify/ENA primary metagenome ERZ724025 (study PRJEB28704, sample SAMN03018313) | fermentation metagenome | biome: anthropogenic terrestrial biome; feature: soil; material... | reverse complement strand
GCGACAATGAAAAAGGAATGATGTATGGTTTTTCAGATAACTACATAAGAGTAAGCAGAAAATTTGATGAGAAATACATAAACACCATAACCCAAGAAACATTAGAAAACCTCAACCCTATAAATCAATGCTTTGAAATAAAATAACTAATTCTCTGTTATTATACTAGTCTGATGTAAAATACATCTTTTTATTTGTATAATAAAATAATCTTGTATCTTTGTCAAATAATATTTTTTATTAAAAGTCATGAAAAGTTCAAAAACCCACACAATTGCAATAATGATTTTTGCAATATTTTTTATATTATCTTGTACAAATGAAGACATTGAACAAGATCAGAATGCAAATAGAAAATCTATATATTATTCTGAAGAAGAAATTGTATTAGGGACAAAACTTCCTAATCCTTATAACATAGATAATATGAAAGAAACATATAATGATTTGTTTGCTTCTGGAAGTATTACCGAACCAATTGATGTAAAAGTAACAGATTTATATGTACGTTTCTTACCAAAAGATTCTTTAGATTTAAAATTCTTGTATGAAGAAAAGAACTTAATCTTATTTGAATATCCCTTAGATTATGATATTGAGAAAGCTGGTTCTTACTATCATGATCCATCAATTTCTGAAGATGAGATTACATGGCTATACACTACTGTAAAGCCTGATTTTGAATTTCCTTCCTCTATGCAATACGAGGTGTTAGACAGATGTTTTATCCCAAGAGACGAAGGGAAAGAAGGAGTATTAAGTTCTCTTGATATTTTAGAACAAAAGGCATTTGAAAGAGTTGGATTATTAGAAAAGTTTCAACCAGAAGAAAGTGATACTAAAGGATGGTTCTCTGGATATAAACCCAAAGGAACTTTTAGAGTATATGATACAGACCTAAATAGATTAGAAGGAATAAAAGGAGTTAGAGTAAAATGCAATTTAATCGTTAAATGTGCATATGCAAATACTAATGAAAATGGTTATTATTCAATAAGTACAAAATTTGCATTAAACCCATTTTACACAATCTCATTTTCTAATACAATGGATTTTACTATCTGGAATAATTATACACCAATAACAGCATTTTATTACATGGGTGTTCATAGCAGAAAAGGACATAATCATGATTTATACACTAACTCTGTTGGATGGAGCTTATCTACAATAAATAATGCAACTTATGACTATTATACTTCCTTATGTTTTGGGCAAAATCCTCTAAGAATTCCTCCATCTAAATTAAAAATATTACAGTTAAAAAGTGAATCCAAAAGTTCTGCTTCTATGATTAGGCGAATAAATGATCTTATATATATTAACTCTCCCAACCCTTTTAAAGATCTAATGAGCTCCATTTATTCAATCCCTGTAAACATGTTATTAAGACTTGTCCAATCTGGTTTACCAGATATTACTATTGGGGCTAAATCTAATTCATCTAAAAGTATTTATTCTACGACTATTCATGAGTTAGCACATGCAAGTCATTTTAGTCAAGTGGGAAGTTATTATTGGTCTCAATATATCAATTATATTATAACATGCTATGCCAATGGCTTGGATACTTATGGCAACATAGATACTCCAAACTCAGGAATTTGTGGAGTAGGAGAAATGTGGGGGTATGCAATAGGAAATCTAATAACAAAAGAAAGATATAGTCTAGTACAATCTGAACAAGGATTTTATTATTGGTTTAAGCCTCAGATAATTTATAAGCTAATAACTGATTCAAGAACTTCATTATCTCCTTATCAAATTTTTTATTGCTTAACAGAAGATATTACATCTCATCAATTACTAAAATCTAAATTAAAATATACTTATCCTGTCGTATCAAGAGGTATCGAAGAAATATTTAATGAAGAAAACTTTTAAATTTATATACCATGAAACAAAAAGCATTTAAAACACTATTAATATTAATTGTAAGTTTGTTTATCTTCATTTCTTGCGACCCTGAAGAAGGTCTCGATCCGACAAATGAAGTGAAATTCTATATTCATAATAAAGTAAATAAGAATTTAATTATTAAAACTACTTTTTCTAACTATTGTGTAACTCCTGATATGCGACTTTTTTCAATTAATAGTGATTCTTTGCTTTGTATTACCTCTATTGGTATTGGAAAGGACTATTCAAAAAGTCTTTTTACTGCTTTATATATAGGAAGAGTTGTTGATGATACTATTTGGTTTTATTCACAAGATTCTGTGTTATTGAGAATGTGGACAAAGTTCAATAATAATGAACAAAATAAAGAGTTTTTTAGAGAAAGCGATTGGAAAATAAAGCAATGGAAAGAATCAGATAAGAAATATATTTATACTGACTATACTTTTGAAATTCTACCAGAGGATTTAAACTAAAATGATTACTTTCCGATAAAGTCAAAATACATTGGGAGAGTGATAATGAGAAAGCCTCTCGTGCGGGACACGACCAAAACATTAATCTTTAAATATTTTATTTGAACCCTTTTTAATAGCTAAAATATGAAACGAACACTAATCCTAATTGTTTTATCTTTTCTGACAACAAATCTTTTATTGTTTAACGCCTGATATAACATCTCATCAATTGCTTAAAGCAAAATTAAAAAATACTTATCCAAACGTATCTAGAGGTATTGAAGAAATATTTAATGAACAAAACTTTTAATTTTTAATATAATGAGACATAAGGTTATTTTATTTTTTGCTTCAATTCTTGCATTTATAATATTTACTAATGCATCCTGCACTCCTGAAGATCAGAATATAGTATATTTCAATGTCAAAAACAGTAGTAGTGATACAATTTATATTAAATCGGATTTTTCTGTGCTTGAAAATAGAGTTATATGTATTGCTCCAAACACAACATCTAATATAAAAGAGGGTTCTTTTCAAGATGGAGAAGAAGACTATAAGTTTAAATCACTTTATAACTGGACAGAGGCAGATATTTTTGTGTATATCTATTCAAAAGATAGTGTATTATTAAAAACATGGAATAAGTTTTATACTGACACATATGAGAAGCAGTTTTTTAGAGAAAACGATTGGGAGTATAAACAATATTCTAAACCTAATAATAATGATTGTAAATATCACGACTATACCTTTGAAATATTGCCAGAGGATTTAAACTTAAAATAATAATTACATTTTAATAATAGTAAGTAGAAAGTTCGATGAGAAATACATAAACACCATAACCCAAGAAACATTAGAACATATCAACCCTCTTACTCAAAGTTTTGAGGTAAGATAAATATTTTGGACTATTTACAGAGGATGAAAGTAGGTAAGAAGTTTAATAAGAAACACCATTAACCATTAGTTATGGTTTATATAGAGGGATTTGTGGGGCTTTTTGTTTTATTTTTGGTTCTGGCTTTGAGTTGCGAGGCTGTACGTTCTCTACTAATCGCCACCTACCTCTTTCAAACTTAAAGCCATTGACATATCCCGATGAAACATAGAACTGTGCCTTGGTGCTCCCTTCCATACCTTCAAACATTGGCTCTAAGACGTCATAGACTATCATATATTCTTGAATAAGATTAGGTTCATTTGTTGTTATTCTTGTACGTCTGGATTTTTTTTGCCTCTTTGATGCTTTTGTGTCTTCATAGTATTGGTTATCCCACAATAGAAAGAAATTGGCATCGGGGTTGTATTCAAATATATACCTATAACGATCTCTATCCTTGTGAAATACATTTTGTCCAAAATAAGGTCTTGCATCTTTTGTTTTGAAGGAGATAAAATCAATTATTTTTCGCTTTGTGTACAAGTTGTTTCCGTCATATCCCAATAGTGTATATACCTTTCTATCCTCATATTCCATTGTAAGAAGTTCGTAGTAAACTGCTCCAAACCACATCTGGTTATCAGTTTTGGTCAGTTCGGGATTAAATATTTCCTCACTCTTATCTTTTAGTATATAGACCTCATATTCATCGGATGTTTCGTTTTTGGCTTGTACAAATCCAAAGTTTTCAAAGCTCCCTTCTTGGTTTTTAACTGCCCATGTGAGGATGCGGAATTTATTATCGGCTGATTTTAGGTTACTTATGCGGTTAAGAGATGCGAATGGGTGAGAAAATGATTTTTCCATATTTAAAACCTCTTCCATTATGGTTAGGAGTCTTTCGTTGGCGTTATATCTCTCATTATCTTTGGGGGAGTCAATGGCTTGGTCAAGAAGCTCTTTCATTTGGGATTCAAACTCTGCAAAGGTCTGGTCTTTTTGTGAGTAGGCACCAATGCTAAATAGTAATCCAATAAAAAATCCTATTAAATGTTTTTTCTTCATCATAATCCCTTTAACGCCAAAATCATTAAATTAGTTACTTAGGGAATAAAATAATTGCATATATTTGCATACAAAAATAATAAAAACTCTTCTGATGATGAAATCAAAAATCATAAATGCATTCTCAAACCTTGCTCCCATTTTGGAAAACCCAACAAATGAATTACTTATGGCTGTTGAGAAAAGCTTAATGGATAATAAATGGTTTGAGAAAAGGGATATTCTTTTTTCTCTTAAAGCTATTGCTAAGTGGTTGAACAAAAATACCCTTGAAGAGTTTTGTGAGAGATATGAGTTTAATTCTAGCCCTAAGAATATTGCTATAATTTGTGCGGGAAATATTCCAGCGGTTGGGTTTCACGACTTCTTATGTGTTATTTTAAGTGGAAATAAAGCCCTCTGCAAGCTTTCCTCCTCCGATAATCACCTCCTGCCAGCCATTGCCAAACACCTCATAGGGATTGAGCCAGAGCTAAAAGAAAGGATTGCTTTTATTGATGGCAAACTGGAAGGATTTGATGCCGTTATTGCAACAGGAAGCAATAATACTTCAAGATATTTTAATTATTATTTTTCAAAATACCCCAACATAATTCGTCACTCTCGTTCCTCCCTTGCCATTATTCAAAACTCTCAAATTGATTATAATCTACTTATGTCTGATATTCTTTCGCATAAGGGCTTAGGATGCAGAAATATTAAAAAGATATTTATCCCAAATGGATTTGACTTTACACCCTTGATTAAAGCCTCACAGGAGTATTCACACCTTTTAGATCATAATAAGTTTAGAAATAACTACGACTACCATAAGGCTATTTTCATAATGAATAATATTGAGTTTATTGACACAGGAATATTGCTTCTAAGGCAGTCTAAGGAAGGATTTTCACCGGTTTCCCTTCTTAACTATGAATATTACGATAGTATTGAGCAAGTTGAGAAAGAATTGGAAATTGAGAAAGAAAACATTCAATGCGTTGTTTCGGATATTAAGAAAATAGGTAATTTTACAACCGTCCCCTTTGGAAAAGCACAAGAACCTGAGATTGATGACTTTGCAGACAATGTTGACACAATGCTGTTTTGTAATAGAGTTAAATAGTTGTTTAGGGGGTTAGTTATTGAGGGGTTTAGTTGTTGAGCTTCATTACGAGGACATAGCTCGAAGTAATCAATTATTTTGACTCTTTCTGGGTTGCTTAGCTTTCAGCTCGTAATGACGGAATAGTTAAGTCTTTAAGCCCTTTAAACATTAAGAAATTAACCCCTAAAAACTAAGTCTTAGATTAAATCCAATTGTTGGTGTTAGTGAATGTTTTATGGGTGTATTTTGAATTGGGATTAGTCTTAGGTCAGGATTAAGAGAAAGTTTTGCTTCATTTCCAAATTGCACAAGGGTAAAACCATTATACTTATTTATTTTTCTTGCACTCAAATTGGCATCAATCATGCTAACCACCCACGATGTTGCTGCACTTGTCAAGGAGACTAAAAACATAATAGGATAAGCATCGGGAGGTCTCGACATAAATTGATCCATAGTTCTCTCAAAGGCTATAACCATCCAAAAATCACTAATAAGTTTCCATACAATAAAGCCCACTGCCTTATTTTTTTGACCATTATAGAACTGACCAGCACCTGGATAAGCAAGTGAATATAAGGTTGCTATTGCGGGACGCCTATAAGTTATTGCAGTGGATTTCATCCCACTAACACTATCTTTTTCTTGAATTTTCTCATAAATAGGGTCATTGATACTACTATTTGTAGTTTGAGAAAAGAGCCTCAGAGAAAAGCTCAAACAAAGGCTTATAATAGAAAGGAAAACCACTACTCTCATAAAATTGAAGTATTAATTAGATTGCAAATATACATTAACTCTCAAATTTATAAAAATCGGAATTAATGGTTAATGGTAAGAGCGAATCTTTGTGCTCTCCCTTATTTTTTGTGCTAACGGCTAATCATCGTCTCTTTCAGCCATTATCTCTTTTCGGTAGATAATTACCTTGTTTTCTTTGTCGTAGATTTCGGTTATTGCTCCATCATCACTCAAATCGTATTTGTCAAGATATTTCTCCATTGCTGGATACACCTTAAATATGCCTATCATGATTGAGAAAAAGCCCTTAAATGGTATTTGGGTTATTAGATAGTCTTGTTGTGGGAGTTGTTTTATCTGGAAGGTTTTTTGCAATTCTTCGAGCTTTGTTTGGTCGGTGGTGGTTATTATACAGCCTATATCGGAGCGTAGTTTGTCTTTTTCAATTAACTCAGGGTCATCGTAGTATATGCCAACATTCTTCATTGCTGTTATTCCATAGTCATTCAATAGGTCTTCGTTGATTGAGGTCATCATTTCGGCACTCTTGCTATATTCCCCAACTACCTGCTTATATACGATGGTCTCACCTCCTGCCCTTTCTACCTTAAAGTTGAGCTTAGTGAATCCTCCAAAATATGCGTAAATACCTAATATGATTGCAGCTACAACTAGGAGTGCAATAAAAATTTTCTTTATTGATTTCATAATTACATTTTTTAAGATTGTTTTGAAGAGCAAATATACGACAAAAATTATTTCTTTTTTGTTTTTCTATTTCAATTGATAATATTATAATTTCTTATGCGTTTGAAAATGAGTTATTATTCAAAATTATTTTTATTATGAAAAGGAAACAATTTTTAGCCTTAACTTTAATTATTGCGGGTGTTTTCACTCTTTTATTTTACAGAAATTCTATTGGAATTAATCTGACTATTTTTGAGTGGGTTCTTATTCCTATAATGCTTTTTGTTAGCAAACCTGATAAACTAAATTTTTTGAGCAAGTCTATTCTTGTTACTCTAATTATTAGCTCAATTATGGTTACCCTAATCAACACTCCTTGGACAATTTTTATTAATTTTGTTTTACTTTTCTCTTTTAGCACTCTTTTGACTTTTAAAGGTTTCCGCTCATATATTCATACTTTGGGTGAATCTTTCATCCGTTTATTTACAACTCATTTCTCTTCCCAAAACTATTCTGACAAAAACAAAGATAATATTAAACTGACTAATCTATTCACAAAAATTCTCCTTTTTGGTATTGTTCCTCTTGCCACTGTTCTAATTTTTCTTCTTATGTATTTTAATGCCAGTTCTAAGTTCGCCAATATAATTGAACCATTTTTTAATAGCATAGGAACATTATTTGAAAACTTAAATATAACCATTGTTCTGATTTTTATTTTGGGTGTTATTATTGCAAATGTTCTTTTAAGGAAATCTAAACCAATTGGTCTTTGGGATATGGATATTTCTTCCAAAGATGATTTAGAGAGGAAAAGGATACGTCATTTTTTAACTTTTAAAACAACTGGTTTGAAGACTCAAAACATAATGGGGATAATAACACTTAGTGCCTTAAATGTTCTTATTCTTATTTTCAACATAACCGACATTCAATCTGTTTGGTTCTTTGAATGGGAAGGTGATTTCTTAAAAGAATTTGTTCATCAGGGTACTTGGATATTAATTTTCGCCATTCTTTGTTCTTCTTTAATTGCTTTGTTCTTCTTTAAGGATAATTTGAATTTCTATTCCAAGAATAAGCTTATAAAGAGTCTTACCATTGTTTGGATTGCTCAAAACATAGTTATGGCTATTTCTGTTATAATTCGCAATTATTGGTATATGACTTATTTTGGGTTGGCATATAAGAGAATAGCTGTTCTTTTCTTCCTTATTTTAGCCATCATTGGTCTAATTACAATTATCATTAAAATAACTAAAAAGAAAACTGCATTTTATTTACTTAAAACAAATAGTTTTGCAGCCATTATCGTAATTGCCATTTCAAGTTTTGTAGATTGGAATGTTGTTATTGCCAAATATAACTTCAATAACTATGAAAAATCCTTTGTTGAATATCGTTTTATGGCACTTCTTGAAGACTCTTCACTACCATACACCATTAAAACCAAAGAAGAGTTAAAAACAATTGACTCCCTTCAAAACAAAGCATTGCCAACCATAACAAGATATAGTTATTTTTGGGATAGTGAGAAGTATTTTGAAATGATAGAATTAAAGAAAAGTGATTTCTTAGAGAGATACCAAACCCAAAAACCATTAGAATGGAACCTTTCGGACTATATCACATATAAGAAACTTAAAAATAAATAAATTCCAACTTATTTAAAATTAGCCTCATTTTTGTTTCTTTATTTCATTTATTATATGTTACTTTGCATATAAATTAAATGACAATAAATATGAAACATTTATTATTCTCTATTTCCCTTTTCTTCCTTTCTTTTGGAAGTTTTGCACAAACAACAATTAACACCTTGCCTTATGAGGAATCGTTTGATAATTATGGTGTATCTTATTTTTTCGATTTCGTTTATCCACCCAATTGGACATTTAATCCAGAATTATCTTATTTGTATAATCCTCATATTGTTGACTATTATTCTTATTCCTATCCTGGAAGTTTATATATTTTTTCAAATGGTAGGGCATGTTTACCACGAATAGATAATTCTATCCCAATGGATAGTTTAAGAATTAAATTTAAGGTTTTGTCTACAAATGCTAATAGTACTTTAAACCTAAATTTCTGTAATGGAACTGATTTTCCTCAGTTTTACCATATAGTAACATCAATAACTCCTACAACATTATATACTTGGCATGAATATGAGATATGGTTTGACACTTGCGTAACTCTTGGTCAAAATATTATATTTACAACTTCTACACAAGATGGTAATGATAAAATTTATATAGATGATGTTGAGGTATCAGCAATTCCAACTTGTGTAAGACCTATTAATCTTAATGTTTCAAATATTAGTACCTCTTCTGCCACCATAAGTTTTACTCCACAAAACAACGAAACTCAGTGGACAATTCAATATAAACCTTCTTTCGATTCTTTATGGGCAAATGCAACTAATATTTCGAATATTACTTCAAATCCATACACCATAAATGGTTTACAAAATTCAACTTCATATGATTTGAGAATTAAAGCCATTTGTTCTTCAACCGATGAAAGTGAGTGGAGTGATATTCGTTTCCATACAGATATTTCTACTTTTCCTTTCTCTGATTCATTTGATAATTATGGAATTGGAACAACTCTTATGCCTTATGGTTGGACAAAATTCAATGATAATAATTCTGCCGTTTCAACTGTTTATTCCTATAATTATTCTACTCCTGGTGGATTTTTAATTGCCTCCGACACAGTAAATAATTATGTAATTACTCCTAAATTTGATACATCTATTCAGCTTAACACACTTAAATTAAAATTTCAATTTAGCGTAAGAAGTCCTTATAGTAAGTTGATTATTGGAGTGATGAGTGACCCAACAGATACAAACACATTTGTTCAAGTTGAAGAAGTAAGTTCAAATTTAATTGCAAACTGGGAAGAGAAAGAAGTATTTTTTAGTTCTTATAATGGAAATGGAAAATATATAGCTTTCAAAACTCCTCCTCAATCTCAAACAGTTATTGATAACTTAGAAATCAACACTATACCTTCTTGTATTAGACCAAAAAATATTACCTTAACCAATATTAATGCTAATTCGGCCACAATTTCTTTCACACCTCAAAACAATGAATCTCAGTGGAAATTACAATTTAAACTTTCATCTGATACCTCATGGACAAATGTTTCTACATTCGATTTATCAAATACTCCTACATTCACAATGATTGGCTTACTGAGTTCTACTGCTTATGATTTTAGAGTTAAAGCCATTTGTTCTGCAAATGATAATAGTGAATGGTCTAATTTTTCATTTTTAACTGCAATCTCTTCTCTTCCTTGGTTAGAATCGTTTGATAGCTATGGAACAGGAACCTATGTTTTTCCAACTATTGACAATGGATGGGCTAAGATAGTTAATTTGAGGAGTGGTGATATATATATTTCAAGCGATGGAAATTCATTACCAGGAGCATTAAGATTTCAAACATCTTATGATTCTTCCAATTATGTATTATCTCCAAAAATTGATAATTCTATTTCTTTAAACACTCTAAGAGTAAAATTCAAGTTAAAAATAAAGAATACTAATCATAATTTGATTGTTGGGGTAATGTCTGATCCAACAGATACTAATACTTTTGTTCAAGTTGATGAATTGAGTTTAAATGAAGCAAATACATGGAAGGATATAGAAATACTCCTGAACTCCTACAACGGAAATGGTCAATATATTGCTTTTAAATCAAAAAATATTGGCAATTGCAGTATTTATATTGATGACTTTGAAGTATCGTCTATTCCTTCTTGTGTTAGACCAACTCAATTAAATGTTTCAAATATTACCCCTACAAGTGCTAAGGTGGCTTGGACTTCAAATAATAATGAAAATGAATGGGAGATTGAATATAAACCTTATTCTGATACTTCATGGCAAAATGCAGTGAGAGTTTCCAACATAAATACAAATCCATTTACTTTAACCAATCTACCACCATCAACAGTTCTCTCTTTAAGAATAAGAGCCATTTGTTCAGCTACTGATAGTAGTGAATGGACATATTATGAAAAACCAATATATGGGCAAAACTTAGATTTCTCTTATGGTAATTTTGTTAATTGGAAAGCATATTATGCAACAAATACAAGTACAACTACTTTAAAACAATTTTCAAATTGGACTCAGACTATTGCAGATACTAATGATATGGTTTCAAATGCTATGTTTGTAAATATCAATAGTGATACTAATGCAAATGATAATGTTATTCCTACGCTTAAAACTATTCCTCCTGGATATACAAATTCTGTAAAAATTAACAACGATGATTTATATGCTTCAATAGCAAGCAAACTCCAATATGATTTTAATGTTGATTATTCCAATTATTTACTAACTCTTAATTATGCTATTGTTTTCACAAGGTATAATTATAATGGTGTATCAGGATCTAATTTCTCAATAGAGGTTCTTAATTTAGTCGATTCAAATGGAGTGTTTGTTGAAAATGGAAGAGTATTACATGATTCATATTATGATACAATTGGTGTACATACGCCATCTGGTTGGAATTATTTCGAATCTAATCCTAACTATAATTGGAAACCCTGGACAGAAATGAAACTTGATTTATCAAGTAAGATTGGTCAAAAAGTAAGAGTAAAGATAATAACATCCAAACCAAGAAACTTTTATCATAAAGCGTATAGTTATTTTGCAGGAAAGACAGAAGGTTTTGAGGAAGGGACTTGCTATCCTCCATTAACAGTAAATGTTGATGCTGTTGGTTCAACATATGCAAATATTAGCTTTAACAAATCATTGCCTACTGATAGTAATTGGGTTATTCAATATAGAGAGATTGGTGATAGTATTTGGGACTATGTTTATTTCGATACTAATAATTATTTACTAAATAATTTATCACCTGAGGCCAACTACGAAGCATTTATTCAAACTCTTTGTTCTGACTCAACATATTCCGATTCAAGTCATGTATTTAATTTCTCTACTCCTATTCTATATATTGATTCAATGTTTAATAATCAAACTGCTTATCTTTGTGGTAAATATTTCTACGATGATGGTGGTGAAGAAAATAATCATTCCAATAATACTAACTATACTTTTACCATTTGTCCTACTCGCAAAACAACTGATCCTTTTTCTATAAAGAGAACAAAAGTAAATTTTGAAGAGTTTTCTTTGGGTCAAGGTGATGTTTTAAGAGCTTATAGTGGAAGGACTATTAATCCACTAACTCAATTAAGCGTTGAAAATACTTCAAATTTCACAGGCAACTTTTTAGAAAACAAATCCATTTTTGCTAACCTTTCTGACACAAGTGGCTGTATTACATTCAATTTAATTACCGACACTGCCATTACTTCAACTGGTTTTAAAGCTTATGCAGATTGCATTGATCGTTGTCAAAGAGTTATTGCTGATTTGGATACAGTTTTCACAAAATACGATACCTTAGGAAATATCTCCAATCATTTAATTAAAACCATTACCGATTCTGTTTATTCTGACATGGATAGCACTTGGACATACAATACTTATAGAACTGTTGATTTTTGTGAAGGTGATTTAATTGCTCTTACTGCTAAACCTCAGTTTCCTGACAATAATTCTTACTATAATCAATCAATCAACAATTGCATTTACTATTGGAGTTTTGGAGATAGGTATTATGATACAATTAACTATAATAATATGGTAGGACATATTTGGAATGTACCTAAGGCTTATAAATTGGAATTAAGCGTTTTAGACACTTCTTTCAGCTATTTGAATGGGGTTGGTTGCAAGAGTGAAAACGATATAAATACAATTATCAGGATAAGTCAAAATCCAATAAAGAGTGTTAAGGCTCCTGTTGAAATTTGTTCAGGAACTCCTTTTATGTTAAATGTTGGTTATGATACTAATTCCACAATTGTTATTGATTCAATTAAAAGAGTGGAAAAAATGACTGGAATATTTGACTCTATTGTTTTTATTCCTGATGGTCCACAATGTTCTTCACAATATTTAGAAGCCTCTATTTTCTTTGATGAATTCTTGCCAAATGAAACTTTTGATAATATTAATGATTTAAGAAGTATTTGTATTAATATGGAACATTCATTTACAGGAGATATTTCAATTGAACTATTTTGTCCTTCTGGTCAAAAAGCTGTTCTTAAATATTTTACAATGAGTGGAGGAGCATATCTTGGAGAACCAATTGACATTAGTGCAGGATGTGAAATGTCAGCATCAAATCCTCCTGGAATTGGCTGGACATATTGTTTTTCAAATCAATTCTTAGATTCTGCAAGAGGTGTTATTTCAGGAACAATGCCTTCTCCTATTGACTCTTCCAACACAATTAATAATTCTAAATATTATCAGACTCCTGTACAAAATGCCAATAGTTTCCCTGGCTGGGAAACTTCTGATTTGAATGGCTTTAATACCCTTATTGGTTGTCCTTTAAATGGAGAATGGAAAGTAAAAATTACTGATTATTGGTCTGTTGATAATGGATTTTTATTCTGGTGGAAATTGGATTTGGGACAAATAACGACATGGGACTATCAAGCAGGTTTGGATACTGTTTTAGTTGACGGAGTAAATAATTATAATCTTTCAAATGATACTGTCGTAATTACTCCAATGATTGACACTTCTGGGTTAATTCGATATGATGTTAGTATTATTGATGATCTTGGTTGTGTTTGGGATACTGCTACCTATTTGAATGTTGCTCAAAGTCCAATCTTAAATCTTGGAAGTGATTCTTCAAGCTGTGCTCCTTTTAGCATTCTTTTAGATTGTGAAAATCCTGATGCTACAAGTTATTTATGGCTTCCTTATGGAGATACAACTCAAACCATTATTGCTAACTCACCACAAAACGGCGACTCTTCAATTTCCTATATTGCACAAGTAACCAACTATAATGGTTCAATTTATTGCACTTCTTCCGATACAATAACCCTATTTGTTAGTTCAACTCCATTAAGTCCTACAAACTTAAATATTGAAGAGCAGCACAATTTATTTAAAATTAATTGGCAATCAAATGCTCAAAGTTTTGAATTATATAGAAATGATACTTTAATTGCTATTACACAGGAACAGGAATATATTGATTCAAATCTTGTACATGGTGAAAATTACTGTTATGAAGTAAAAGCTTTTAATGGAATTTGTGAAAGTGATATTTCTAATGAAGTATGTGAGGTTTTCCTTGATATTAATACAATTGAAACCAATAATTTTAATGCTTACCTCTACCCTAACCCAACCAGCAATAAAACAATTCTAAGAGTTGAAGGATTAAATGAAAATGCTAATGTAAGAATTTATGACATTACTGGAAGATTAGTTAAAACCATAGAACTAAATGCAAATGATGAAGAATTAGAAATAGATGTTGAAAACTTTGCAAAAGGTATTTACAATATTAGAATTTCTAATTCCACATTAAACACTACTAAGAAATTAATTGTTAATAGATAAATTGATAAGTTGATATGAAAAAATTATATATAGTTTTATTCGCCCTTGTTTTAGGGATAAGTTTTAGCACAAAAGCACATGATTTTCTTGCAGTAAATAGTGATGGAGATACTATCTATTATTATATTAATTCTACTGGTCAATATAAAGTTTCTGTTACATTTAAGGGTTCTACAAATTTATCATATTCAGATGAATATACTGGCGACATTACAATTCCTAGTTCAGTTGAATACAACAATATTACTTATTCTGTATCTGCAATAGGTATTAATGCATTCTATAATAATTCTAACATAACTTCTATCAATCTTCCATCTACTATTACATCTATTGGAGCTTATGCTTTTAGAAATTGTTCTGGACTTACTTCAATTACAATTCCTGAAAATGTTGTTCAAATTCTTAACAATGCATTTCAAAATTGTTCTTCATTAGATACTCTATATTTTAATGCAACTAATTGCAATAATTTGTCTTCCACTAATATTTATTTGGGTTGCAATAATTTAAGTACAATTATAATTGGTAATAATGTTACGAAAATTCCAAGTAATGCCTTTTATGGTTGTTCTGCTGTAACTTCAATTAATATTCCTTCATCTGTAAATTATTTTGGTCAATCTGCTTTTAGAAATTGTACCAGTTTGAAAAATATTAATATCCCTTCAACAATTACATCTCTGCCAAATAATATTTTTAGAAATTGTGATTCATTATCCAGCATTAATATTCCTTCATCTGTAACTTCAATTGGTCAATATTCTTTTGCAGAATGTAGTAGTTTAGACACTATTATTATTCCTTCATCAGTATCAAGTCTTGATTATAATATTTTTGCTTATTGTTATGGATTAAAATTTGTCAGCATTCCAAATTCAATTACTTATTTACCAAATTATGCTTTTCAAGATTGCATTTCACTTACTTCAATTAGCACTCCTTCTGTAACTTCTTTTGGCACAGGAGTTTTTCAAGGATGTACAAGTTTAACATCCTATACCTTACCTAATAACATTACTAATATTCCAGACTACACTTTTTTAGGGTGTACAAGTTTAGATTCTATTATCATTCCGCCAAGTGTTTTAAGAATTAAATTCAAAGCTTTTCAAAACTGTTCTTCACTTACCAGAATTAATTTACCTAATAGTGTTACAGCAATTGAAAATTATGCTTTTGATGGCTGTTCTTCTTTATCTGAAATTTATTTCCCTGCCTCGTTAGGTTCAATAGGGGATTATGCGTTTAGATATTGTTCTAACTTAGATACAGTTTTTATTGATCGCACAAATCCACCAACTATTACCTGGTTAACTTTCCACTATGTTCCAACAAATATAAACATTATTCTTCCATGTCATTCACAACTTAATTATCTAAATGCAAATAATTGGAGCAGTTTCACAAACTTTAAAGAATTAGACTCTTGTTTATATACAATAAATGTTGAATCTATTGATTCTACATTAGGAACCGTTACAGGTTCCGGAACATTTCAATTTGACACTATAACAATTACTGCTACATCAAGTCAAGGCAGTTATTTTGCAGGTTGGCAAGACGGAGATACAAATTCAATAAGGTCGGTTATTGTAACAAAAGACAGTTCGTTTATTGCAATTTTTAAAGAAGTTGTTTATTCAAACATAGCTGATACAATTTGTCAAGGTCAAACATATTCTTTCTTTGGAAATAATCTAACCTCAGAAGGATTTTACTCTCACACAATTTCAGTTTCACAAACAAGGGATAGTATAATAAATCTTCAATTAAAATTAAATCCAACTTATTCTTTTGATATTTATGACACAATCTGTGAAGGTGAAACCTATACACAATATGGATTTAATACAAATTTATCTGGACTAACTACTTTAAACCTTCAAACCGCAAAAGGCTGTGATAGTATAATCAATCTTTATTTAACAGTTAATACAGATCAAACAACAAATATCCAAGCAGCTATATGTCAAGGTCAAACATATTCATTAAATGGTTTTAATGCTGACACAACTGGATTGTATACTTTAAATCTTCAAACTTATAAAGATTGCGATAGTACAGTTAATCTTTCATTACTTGTTAATCCAAAATACACAATAGATATTCAAGGAGAAGTTTGTGAAGGTAAGTTCTATTATCAAAATGGTTTCTTTGAACATATGTCTGGCATTCATACTCGTTATCTTCAAACAACAGAAGGTTGTGATAGCATAATCAATCTTCATTTAACAGTTAATCCAAATTTTACAGACACAATATATGATCAAATTTGTCAAGGAGAAGTATACTCTGAAAATGGTTTTAATTTTTCAGTTGACACATCAGGTTTATATTCTTTAAATCTTCAATCAATTAATGGTTGTGATAGTATTATAAATCTTCATTTAACAGTTAAACCAATATTTAGTGATACGATATATGCTCAAATATGTCATGGAGAGGTTTACGCAGAAAATGATTTCAATGCTGATAGCTCTGGCATTTATTCTCAAATTTTTCAATCAATTAATGGTTGTGACAGTTTAATAAATCTTCATTTAACAGTTATACAAACTCCTGCTCCAACCAATCTTACGCT
>ENA-UOOH01002272-UOOH01002272.1-fermentation-metagenome-genome-assembly--contig:-NODE-2272-length-16903-cov-7.493471_pt1 | contig 16903 bp, 16 predicted proteins | sample MGYA00245778_ERZ724025 | MGnify/ENA primary metagenome ERZ724025 (study PRJEB28704, sample SAMN03018313) | fermentation metagenome | biome: anthropogenic terrestrial biome; feature: soil; material... | reverse complement strand
ACAAGCCGCGTTCCCTACAAAAACATCGCTTCGCCGGAACGAAGCAAGCTGCGTTCCCTACAAAAACATCGCTTCGCCGGAACGAAGCAAGCTGCGTTGATTACGAAAGGATGGCTTCGCCGGAACGGGACAAGCCGCGTTCCCTCAGATAAGCTTCCGAAATGAGCTAATCCCCTGATTTCCTTGGTTCAGTGTCCTGAAAAACACGCTCTTCCTCGTTGAAATCAGGCTTTTGTTGGAAAATGAGAAACTCAGGTGTTATCCGCAGAAACGAAGGATTTTAACCCATTTATTGTAGGCTGCGTCCTTTGTGGGCTGCCTTTAATGTGTGAGGAGTGGAAACACCGGGCTAGTTTTGAGGGGATAAGGATACGACCGGTCAATTCCCGTAAATTAATGAATAAATATGATAAATCTCCACAATTTTTCGCAGATAAGTCCTGGTTTCAAGAAAGCGGATCGAATTCAAAAACACATCCGGGTCGCCTTCGGTCAACTCTTTCCAGATTATCGTGTTTCCTGGTCCGCCATTGTAGGCAGCCAGGGCATGATACAAATTCCCCTCAAACACAAAAATCTGCCGGGCGAGATAGTTGCTTCCCAGCTCAAGGTTATAGCGTGGAATTGCCAGGTCAGACTGGCTGTAATCAGGCGGATAGCCGATTTCACCAGCAATCTGCGCGGCAGTAGCCGGCATCAGCTGCATCAACCCGCTGGCGCCAGCAGTCGAATAGGCATGAGCAGCAAACCTGCTCTCCTGATAGATAAGGCTGTAAATCAACAGCTCTGAAAGATTGTAATTGTCCGCGATGTCCTGGAGCCAGGGCAGATAATACGTTCCGTACTGAATATGGGCAAAATAGGGCGGATAATTTGCAGATAACGGAACATCCCCATACCCAGCCACCCTGGAGATTGAGCGACTGGCTTCAATCGCAGATTGATAATAACCCAGGTAGAGGTACTCTTTGATAAGGCGAAAACTATTCAAAGGATCATCTTTGTAACTGCTGCGGAGTGCCTCAAATTCCCGGCTGGCTTCCGCATACATCCCCAGCTGGTGATACTCCAGCCCGCGCACATACCTCGAATCGCTGAAAAGCTCGGAACTGTAATCGAGATTTACTTCTCGTGAGTAGCCGAAGGCAGTTCTGAGCCAATCACCCGCGTCGAGCCGTTCTTCATCCAGGTCAATATTGAATTTGGGAGATTCAACAGGCGCGAAAGGAGCCAAATCATTCAGAAGCTCCGCCGAGCGAATGCCATAATAACCGTATGGGTCAGAATCGACCGCTCTTTGCCAGTAGAGCCGGGCAGCCTCCTGGTCACCTTTCGCCTGGTTTACCTTTCCGAGCCAGAAGTAAGACCCGGGAACCTCGAGGGTGCCTTCGCTGGCGAGCAGAACTGCACGGTTGAAATTTTCGGCTGCTTTCTCGAACTCACCCATTTCATAATAAAACGTTCCCCCAAAAAAGAGACCATTAAACGCGCTCATCGAGGCGGGAAATTCGATCCCAATTCGAGTCCAGGTATCCGCCGCCTCTCTAAGCTGCCCGTCAGACAGGTAATAACTGGCAGCGGTCAGCAGCAAATCAGCCGCATCTGCCTGGATGTGCGGCATCGCCACAAAAGCCAGGGCGGTCTCGATAGCCAGCTTCATCTGCCCCATATAAGCGTTTTGCGTGTAGATAATCTCTTCGATCGCATCCATGCGGTAGCTGCTTTCAGGGTAGGTGTCAATTAGCTCATCCCAAACCTGGATGGCTTGCTTGTCATAATCTGAACCCCCAAGGGCGTTTGCGTTTGCCCGTTCATTGGAGGAAAAGCCAGCCCTGACAAGCCCTTCACCCCGCAGGCTGAGCCCCTTGTAATACATGGCTTGATCCTTGGAGAAGCCATCGCCCTCAAGGTAACGGTCAAGTGCTTCTATCGCGAATGGATACTGCTGAACATGATAATTAATCATTCCACGCTGGAGTTCATTGACCTCCTGGTCTGCCTCCAGTAAAGTCACCAGGGCGGTATACGCATCATAGGTGTAGGGGTAATTGTTGACTGAATCCTGGAAGAAAGTGTAAGCCTCTTCGCTTTGCCCCTGTTGCAGCAAAATCCTCCCAATCAAAAGGTTCATTGACGCCTTGGTGTAATCGTTGGTCGCGTTATAAAGTGTTTCCTTGTATATGCCAAGAGCAAGGTCTGGCTGTCCAAGCGATTCGTAGGTTCCGGAAAGCTTGAGTGCCGCGCTGGTATTATTCGACAGTTGAGGAGCCAGGTAGGCGTTTCGGTATGCTTCCTGGGCTGCAAGCGTCTCACCGCCGGATGCCAGCAGGTCGCCGATGATCATATTTACCTCTGCGTCCAGGATGCCCGCTCGGGCGTCACGATAACTCAAAAGGTATGCCAGGGCATCCTCTTCCAACTCCTGGTCAAGGCTGATTTGGGCTAGGATAAAATTTGCCCGTTTTGAGGGAAGAGAATCCGGATATTGTGAAATAAGCGTTGTCAAAGTTCTTTTGGCTTGAAACAGGTCATTTTGTTTGTAATAAGTCAATCCCTGTCCATAAAGTGAAGCCGCCTGCATGTCATCTGTCATCGATCCACTGCTCAACCTGTATAAACGCAGGGCTTCCTGATAATCACCAAAAGCGAGCACACGGTCTGCCTGGTCGAAAACCAACTCCCGGAATGGGGTCGCTTCGATCACTACAGTAGGGGTAGGCTGTTGAACGATAACTTGTGTTGGGGATGGAGTTGGGGTTGCTGATGGCGGAACCGCCAGGCTGCCGCAGCTATTCAGCAGCAACATCACGAGCAAAACCAAGGGTAAAGAAATGCGTAAGCGTACGGATTTCATGGTTGACTTATAACGGAGAAGCTGCCGGTTGTCAAATCAGCCACTTCCAAACCGGCTTTATCTGCCTCCACCTCAGCTTAACTGGTTGCTTCGTCGTAATCCTCAAGGTAGCGAACAACTGTTGCCCTGATCGCCTCAAAGGTTTCTTTGAAAGCCGGGTATTTCTGTTCGTCTGTTCCTTCAAACAGTGCCGGGTCCGCGAATCCAAGGTGGATAATTTTCCCTTTCTTCAACCACACAGGGCAATGCTCGCGGGCACTATCACAGAGGGTGACGACCACGTCGAACTCCTGATCTTCAAACGTATCCACCGACTTGGAGTAGCCCGCGAAATCAATGCCAGCTTTCGCGATTACATCCAGCGTCATTGGGTGGATAAAGCCACTCGGTTCGCTGCCAGCGCTGAAAGCAACCCAATCCCTGACCAGATCGTGATTGACAACCGCTTCAGCGATCTGGCTGCGATTGGAGTTGTGGGTACAAAGAAACAGAACCCTCTTACGTTGACCTTTTTCAGCTTGTAAACCTTCAGCCAGGTCATCTTCTTTACCTGGAATCAGCGTGAGCGGAGCCCCAAGCAAAACTTCGTTCTCAAATTCTCCGTTTTCAACCGCCATCAAAAGCTCCCTGGCACGGTCACGATCCGCCTCGGGCACCATCACGCCAACCTCACCGAGATCACCAACGGTCAACCCATAAATCTGACCGAGGGCGTTCGCGTCAAGCAGGGCAGGGATGCCCTGAGCCTCAAGAAAGCCTTTGATCGATTCGGCATCCAGCTTCCCCTGGGCTTTATAAACAGTCACATACTCAGTTTTATGTTCTTTATTCATTCAAACATCCAATCCTCGCTGCAGCGTCTCCACTCCACGATCTCTTCCGGTCGGAACCACAACTCAATTTCAGCTTCTCCGTTTTCAACAGAGTCTGAGGCATGGATAAGGTTATAGCGCGCCTGGATGGCATAATCATGCCGGATCGTCCCGGGTGCAGCCTCCAGTCCCCTGGTTTTGCCGACTGTCTGCCGGACTGAAGCGACAGCGTCTGGTCCTGCCCAAACTGTTGCCATAACCGGAGAAGAAGTAATAAAGTCAAGTAAGGCGTCATAAAAAGGCTTACCCTCGTGCACAGCGTAATGTTTCTTCGCCAATTCAAGGTCTACAGACATGAATTTTGCCGCTACAAGGCGTAAACCGCGGTTTTCAAACCTGCTGATGATCTCCCCAATGAGTCCGCGTTGAACTCCATCGGGCTTTATTAATACCAAAGTCCTTTCCATGGTACCTCCGCTATGAAATTGTACCCTCAGAGGGGGTTTAAGTGGTTATATACATCCCAAAGTGGGCTTGCCTCGCCGCGCAGAGTCAGGTATGCGCGAAGTTGCTTCCTGAGCGCTTGCGCTTCTTCTTCAGTCAGCGTTAACGACCGGATAACTTCCGCTGCCTGGATGTATTCACCGCTGGCAAGCAACTTGGCGACCTGGGATGAATCTGCAGGTTCAACATCGGCAGGGTGGGCAATAGGTTTGATTTCCACCTGTACTGGCTGCCATTCTGAAGTTTCCAGGTTGATTGGCGCAGAAAAATCAGCTTTCTGTTCCTCATCAATGCCGACTTCTTCAATAATTTCAGCACCAGGTTCTGCAGGCGCTTTTCTGCGCGGTGGATTCAGCTCGCTCGAAAAATCAAGCAGCCAGTCCGGAATTGCCGCAGGGCGCACTGTCTTGTTGTGGACTGCTCCTGGCTCTGCTTCATTTGGAATCGGTGGATTAACCTCAATTGGCTTAGTATTTTCCTCGGGGTCTTTTTCATTGGTCATGATTAGTCTCCGAGATAATCGCGCAATTTACGGCGAACCGATGGATGGCGTAAGCGGGTCAGCGCCTGGGCTTCAATCTGACGCACTCGTTCGCGGGTTACGCCCATTTTGCGACCTACTTCTTCAAGCGTGTATGCCTGCCCGTCCAGCAAACCATAACGCAGTTGCAAGATGCGCACTTCCCGTGGGGGTAAACCGTCCAAAACTTCAACCAGATGCTGTTTTAGCAGGTTGTAGGTTGCTGTCTCATCCGGAGGCGGTGCTTCATCATCTTCGATAAAGTCGCCCAACACTGAATCTTCCTCATCATCAGTTGGCGTTTCCAGGGAAAGTGGTCTGCGGGCAACCTGGATCATATTCTCGACCTTCTTTGGGGTCACTTCCAGCTTCTCAGCCAGTTGTTCGATCGTTGGTTCGGTGCCCAGTTCCTGGGTAAGCTGATGCTGCACGCGCAGCAATTTGTTGATCTGGTCTCCCATATGAACAGGAACGCGAATGGTGCGACCCTGATCAGCAATGGCGCGGGTTACCGCCTGGCGGATCCACCAGGTGGCATAAGTGCTGAACTTGTGTCCGCGTTGATATTCAAATTTTTTCGTTGCCCTGATCAAACCGATATTCCCCTCCTGAATTAAATCCAGAAAAGGGACACCGCGTCCCATATATTTCTTGGCAACGCTAATAACCAGGCGGGAATTTGCTGTAATAAGGTGATCCCGGGCGTCATTGCCGTCCTCGATAATCTCATGGAGTTCTTTTCTTCGGGTGGCGCTCGTGATGCCTCGGGCGAGCTCAGACCTGGCTTCGCGTCCGGCTTCAATCCGTTTTGCCAGGGCAACTTCCTCTTCGATATTACTTAATAAAGGCACACGACTTACCTCTTTGAGGTACAGCCCGATTGTGTCATCGGTATCAATGTTTGCCAGGTCGTCGGCTGGAATGTCCTCTTCTTCCTCCTCCTCGATGACAGTTTCTTCCAGCTCTTCATTATCTGGTTCGTCCTGCGTGTGAGGTTCATCGGTGTAATTAATCCCGGCATTGAGCAGGGCGGTGTACGCTTCTTCGAGCTGGTCCATGTCGTGCTCTGCTTCAGGGAAGAACCGCAAAATATCATCATAAGTGACGTGTGTTTTTTTCTTACCAAACTCGATCAGCCTCGTCACCGCGCTGGATTGGTTGGGTTCTAATGGGGTGGTATTTCTCGTCAGTCTTGCCATTAAGTGTGTAAACCTCTTCGTTGTTTTTAGTCCTGTTTCCATAGAGTACAATATTTTCAGCCAAAATTCAAGACCCACGGGCAGATCAGCTCTGAAAATTCCGCTATTTCGCATAGGAAGTTTGTTAACTTCTTTTCTTTGGTTAAAACAATTTTAATGAAATGGAACAAATTACCTCCTTCATCCATTGCAGGCGACAGGGAATAGGAAACAGGGAGCAGGGAATAGGGAGCAGGGATTAGGCAATCGGGAACAGGAACTGGATTTTGTCATCCTGAGCCTCTTTTACGCAGTACTCTTCGAGTGCGAAGGATCTTGTCGATTGGAATGGTAAGATTCTTGCGAAGTACACTATGTGTCACTTCGTTCAGGATGACAGATAGTTTGTCATCCTGAGCCTCTTTTGCGAAGGATCTTGGCGTATCGGAATGGTAAAATCCTTATGAATTACATTTACGAGGTGCTTGTCCCGTTCTGGCGAAGCGATGTTGTTGTAGGGAACGCGGCTTGTCCCGTGCTCTCGCACTCTGTACTGGATGGCGTGGCAACCGTCTCCTACACCCACACAAAATAAGAAGATCTTTCAATATTGAGAATTACCGGGATGTAGAACCGGGTTTCCATGAGTTTTTTGATATTGTCTATAATTGACGAATAAATATGTCGAATCATGAGAAGGTAAAGCTTGTTTCTTAGAAAAACTGCGAACTATTGGGCTCCTGTGTTGATCATCCTGGCAATGGTCGCTTTAACCTTCCTCAACATGCGCCTGGATCAACAAACCAACCTTGAAGACCATTTCGCTCCACGTTGGAGTACCGCCAAAAATTGGATGGATGAGGGCTGGTCTCCCTATAGCAATGAAACCCACCAGTCAACGCTCAAACTTCTGGAGACGACAAACAGCAAAGTTGAACCGCGATCACAGAGTCAGTTCCTCGATCCTGCCTGGTATGTAATTTTTTACATACCGATCAGCTTTATCCCTTATCCACTTGCCAAGGCAATTTGGATGACACTGCTTCAGTTTTCTGTGGGTCTTTCGGTTTTCCTGGCGATTGAACTCGCCGGGCTCAAATTGAGAACACCCGGAGTTATTCTGACTGTCGCTCTCGGAATGCTATTCTACCCCTTTGTTCGCGATTATCTCAACGCCAATATGCTCCCGGTGTTCATGGCAATCACGCTGCTGGCAATCAAACTGGCTTTGAACCGCCAGGGCAATTATGCCGGCTTTTTGATGCTGCTCGCGCTTTGGATGAATCCCGCGGCAATTTTTGTGACCATTTTTCTGTTAATCATCCTGGCAGGACGCCGGGATCCATCCATGCTGCGAATTCTCTTGATCGGATTTGCTTTTCTGCTTGTTACCAGCCTGATTCTCTTTCCTGGTTGGACAGCAGATTGGTTTGCCAACATTATCCTGGTTGAACCGGGGCTCGACTGGTTGCTCACCCCCTGGATGGGAGTCGCGTCTGTTTTCCCGGGTGCCAGCAGGCAGATTTCCATTATTCTGCACCTGGCTGCTTTCATAATATTGTTGGTGGAATGGTACGGTATCGCTGGGCAGAACGAGCGTTCGGTTCAATGGAAACTCATGCTGACGCTGACTTTCAGCTATTTCTTCAATCTGTTCTCTGATGGATCAGCGCTTTTGTTTGTTTTACCCGGATTTTTTGCGATCTTCAAATATTTGTCTGAAAAATGGAAAGTCTCTGGTAAAATTCTTTATTGGATCGCTTTTTTTATTACAGGTTTTGCTTCCTGGTGGCTGACTGTCGATCCACTAACCGCGTTTCCTAAAACACACAGCTTGATAATATTACTTGTTCCTTTACTCGTAATCCTTGGCTTAAATTGGTTTCGTTGGTGGGCAGTCTCAAGCCCAAAAGCATTAATTGAATCAAACTAATTCATTATGGAGGTTTATTATGGCAAAGAAAAGAATTGGAATTTTAACTGGCGGTGGGGATGTCCCCGGTTTGAGTATCGCAATCAAATCGGTGGTTATGGATAGTATTGATCACGATTATGAAGTAATCGGCATTCGCCGCGGCTGGTTGGGCTTGTTAGGCTATGATATCGATGATCAAAGCACCCATGATCTTTATATCAGGGAGCTTACTCCCAACGTGGTCCGCAGAGTTGATCGTGCCGGGGGTACCTTTTTGCACACATCCCGCACCAATCCAGCAAAAGTGAGACCCGAAGACACTCCTGAGTTCCTTCGGGATAGTGCTTATGGCACAGTGATTGACCCAGAGACCGGAACGAAAGATTATACAGATTATGTCCTCAAAGTCATCGAGCAGCTCAACCTCGATTCCTTGATCACAATTGGTGGGGACGACACGTTGAGCTTTTCGTCCAGGCTGCATAAAGAGGGCATTAATTTGGTCGCAATCCCAAAAACCATGGACAATGACGTGCTGGGAACTGATTACTGCATCGGGTTCTCCACAGCCATCACTCGCGCTGTAAACCATATCACCTACTTCCGCTCCAGCGTCGGTTCTCATGAGAGGATTGGAGTTGTTGAGCTGTTCGGACGCAATTCTGGCGAAACGGCACTGATCACTGGCTACCTCTCCCATGTGGAGCGCACGATCATCTGCGAAGTGCCCTTTGACCTTGAAAAATTGGTTTGGATGCTGGATGCTGACAAGAAAGCCAACCCCTCACATTACGCGATTGTGGTCATCTCTGAAGGCGCCGTGCCAATCGGTGGGCATGTGATGCAGACCGGCACCCCTGATGCTTATGGTCATCGCAAACTGGGCGGCATTGGTGAAATGTTGTCTGAAAAGATCAAGGACATCACCGGCAACAACACCATGTACCAGCGCCTTGGTTACCTGGTACGAAGTGGTCCGGCGGACAGCCTCGACAGAATGGTCTCGATGAATTTCGGCTTGCTGGCGTTCCAACTGACCTGCAAAGGTGATTTTGGCAAGCTTGTCGGCATCACCGACGGAAATTACTCTGCTGTACCGATTGAAACTGTCGTCAGCGGCAAACGCCATGTCAATGTGGATATGTACTATGATGTAGATCGATACCAACCCAGGATTAAATCGGTATTGGGTTTGCCGATGTTCCTGCACTAAGATGGATACGCCCGGGCGATTATCGCCTGGGTATACTTTTTATTATGGGTACCGAAGCACAAGCGGCTGATTGGGAAAGATACTGCCTGATTCCTCGCGTATTGATATTCCCGGTTGACGAAAAAGGTCGTGTCTTGCTCCTGAAAGGAGCGAAAGATAAAAAAATTTGGGCAAACCTGTGGAACGGACCAGGCGGTCACATCGAGCGGGGTGAAAGCGTGCTCCAGGCTTGTCGGCGGGAATTGCTGGAGGAAACCGGGCTTCAAGCAGAGATTCTTATCCACTGCGCGCAAATAATTGTCGATACTGGCAACAACCCTGGAATTACCTTTTGCGTTTTCAAGGCTAAAGGCTTGAGCGGGGATGTCGTGCCTTCATCTGAAGGAGAACTTGAGTGGTTCACCGTCAACCAGGCGTTAAAGCTTTCGTTGGTTGATGACCTTTACACCCTTTTGCCCCTCGTGATGCGGCACCGCCGAACCGAAAAACCATTTTGGGGACATTATTCCTACGACCACAACAACCAGTTGATCATGCGCTTCACTCGTTGAGCGAATGTCTGTCGCGCATCGCACCTAACCCTGCTGGCAGCATCATTGGGCGTTATTGCTTGCTTCCATATGTTCGAAGGGTATTAGTTCCAGGCTAGAGTATGTAAGAAATGCCGGCGAAGGCATGGAATAATATTGGTTCTGATCCGTGATATTTCCGCGATTTTTATTCGGCTTTCTCAAAAAAAACCAAAAGCGTATCCCCGTACTTCCTCGAATCGAATACCTCAAAATGCTCCAACAACAACTCTTCCCACTCAATCGGGTTTATCTGCACGATAATCTGCCCCTGATCACTCAGCAAACGTGGGTCCGCGTCAATCATGCGAATCGCTTTTTGCCACATTTGGCGATATTGGGGTGGTGCGATGTAGATCAGGTCAAAAGCAAGTTTGGGTCGATTTTGCAAATATGCGAAGGCATCTGTGCGAATTACTTCTGCCTGGTTAGAAAAATGAGTGGTTTTTAGATTCTGCTGGATTGTTCTGACCGCCTGCTGGCTTTTATCCAAAAAAGTGACAAAGCTTGCTCCCCGGCTGAGTGCCTCGATCCCAACCGCGCCTGTTCCGCCAAAAAGATCCAAAATTTGGTTTTCATCAATTTCGCTGCCCAGGATGTTGAAAAGAGCTTCCTTAACGATATCAGTGATCGGACGAGTAGAATCACCAGGGACGGTTTTCAAACGCATCCCTTTGGCTCGACCAGCGATAACACGTAAACTCCCCATATTTATATAGAGAGTTTCTCCCGCAAGTATGCGATCGTATCGGTAAGTCCCTCGCGGATGCTTACTCGCGGAGCCCAGCCGAGGATCGTCCTGGCGCGGGTGATATCTGGTTGTCGGCGTTCCGGGTCATCTCCCAAACGCTCCGAAGCGTTGATGCTGAGTCCGGTGTGGTTATCGCACAGTTCATTGATTAAGCTTGCGAAATCCTTTACTGAGGTTTCAACAGGGTTTCCAATGTTGACAGGCATGTGTTCGTCTGACAGCATCAGTCTGTAAATGCCTTCGATCAGGTCACTGACATAGCAGAAACTGCGGGTTTGTTCACCGCTTCCATAAATTGTCAGCGGCTCTTTGCGCAGAGCTTGCTGAATAAAATTCGGGACACTCCTGCCATCGTCAAGCCTCATTCTTGGACCAAAGGTGTTAAATATGCGCACAATGCGCGTATCCACGCCATGGAAATTATGATACGCCATCGTCAACGCTTCGGCGAATCGTTTTGCCTCATCGTAGACCGAGCGAACTCCTACAGGGTCACAATTCCCCCAATAGGTTTCAGGTTGAGGGTGCACCAGGGGATCACCGTAAATTTCACTGGTGGATGCCAGCAGAAATTTTGCCTTGTGTTTCAAAGCCACACCAAGCCCGTGATGCGTCCCCAAGGCTCCCGCTTTCATGGTTTGTATGGGAAGATTGGGGTAACCCAGGGGAGATTGTTTGCTGGGGCTGGCAGGAGAGGCGAGGTGTAAAACAAAATCCAGCGGGTCATCGATTTCGATGTACGTGGAAACGTCTTGTTCCATTAAAGAAAAATTGGGATTGCCCTCTAAATGCGACAGATTTTCGCGTTTTCCGGTAATGAAATTATCAAGACCGACAACCTGGTGACCCTCCGCCAGGAGCCGATCAGTCAGATGTGAACCCAGGAAACCTGCTGCGCCTGTGATTAGTATTCTCATGCCGCTCCTTTTCTTTTTCCAGGGTCGTTTAGAGTATAATCAAGCGACCTTAGACGGAAGAATTATAGCATGTCAGAGAATCCTAAAAAAGCCTTGAACGACCACACAGCCTTGATGAAGATCGAAGCTTTGCTTTTCGCAGCGCCAGGGCTGACCAGCGTTGAGCAACTTGTGCAGGTCACCGGTCTTAAAAAGAACGAAGTTGAGCAGGCTCTGGGGGAAATGAAAGCCCACTATTCTGAAATGCACGGCATACGCCTCCAGAATGTCAAAGGGCAGTTCCAGTTGATGACTGCACCCGAATTTTCCAACGATATTGAGACCTTCCTTGGTTTGGAAGTCACCTCGCGGCTCACCCAGGCAGCCCTGGAAGCACTGGCTATCATAGCTTACAAACAGCCCACAACACGTCCTGAGATCGACAGCATCCGTGGTGTCAACAGTGACGGCGTGATTAAAAGTCTGCTTTCGAAGGGTTTGATTGAAGAATTGGGGCGTTCCGATGCTCCCGGTCGCCCGTTTTTATACGGCACTACACCAGATTTTATGCAATATTTTGGTCTGGAGAGTATGGACCAATTACCTGAAATTGATTTTGAAGCGCTCTTCAGCACCGAAAGTGATGCTGAAAGTGAAGAAAGAAAGTTGTTGAAAGACTAATGGCAGAAGAACGTGTCCAAAAAATTCTGGCAGCCGCTGGATACGGCTCCAGGCGAGCATCTGAAAAACTGATTGAAGCAGGCAGAGTCAAGGTCAACGGAAGGGTGATCCACCTGGGAGATCAGGCAGATGCCTCCAGGGATTCTATTAGCGTAGACGGAAAACTTATCCGGAAAACGATCCAAAAAATCTACATCGCCTTGAACAAACCCAAAGGTTATCTCTCGGATATCGACCTCAACCATCCTCGTCCGACAGTTAACGACTTGATAGGTATCCCTGAACCTTTATTCGCGGTTGGTCGGCTCGACCTTGAGAGCGAAGGTCTCATCCTGATGACTAACGACGGAAAAATGGCGAACCGTCTGACTCATCCACGCTTTGAACACGAAAAGGAATATGAAGTTTTCGTGGTCACCGAGCCGGATGCGGAACAGCTGGCAATCTGGCGTCGGGGTGTGGTTATGGAAGACGGCTATCGCACCCTGCCCGCAAAAGTCGAAGTGATGAACAACGCCAACAACGGCACCTGGCTTCGAATAATCCTGAAAGAAGGCAAAAAACGTCAGATCCGTAAGGTTGGCTCCCGGATTGGGCTGCCCGTGGGCAAAATTAAACGTGTACGCATCGGTACTTTGAAACTTGGCATATTGCGTCCAGGCGAATGGCGTTATCTCACAGATTACGAAGTTAAGAAGCTGCTTGAATACACCAGCCCAAAAAACGAAAAAACTGGCAAAACTCATTGAGTTTGCGGTCCGGGCTTCACCCTCATCAAAAGAACGGGTTGCGGAACCCGTTCTCTATACTTTAAACATCGACAACATCTACGAATCAACAGACACTGTCGAGAGCGCCTCTGTCAACTTTTCAGCAAATTCTTTGCTTATTCCTTCTCCGCAATTATCCCGGTCTTCCCGCCTGATAAACCGCTTTAATTCTGGCAAAGGCACCACGGGGTAGGGCGCACCCTCCAGCTCCCCCACCTTGTTCGACGCCAGCATCAGCACGACAACCGGCTGAAGCTGTGGTTGTTCTTCTGATGGAATACCCATTTTTGCCAGCTGTTTGTGGATATCCCGCGATGCATCTGCAACTTCACGTTCGGGGTTGACCATCGTCTCCTGCCCCATAAACCGTTTAAATGGTCCTACACCAGAGTGTTTCCATTTGCCGTTCTCAAAAGAAATTGTTCCTGAGCTGGTAACAAGTATAGGTAGCCACAAGCGGCAAGGACCCAAAAGAAGGTATGGCACGGGTGTTGCATAGGAAAAAAAGGTGTATTCATGCCTGAGTTTGCCAAATACCTCGGTAAGATACTCATCAAAACGCGGCTCCCTGCCAAAACGGTTCATAAAATACATGCTTACCCTGGTGAGGGAAATGCCGGCAATCATACCAGCATAGGCATACAGCAGCTTACTCATATCGCCTGATATCGCGAAATAGGCAGATATACCCAGAACCACAATGGTAATAATAAAAAGCGCTTTGCCGATATTCTTGTTTTTCTTGATGTACTTTTCATTGATAACTAACTTCATAATTGATTACTCCGTTGGGCGCAGTGCGTCCCGTAAATTTTTAAGTAGCTCTGATTGTACCGCGTTGTTTGCTCGTTCTATCGAATTAACCACTGCGCGGGCGTCTGAGCGACCATGCCCGATGAACACCAGCCCATTCAACCCCAACAGTGGTGCCGAACCAACTTCTGCCGGATCCAGCATTTTGCGCACTTCATTGAACGCTGGTTTCGCCAGCAGTGCGCCGAGCTTTGTTCGCGTGCTGGACATCAATTCATCTTTTAATGTGAGCATAATCAGTTTCGCGACAGCTTCGACCGATTTCAAGAGCACATTGCCGGTAAAACCATCCGTAACCGCCACGTCCACTTGCCCGCCAAAAAGCTCTTTCCCCTCGATGTTGCCCACAAAATTGGGCACACCTGCCTGCATCAGCGGTCCGGCTTGTATGGTTAGCTGGTTGCCTTTTCCTTCTTCTTCGCCGTTGGAGATCAGCCCAACCCTGGGGTTCGCCACACCGAGCATATGCCTCGAGTAAACGCTCGCCATGCGTCCAAATTGCACCAAAAATTCAGGGCGCACCTGCGCGTTGGCTCCAATGTCCGCTATCACACACTTGCCGCCCTCCACCGGGAAAACAGCCGCCAGGCAGGGTCTGTCGACGCCTGGCAGCATCCCAAAAGTCTTGATCCCAAAATACATTGCCATGCCGGTATTGCCGGCAGTTACAAACGCATCAGCCTTTCCCTGCGTCACCAGCTGCATCCCGACCACCATGCTGTTGTTCTTCTTTGCCCTGGCATCACGGATATGGTCTTCCATATTCAAGGCTTCGGGCGCATGCTGAATTGAGATTCGGCTCTTGTCGCCGTCCAGCCTGGCAAGCGCTGGAGCCAAAACTTCCTCATCGCCGGTCAAAATAATATCGACAGCAAGCTTTTTCGAGGCAAGGATTGCCGCCTCCAGTTCGGGGGTGGGGCGCTGATCGCTGCCCATTGCGTCGAGTGCGATTGTAATTTTCATTGCTCTCCAATCGCGGCTTTGCTTGACAAAGACCGCAGTTTCGTTATAATCTAATCTCACATTTGCGCTGGTGCTGGAATTGGCAGACAGGCCTGGTTGAGGGCCAGGTGTCGCAAGACGTGAGGGTTCAACTCCCTCTCAGCGCATCCAAAAAGAGCAACATCCGTTGCTTTTTTTGTTTAAGGAAACGCCCGGCGCAGCCAGGTCTCCGGGTTTACCGGTGTACCCTGTATATCAACTTCAAAGTGCAAATGCGGACCTGTAGAGCGTCCGGTGTTGCCGATCAGTCCGATCAGTTGACCAGGTTGAACCACCTCGCCTGCCTCGACCAAAATCTCACGAAGGTGCATATAAATCGTATAAACTCCCAAACCATGGTCGATCACGATGCAGTTTCCGCGCACAACCTGGTCTGGAAAGACCCCAGCCACCGTACCAACTGCTGGCGCGTAAACATCAATGCCAGCACAATAGCCCAGGTCCAGTCCGGTGTGATAATACAGTCCGGGGTCGTCGTTATAGGTCCTGCGGCTGCCAAAGCGCGAGATGATACAGTCTGCATCCTGCGCCGGTGAATACCACAGACCGCTCCACTGCTGGACGGGCGAAACCGGCTTTACAACCTCCTTGAAGATGGCGTTCTCAGCCGCTTCTTCAGGAGTGCCGATAGTCAACGGGTCGACTTGCAGTGGTTTGTCTGTCGCGTAGTTGCCTGAATTGATCATCACATATTGATCAAAACGATAGGTTTCGCCTTCGGCATTGGTGAATTCCATGGTTAGCGGATACACACCAACCTCGGTCAGTGCATGGATTCCGCCATACGCCATTTGGACGCCCGCACCCATATCCACAAACACCGGTTCCACCCCAGCCAGCGTAGCCTTCACGGAAACCGGTTCATCACTGCTTATCTTAATCAAAAAAGTATCGCCCTGGATTAAGGGCAAATTGTCGATAACAACTTCCTTCAATCCGGGTATCGCCAGGTTGCTGGGCGAGTCGACCTCGCTGGGTTTGTAATACGTGTCCATCGGCAGCCCGCGCGTTGGGTTTTCGAGCCGGTTCAAATGCGAGAGCTCCCAGGTGTTCATGCCGGCGAGGATTGATGACTCAAAAAAAGATTGACCCTGCTTGAGCGAAGCAATCGTCTCCATCCCCTGGCTGTCTTCCGAACGGGTCATGACGATATCGCGCCCGATAAAAAGCTCGGAGGGGCTGGTCAGCTTGTTTGCCTTGATCAGGTCGGCTGGTTCTGCCCGGCTGCGCCGGCTAAGACTGGTAAGGCTCGACCCGAGCGGCACAAATTCGGTCGTCAAAACACCCTGCATCCCTGCCAATGTCGGAATTTTCAATCGGTCCCCCGGGTGCAGCCCGTTGTCACCCAGTCCGTTCAGCGCCTGGATGTCTTCGACAGTGGTGTCAAACCGCAGCGCGATCCAGGAGAGTGTGTCGCCATAAACAACAACATATTCGGGGTAGGTTACCGCCTGGGCAGAGACCCTGCCTGGCACTGCAAAAAGGGTAAGGGCAACCAAAAAGCTGATCACGCAAAGAATTATGCGGCTTGCGAAGGAAGGGTTGGTATAATCTCTCATATTCAACTGCTAAGTTTACCATTATTTGAAAGGATGCCGATAATGAGGATTACAACCTGGAACGTCAACGGAATCAGAGCGATCGTAAATAAAGATGGGTTCGACTGGATGGATGAGATTAAGCCGGACCTGTTGGGGCTCCAGGAGATCAAAGCCAAGCCCGAACAGGTGCCCGGGCTGCTACTTGAGCACCCTGAATATCAGAGCTTCTGGCATTCCGCGGAGCGTCCGGGTTACAGCGGCACCGCCGTGCTCTTCAAACAAGAGCCGCTATCCATCCAGACCGGGCTCGATATGCCGGAATATGACGACGAAGGGCGCACGATCCGGGTCGAATATGACGATTTTTTCGTCTACAACATCTATTTCCCCAATGGTGGTCCCAAAAACTGGCGTGTAGATTTTAAACTTGGTTTTTATGCCCGTCTGCTCGAATTGTGCGACGAGCACCACCGCCTGGGAGAGAATGTGATCCTCACCGGGGATTTCAACACCGCTCATAATGAAATTGACCTGGCAAACCCCAAGGCGAACCAGAAAAATACTGGCTTTTTGCCCGAAGAGCGTGCCTGGATCGATAAATACCTCGAGCACAATTTCGTGGATGCCTTTCGCGCAATCTACCCCGACCGTGTGGCGTATACCTGGTGGGATTATCGCACTAACGCCCGCCCGCGCAACGTAGGCTGGCGCCTGGATTATTTCCTGGTCAGCTCCCAGCTGATGGAGCGTGTGAAGGATGTCGAAATCCACGACGAGATCATGGGCTCCGACCACTGCCCGGTAAGTTTAATTTTGCGGGATTAGGGACCGGGGAGCTGTGAATGAGCTTGCCTTCTCCTTTGGAGAAGGGGGACCACGAAGTG
>ENA-UOOH01002269-UOOH01002269.1-fermentation-metagenome-genome-assembly--contig:-NODE-2269-length-16922-cov-61.184206_pt1 | contig 16922 bp, 17 predicted proteins | sample MGYA00245778_ERZ724025 | MGnify/ENA primary metagenome ERZ724025 (study PRJEB28704, sample SAMN03018313) | fermentation metagenome | biome: anthropogenic terrestrial biome; feature: soil... | reverse complement strand
TGGAATACCTGCAAGCCCTTGAGAAAAAAGAAGGTGGTGTCTGTGATTATCTGGGGAAATGAGTAAGTTTAAACCTTGAAAGGGTGGGCAAAGCGAGTGAAATAATTGTGACTACTCCCATCACTGAAGTGATGGGCATCTATCGGTAATCCGAAGAGATTGTAATCCCAATCTCAGTATGTTAATAGCTGCATTGTGATCTCTATCAAGAGTAAGACCACAGTAAGGACAACTATGTATTCTCTCTGATAGTTCTTTTTTAACTATTTCACCACATCCAGAACACATTTGTGATGTATTACATGGATTGACAAGCTCTACACGTTTACCAGCCCATACTGCCTTGTAAGACGTGATAGTTACAAGCTTATTCCATGCAACATCAGCTATGTGTTTTGCTAGTTTGTGGTTTTTAATCATACCTTTGATGTTCAAATCTTCAAAAGTAATCAAATCATAAGCTCTGACAAGATCAAGACTTACTTTCTGTACAAAATCTTCTCTCTTATTTGATATTCTTTCGTGAACCCGTTGAACAGCTTTCAAAGCCTTTACTCTTTCCTGTGTTCCCTTTTCAAGCTTGGAGAACTTTCTTTGAACTTTTGCAAGTGCTTTTTCTTCTGTGACAAAGAATCTAGGATTAGGTACACAATTACCGTCAGAAAGCGTTAAGAAACTCTTGATACCTACGTCTACACCTACCGATAATCCGGTCTTTTGTAATTCCAAAGGAGTATCAGTTTCAACAAGAAAAGAAACATACCATTTTCCTGTAGGCATCTTACGAACGTTTAGCCTTTTAATTTCACCTTCTACTGGTCTGTGCAACTTGATCTTAATGTCGCCTATTTTTGAAAGTGATAATTTGTCAGAATCCAGAGAAAAGCCTGATTGAGTATAAGTGAAACTGTCATACCTTCCATATCCTCTGAATCGAGGATAACCCGCTTTTTCTCCGATTTTTACCCTTCGGAAAAAAGCTTGAAAAGCAAGGTCTACTCTTTTGACTATTTCCTGTAGTACCTGGGAATGAATGGTTTTCAATTCAGGTTTTTCTTTCTTCCATTCAGGAATCATTTTCTTAGAATCATAGTATCCTATGTTCTTTTGCTCTGATTCCCATGCATTTTTCCTGAGTGCAAGTGTTTCATTATATGTCCATCTGCAAAGCTCAAGAGTATTATTCATAGTTGTTTTTTGAGCCTTTGTAGGATAGACTCTATACCGAAACACTTTCAACAATCATTTCACCTTTTGAGTTTCAATATACAATTTTACAGTGTCTTTTGTTGTATCTCCACAAGTTCCAACATAATAAGAAGGATTCCAGAGATGACCATTACATAACCTACTTCTGATTTCAGGATGCATTTGAAAGAGTTTCTTTGCAGTAATACCTTTGAATATTTTCACAATATCAGCAGGTGCAAACTTTGGATGCATGATAATGAAAAGATGCACATGATCCGACATAACTTCCTGAGTGACAAGAGTTACACCTTTTTCTTTTGCTATCTTTTCATGAAGCTCTTTTAAATCTTCAGCTATTTTTCCAATAAGGACTTTTCTTCTATATTTTGTAGACCATACGAAATGATAATTTGTGTTATACACACAACCTCTTGCACTTATCCAGCGTTCTTTTCCTGTCATATTAGTATATACACATGGTAACCATATGTATATTAATTTAACGGTATTATGTTGGGAAGTTGATGGGCTGTATCCCACCATTGAAATGGTGGGGATTAGCCCTTCCTTCCTCCTAAATCAAATGGATGCGATCCTTCCTGCATCAGTTATAATGTACCCGTTTTCTCCGTCTGCTATATACCCCATTGCTTTGAGTTCCCGCAGGTGGTTATAAGTCATCCCCTTCGAAATTCCGGCAGTTGTGGCTAACTGGGCAACTGCAGAGTTTCCTTTCTGGATTTCTTCAAGTATCAATTTTTTTGTTTCCGAGAGATTGAAACTCAGCACCGGAAAATCAACCATAAAACTATCCTCTTCGGTTACATACACAACTCTCTGTACCATGTCATTCCTTGCATATGCCCCGAAAAGTGCCCCAAAAGCCTGCGGCTTCCGTCCGCCAGACACATTTACAATCACCTGGTTGCCCCTGGCATGTTCCTGTTCAATCAGTTCAGCAACATCTTTTGCAACCTGGACGGTGTCATAAACAGATGTATACTTTTTTTCAAATTCAAGCGCATTTTTGAAAGTCTTCTCAATCGTTTCCTCGGATTGGACCTTCTTATCAGGCGCCCCTTCTTCTGATAGCAATATGATTTTTGAAGGGGATAGCCTTGTCACGCAGATAATAACAGGCTCAAGGGAATAGATTGTGGAGATAAGTGTAAGCTTTGACATTAAGTGCTTATTATTGTGGGGGTGGGTTAAATGTTTTACTGTATGGTTATTGTCCTATTTTTTAAATTAATTTATTGATTATTATAATTAATTTTAGAAATGTATATATATTAATAATACATTGAACGTTTAATATATACAAATTTACTTTTAATTTAAAAATTCTGATGATAACGTGGATAACTTAGATAATAATTTAATATTTAAAAATTGGGGAAAATCAGGCTCTTTTGAAGGCAAAGAACTTGATTATCACCTACTTGTATATCACTGCCTGGATGTTGCAGCGGGTAGACATTATTAATGTTTGGGGAAAGTGTCTCGATGTTGGGAACAATATTCAAATACTGGGGCAAGGCTGAAGAACTAACTTGCCACTCATTGCCTTACCACTGTATGGATGTTGTTGCAGTGGCTGATCAATGGTGGGAGCACAGCCCGAGTATACGTCGCAGTTTTTCTCAAGAAACAGGCTTGTCTGAGGAGCAAACCTATGCTTGGGTAATGTTTTTTGTTGCTTTACATGATCTTGGCAAATTTGATATTAGATTTCAAATGAAAGCATTGGATCTAGCAAAGAAAACTTACAAGGCTAATTTGCCTAAGAGCATCGGAGGTAAATCTTATTTTCATGGTGATGAGGGATATACTTGGTTTGTACAGGAAAGTGATTCTTATTTTGGAGATATTGAGCGACAAAGTTGGTTACAAGATTGGTTTGCTTCTGTTGCAGGACATCATGGAACAATACCTACCCATAGTGAACCAAATCCCCCCCCATTTGTTGAAGAATCCATTAAGACACAAGATAGTGCTGCTCGTCAAGAATGGATACAAGAGCTAAACCATCTTTTTCTGAAACCAGCAGGTATTTCTTTTGCCGACATTCCGCTAAAAAATCCACCAATTCTACTTGCAGGATTTTGTAGTGTTTGTGATTGGTTAGGTTCTAATAGAGATTATTTCGAATTTCAAGAGAATAGTCTATCTCAAAAAGATAAGAATGGTCCATCTCTGAAAGATTACTTTGTTATAAGAAAAAGAAAAGCATTGAAAATTTTGGAAGACTTTGGCTTGTTATCCCATATTAATACCAAAGGTGGAATGAAAGCTCTTTATCCTAAATATAATCCTCAAAACATACAGGTATTAATCGATAAGTTATTTTTACAACAATCATTAGTGATAATTGAAGCTAATACCGGAAGTGGAAAAACCGAAGCTTCGTTAGCCTATGCTTCTAAATTATTGGCGCAGGACTTAGCTGACAGTTTAATATTTGCCTTACCTACACAGGCAACTGCAAATGCAATGTTAGAACGATTAGAGAGTGTTGCTGGCAGAATATTTGGAGACAGAGACAATGTTATACTGGCACATGGAAAACGGGATTCAAATGAACATTTCAAAAAGATGATAGAACGTTACAAACGTTCCACTTCTTGTCAGGATGATTTTGAGGCTGGAGCGCAATGTAGTGAATGGTTGTCTTCCAGTCGGAAACGCTCATTTTTAGGACAAATTGCTGTAACTACGGTTGATCAGGTTATGCTGTCAGCAATACGTCCTTTACGGCATTATTTTGTGCGCAGTTTTGGAATTGGAAAAGGCGTTTTGATTATTGATGAAATTCATGCATATGACGCTTATATGTATGGCATTTTAGAAGCTGTGATTAAACAGCAGAAGCAGGCTGGAGGTAGTGTTATTTTATTATCTGCAACCTTGCCTGCATACCAGAAACAATCACTACTCAAAGCATGGGGTATTGAAACAGCAATAAATGAACAGGCATATCCACTGATTTTACAGGCAACCAATAATGATGTTCATGCATTCAAATTGGAGAATCAGGAATCCGGTCAGGAAAAAAGCGTTGAAATTGAGCTGTGGAAAAATGATGATTGCAGTATAACGACAAAACAGCTTGAACAGATAGTTCATGCGGCAGAAAATGGGGCTAAAGTTGGGATAGTATGTAATCTGGTCGACGACGCGCAAAGATATGCCCATATCCTCAGTCAAATGACCTCTGTACCAGTTGATATTTTTCATTCAAGGTATAGATATTGCGATCGAATGGACAAGGAAAAAATGGTAAAAGACCATTATGGAAAAGATAGTCCCAATGAAGGCAGGATATTAATTGGAACACAAGTTATTGAACAATCATTAGATATTGATTTTGATTGGTTAATTACTTTTATATGTCCAGTTGATCTACTTTTTCAGCGCATAGGAAGACTACACAGGCATTTAAAACGGCGTCCTGATTCCTATAAAAATCCTTTATGCACCGTTGTGATGCCTAATATCGATAATTTGGACCTGCTGGAAAATCCAAAAAAAATATATGGGTTACACGATCATATTTATAAAAATACAAGAGTTCTTTGGCGTACTCAATGTTTATTGGAACAACACAGTGAAATAAAATTCCCAGATGCATATCGTGAATGGATCGAATGTGTTTATGACAAAGACACCTGGGAAAATGAGCCTGAATCATTAACTAAATTACATGAAGAATATGAAATAGAACAGTGTGCAAGCAGGTTCGTTTCAAAGGGATTAACTCAGGCAAACACTTATTTTAGAGATTCTGAAGGTAATGCCAGTTCCTTGACAAGAGAAGGGGAAATGAATCTAAGTGTAATTCCAGTGATGGAAGAAAGAAGGATACGATGCTTTTTGGACGATACACCTGTTCCAAAATCCAGCGATAAATATGATCGTGAACAATTGAGTCAAAATAGTATAGGTGTTCCGAGTACCTGGGAAGTAATACTACCATCCCCAAAATATGGCTTGCACTACCTACTCATGATGAAAACTGAAGATGGTTGGCGGTTTGATTACGAGGGTGGTTACTTGCTTTACACTCAGGGTAGAGGTTTACAAAGGGTTAAAACATGAAAAGCTTTAATTTACTGACTGAAAATTGGATTCCGGTACAACAACAAGGACAATTTGAAACTATCAGTCTTAAGCGCTTGCTTTGTAGGGATGAGGACTGGCAAATCTGCATGTCAAGGGACGATATGGAACTAGCTGCTTTGCAATTGATAGTTTGCATTGTACAGGTTGTGTTCATGCCAGATGATGAAGACTGTTTGATGGATGCCTACAAGAAACCGATGAATGAAGCGGATTATGATAAAGGAATACTGTCACTCATGGAATGGTTCGATGTATTGCATCCTAAATATCCGTTTATGCAAACTGCTAATGTAAAACCAGAAATTAAAAACAAAAAAGTTGTGAATTGGGCGTCAATTCAAAAATTATTTGTGGGATTGCCCGAAGAAAGTAGTACATCCGAATCCTCTAATGCCTTTTTTAATGCTGGTGATGAAATTGATTGTATTAGCTTTGGCGAGTCAGTCATTGCTTTGTTTCAACAAGCAACTAACGGTTTTTCACTTGGAGGTAGATTTTACTCAGTTGGATTAAAAGGCTCCATGCCAATAACTACATTAATACAGGAAAGCAGTTTACGTAAATGTATTTGGTGTAATGTTATAAATAAAGATTTTTTAAAGGAAACTTCTTCTCTCCTTGATGGAGATAAAAACAATCAACCTACTTGGGTTGTTTCTCCCTCATTTGATTCAAAAAGTCCAGAATATGCTCATACAATTGGCTTGTTGCGAGGACTTTTCTGGCAACCTGCAAGAGTTAAATTAGACGTTGATGATAATTTTCAAGTAAAAGGATTTTTTAAAGAACAAGGGATGAGCTACGTCAAAGATTTCTGGCAACATCCACATACGCCAATTGATATTATCAGGTTGAAAAATAATAATCAAAAAGAAAAGCCATTTCTCTCAGCAAAACAAGATTTGCCATTATGGGGACAAATGCTGAGTTTCTTTTACACACAAAGTACTGAGCAAGAAGGATTTAGTCGGGCTTTAGTTGTATCTCACTATGCGAAAATAGTTGGTCGTAAAAAATCAATTAATTTGGCCGTGGGTGGTTATGTGCAAGGAAACTCTACAGAAAGTCTAGCAGGCAGAAAACATGAAATGTATAGTATATCTTCAGGATGGGAAAATCAGATTGCAGAGATGAGTTTACTAATTTCATATGGATTGGATGCTCAAAAGGCACTTGATTATTCTATTTATTCATTTGGTAAGGAATTAAGAGAAATAAGAATTGTGAGAAATAAAGAAAAACCCTCTAAGTTAATTACGAATTTGATGAATCAAGCTAAAAATCTTTATTTCAATAATTCCGAAGAAATATTTCATAGTATAATGAGAGAGCTTGATGTAAATGATGTATCCAAGTACAATGACAATTTTGTTCAATTGGCTATAGGTACATTTGATACTATTTTTTTACCTTATGAACACGACCCCAAGTTGTTAAAAGCTATTGTTATGGGTCGTAAAGAACTGATCAAAAAGCTGATGAAAATAGGAGGAAATGCTTAATTTAAACAATAAATATGAGGAAGTAGGGGTTTTAAATATGGAAAAATTTACTGAACTTCATCAACGGTTCTGGCAGACACTAGATAACGGACAACGTGCTGAAATAAGGCGTGCTTCAACTCCTGAAGATCTGGAGTGTTTGCCGGCATTTTACCATCTTATAGGATACTACAATCCTAGAGAAACTAAACAGTTGGCACGTGTAGCGTTCTTTTTGCCTTTTGCTGAAAAAAATAATGAAGAAGCAAAGCCTTTAGGTAAACAACTCAATGAAGCAAAAATAAGTGAAAAACGTATTTTTCAGGTTGTACGTTCGACTTCACCAAACGATTTGGTTCAATTAAGGCGTGTAATTCAACAGGCTAAACTAAAGAGTCTCAATTGGGAGACATTTGGTAAAAGTTTGTTTTACTGGGGCAATGTTTCAAAAAAACAATTAGTTCAAAGTTTTTTTATTAAGACAAAAGATGAGGAGTAAACTATGACTGAAAAGAATTATGTCAACTACCACATTTTAATCTCGCATAGTCCATCCAATCTTAATCGGGATGACATGAATATGCAAAAAACTGCTATTTTTGGTGGCACAAAAAGAACGAGGATCTCAAGTCAGAGTTTGAAACGGGCGATGAGACATTCAGATTACTACAAAAACAATATTAGTCAACCTAGCGATCGAACTAAACAATTAGGAAAGGTAACCACAAAATATGTAGAAGTTTTGCAAGATAAATATGAAGAAAGTTTAATCAAATCTGTCATGTCATTAATTTCAGGTGAATCTGAAATTAAAGAGAATACACAATCTGGTGCAGTCGCTACATGGGCAGTGTCCGAAGTAGAACAATACTGCAAACTATATAAACAGTTGCAGGAGCAATACCCTGAACCCAAAGAATTCGATAAAGCCTGGAAAAATGCAACAGATAAAAAGAAGCTTTTAGATGACAAAACAAAACTATCACTATTTCGTGAAGCATTGCAAAATGGGAAAGACATTGCACTATCCGGTAGAATGGCAACGTCTGGAATTATGACAACTGTGGATGCTTCTCTTGCTGTTGCTCATGCAATCACCACACACACTGTCGATACCGAAATTGACTGGTTTACTGCAGTCGATGATTTGAATCAGGAAACAGGTGAAACCGGCTCAGCTCACTTGGATACAACTGAATTTAGTTCAGGTGTATTCTATCGTTATGCAAGTTTAAATCTTAGACAACTACAAGATAACTTAGGTAATGCCAGTCGTGAACAATCATTATCTATTGCCGCTCATGTCCTGCACTTACTTGCAACTGTCGTTCCTTCTGCCAAACAAAATTCTTTCGCAGCTTTCAATTATGCGGATTTTGCACTTGTTAGCCTTAGTGACCAACCCGTTTCATTAGCAAATGCCTTTGAAAATCCTGTTAAACCGAAAGCAAACGGACTAATGATTCCTTCTATCGAAGCTTTATCGAACTACCACAAAGCCATCTATACTGCCTACGGACTAAAAAATGACAAGCAAGCCCTCTTCAGCACTAAAGAATGCAGCTTTGAAAATATAGAGAATGAATACAGTGACTTTTCCACATTAAAAAAATGGTTGAAAAAAGATGGGAACTAACCCAGGAAATAAGCCATGAAGGAATTTTTAATAGTCAAATTGCAAGGTGCAATGCAGTCATGGGGAGGGCATACCTTTGAGGATTACCGTCCGAGCCACATATTCCCTACTCGCAGTGCGGTTGTTGGCTTGTTAGGAGCTTGCCTGGGCATAGACCGGTCAGATATCCAAAGCAGAGCAGACTTGAATGCTAGCTTTGAGCTCACTGTGAGAGCGGACCGTCGTAAGGTTCGAATAGAACAATTTGGACAAATCAAGGAAAAAATATTGAAAATGCAAAAGATGACTGATTACCATACTGTTCTGGACGCACGTAAAGTTAATGGAACCCCTAGGTCAGATGCAATTGTTTCTCATCGTGAATATTTGTGCGATGCTGAGTTCACATTAGCATTGGGTTTTAGAAGCAATGCAGTTTTTAGTTTAGAAAAGGTTAAAGCTGCTATTCAAAAACCATATTATACACCTTTTTTAGGACGACGGTCATGTCCCATACAGCGACCTTTGTTTGAAAATGTTATATTAGCTGAGGATGTCCAACAGGCACTTGCTCAAATTGAACCAAAAAAAGGAACATTATACAGTGAACAAATGCTAAAAGGTTCAGCACCTATGAGGATTCGGGATATTCCTATCCAAGACCCTGTGCGACAATTTGCCACACGAACAGTATACATTTTAGGAGATGAAAATGTATTTCAGTAAATGGTTGCTTGATTCAGGGAAGCCGATAGATCCGTATCAGTTACACAAAAAAATATGGCAATTATTCCCTGGTAAAGCTGATGAAGAAAGGTCATTTTTATTTCGGGTTGAAAAAGCTGGACAAAGATGTGTGCAACAAATATTGTTGCAATCCGTTTATCCACCACAAGCAACATCTAACGAGTTATTGTTGTTAAAAAAGCCAAAAGAAATCCATTTTGAAATAAAATCCGGTGGAAGATATAGGTTCATGTTGTGCGCTAATCCCACCAAAAGAATCAATGACAAAGATGGAAAAACAGAAAATCAAGGCAAAGTAAGAGTCCCTATTATTGATGAGGCAGAAATTATAGCATGGCTGAAACGGCAATTTGAAGGTAGTGCAGAGATAAATGCAGTTGAATTAACTCAGAGGAACTTGATTCATTTCCGTAAAACTAAAGAAGATCTGGTCCATTTTGGTAAAGTCCAAACTGTAACTTTTTTAGGGATATTAACTGTCACTGATTCAGAATTATTAATCGGGAAAATTACAAAGGGTATTGGTCCTGCTAAATCCTTTGGATGCGGCTTATTAACACTTGCCAAAATATAACTAATTCTACCTATCTGAGGTATTTCGATGCTTCCAAAGCTTAAACCAATTACGATAAAAGAGAGGTTCTCTCTGTTGTTTTTGGAAAGGGGAGAACTTGATGTTATAGACGGAGCTTTTGTACTTGTGGACAAAAACGGCGTTAGGACCCAGATTCCGGTTGGGGGAATTGCATGCCTGATGCTTGAACCTGGAAGCAGGGTGTCGCATGCAGCGGCAGTTCTTGCAGCTCGAGTAGGCTGTCTTCTGATCTGGGTTGGGGAAGCTGGGGTCAGGCTTTATTCTGCCGGTCAGCCGGGAGGGGCAAGGGCAGACCGTTTGCTTTATCAGGCGCAGCTTGCCCTGGATGACGAGGCGCGGAGAAAAGTAGTCCGAAAAATGTATGAGATGCGCTTCAATGAGACACTGCCCGAGAATTATAGTGTAGAACAAATGAGGGGAATAGAGGGAGCAAGAGTAAGAAAACTTTATGGGATTTTGGCAAAAAGAGCAGGGATAGAATGGAATGGCCGTTGCTATGACTATATGGATTGGGGTAGTGGAGATGTGCAAAATAAATGTTTGAGTTCTGCCACTTCCTGCCTTTATGGAGTTACGGAAGCGGCAGTTCTTGCAGCTGGATATTCGCCTGCAATCGGATTCATCCATACTGGAAAGCCAAGGTCTTTTATTTATGATATTGCTGATCTTTTTAAGTTTGAAACTGTTGTGCCGATAGCTTTCCAGATTGCAGCCAGAAATCCTTCAAACCCTGAGAGAGCCGTAAGGGTTGCTTGCAGGGACGTATTTAGAGAAACGAGGCTGCTGAAAAAAATAATCCCTGCTATAGAAGAAGTTTTAGCGACTGGAGGCCTCCCTCTTCCTGAAAAGCCCCCTGAATCTCTTCCTCCTGCAATTCCAAATGAAAGGGGTCTTAATGATGTTGGTCATCGTCCTTGAAAATACTACTCCCCGATTGAGAGGAAGATTGACCCTCTGGCTTCTGGAAATCAGGGCTGGGGTATATGTAGGAGACTATTCGGTTAAAGTAAGGGATATGATATGGGAAAATGTGGAAGCCGAGTTCAATGACGGAAACATTGAAGGAAGTGCGATTATGATCTGGTCCGCAAGAAACGAAATCGGATTTGATTTCAAAGTTCTGGGCGAAAACCGGAGAATTCCAAGAGATATGGATGGAATAAAGTTAATATCCTTTATGCCCGAAATTAAAACGGATGAGTAAATTAATCGGAGACATTATGTTTTTAAAATGCCGTATTCTTTATAATAAATTTGATATAAAGAATATATTATATGTTGCCGGAAAAATTTTTCCTCTTTCCAGTATAAAAGATGAACAGAGTTCCCCACACGCGTGGGGATGAACCGCCCACACAGCCCACCCAGAATACCCACAATTGGAGTTCCCCACACGCGTGGGGATGAACCGCTACTCGACATTTTCCCCTAACACAGTGGTGGGAGTTCCCCACACGCGTGGGGATGAACCGGCGGCACGCCTGACGGTGAGGGCATCCCGAATGAGTTCCCCACACGCGTGGGGATGAACCGAAGATCGTAGCTTTCAGAACGTTTTTACGGTGGAGTTCCCCACACGCGTGGGGATGAACCGAATTCAACATTTTTAAATAGGACGAACTCTTCGAGTTCCCCACACGCGTGGGGATGAACCGTTCCTTTGCCGTATGCGATCTTTCAATTTCAAGAGTTCCCCACACGCGTGGGGATGAACCGTGATATTGGTAGGCGGTTTTCGTCAGGTTCGTGAGTTCCCCACACGCGTGGGGATGAACCGATGGATGAGAAAACTTTCTCAGATAGTTCTAAGAGTTCCCCACACGCGTGGGGATGAACCGTACGGATGATAGATACAGTAAAATCGGAGAACGAGTTCCCCACACGCGTGGGGATGAACCGGCATCTAGCAGGGATAATAATGGATTCCTGCCGAGTTCCCCACACGCGTGGGGATGAACCGCAGTAGTCAATGATGCTAAAATGTCCTTCGCAGAGTTCCCCACACGCGTGGGGATGAACCGTTGGAAGGACTACCGCGATTATCTGTTAGATAGAGTTCCCCACACGCGTGGGGATGAACCGGTTCATTTTTGGGAGAGACTGGGAAGAACAGAGAGTTCCCCACACGCGTGGGGATGAACCGATATTGATGGGTTGAGGGTTGTAATTGAAAAGGAGTTCCCCACACGCGTGGGGATGAACCGTATCAACCCATCGGACGGAGGTAAGTTTTGCAGAGTTCCCCACACGCGTGGGGATGAACCGGCTTTCTGTGCTGGAATCAATGCCATGATAGAGAGTTCCCCACACGCGTGGGGATGAACCGACATAAACGGTAACGGTTTTCTCGATTTTGACGAGTTCCCCACACGCGTGGGGATGAACCGGTAAAACTGATAATGCCGATCTTCATCCTCGGGAGTTCCCCACACGCGTGGGGATGAACCGATAGATAACACATCATCATCGCCAAAAAACACGAGTTCCCCACACGCGTGGGGATGAACCGTCTGTTGTCAATGTCGTCTGCTCCGGTGAGTTGAGTTCCCCACACGCGTGGGGATGAACCGCATGAGGTGGACTCTGTGAGACGAAAAGTTGTGAGTTCCCCACACGCGTGGGGATGAACCGGTTGACATTGTTGATATAACCTGCAGGCAGTTGAGTTCCCCACACGCGTGGGGATGAACCGGAGATTATACAGGCTGTGTTGCCTACAAATCAGAGTTCCCCACACGCGTGGGGATGAACCGATATATATGCAATGTACTCGGTATGATGTATAGAGTTCCCCACACGCGTGGGGATGAACCGGAAACCGAGTCGATTGTCATGAACATGCGACTGAGTTCCCCACACGCGTGGGGATGAACCGTTTTCCAGATTCTTTTAAATTTTATAATGATAGAGTTCCCCACACGCGTGGGGATGAACCGCAATCGTGGCTGGGGGGAAATGGGCACATGCCGAGTTCCCCACACGCGTGGGGATGAACCGGTTGTTCCAAGCGGTCGGTGTCTGCCCATTAAGAGTTCCCCACACGCGTGGGGATGAACCGCTCCTGCTCAGGGGAACTACACATATGGTGCCGAGTTCCCCACACGCGTGGGGATGAACCGTAGGGGATATCATAGCGCACCCCTCCAACTCTGAGTTCCCCACACGCGTGGGGATGAACCTTTTTTAATACCCATTATCGCACCTGGTTTTTAGAGTTCCCCACACGCGTGGGGATGAACCGGTCTAGAACATCGGCAATTCCTTCGGCTTGAGGAGTTCCCCACACGCGTGGGGATGAACCGCTAGAACACTGTTTCTGGAAGAAAACGCTACGAGTTCCCCACACGCGTGGGGATGAACCGGTCAGATTTTCAACCCACTGCCCCTGTATGCTGAGTTCCCCACACGCGTGGGGATGAACCGTACAATCTTGAAAATAGGACCAGAGAACTTAAGAGTTCCCCACACGCGTGGGGATGAACCGCGTCAGTTAGGTTTAATGTTCTAGAAAAACACGAGTTCCCCACACGCGTGGGGATGAACCGATCAGAGGAAGAACTGATGCGCGTCAAGGAACGAGTTCCCCACACGCGTGGGGATGAACCGTAGGTATATAAACGTATTTATTATTTGTTTTAGAGTTCCCCACACGCGTGGGGATGAACCGTATTGGTGCGTGGGAATCTCTCCCTATGTATCGAGTTCCCCACACGCGTGGGGATGAACCGGGTATTTCGTGAAAATTGTTTCATGGAGACCGGAGTTCCCCACACGCGTGGGGATGAACCGAATCTTGTGATGTAGATATAATAACAGTCTACGAGTTCCCCACACGCGTGGGGATGAACCGACACCTCCATATCAGGAGGATTGCTCCATTGTGAGTTCCCCACACGCGTGGGGATGAACCGGAGTTTAACGTTTTTTAATTCGTATAATCCTAGAGTTCCCCACACGCGTGGGGATGAACCGTTATTTTGGCGGAAGAACAGAAACTTTCCAAAGAGTTCCCCACACGCGTGGGGATGAACCGCAGGGCAACACATGCTTGTTTTGCATGGTGCTGAGTTCCCCACACGCGTGGGGATGAACCGATAAATCGATATCAGGATGCCCTCCGGAGCATGAGTTCCCCACACGCGTGGGGATGAACCGTAGTCAATAATCCTGTAAAAATATTAAAAATAGAGTTCCCCACACGCGTGGGGATGAACCGTTGAAAAATTATATGTCTTTGAGTTATCGAGGGAGTTCCCCACACGCGTGGGGATGAACCGTTATATTGTAGATAACTACAAATTAATAATTAGAGTTCCCCACACGCGTGGGGATGAACCGCATAAATGTTGAACTGTCTACAGGTGAAAAAGGAGTTCCCCACACGCGTGGGGATGAACCGTAGCATATATTCCGCCTCCGACTCCAATACCAGAGTTCCCCACACGCGTGGGGATGAACCGACACATTCAAAAGAGAAATACCGGACGACCTCGAGTTCCCCACACGCGTGGGGATGAACCGCATGATTAGCGACACTCCTAGTTTTTGCGGGAGAGTTCCCCACACGCGTGGGGATGAACCGATAAACAGTAATGCATTTCTGGATTTCTTTTTGAGTTCCCCACACGCGTGGGGATGAACCGCAGTAGAAGAGAGGTTGCCCCAAAAAAAAGATGAGTTCCCCACACGCGTGGGGATGAACCGACTACCGAACAGGGGTATATCTTGACTCTCAGGAGTTCCCCACACGCGTGGGGATGAACCGCACCTGGTGAACATTAGCGCGATATACGAGGAGAGTTCCCCACACGCGTGGGGATGAACCGCAGTATTTTGTACCGCTTTTGTAGCACTTGAGGAGTTCCCCACACGCGTGGGGATGAACCGCATCCCACAGGTCAATCATACGGTCTGTATTGGAGTTCCCCACACGCGTGGGGATGAACCGGACTGACCATTTGTTATCCACACCGCCGGGGTGAGTTCCCCACACGCGTGGGGATGAACCCCACCGCCGAAAGAGAATCTGTCTGCAATCGGCGAGTTCCCCACACGCGTGGGGATGAACCGCATCATTTTCCTTTTAGCATCCTTTGTTTGATGAGTTCCCCACACGCGTGGGGATGAACCGGTAATATCTGGAGCTGGTAAATTCTTACTGATGAGTTCCCCACACGCGTGGGGATGAACCGAATTGATGTCATTAACCTCGGTAGACGATAGAGAGTTCCCCACACGCGTGGGGATGAACCGACAAAGATCCAGACGACGCCGCAGCAGAAGCAGAGTTCCCCACACGCGTGGGGATGAACCGTTAGATGAATAACTTGAAAATGAGTGCGAAAGGAGTTCCCCACACGCGTGGGGATGAACCTTCATATTAAATCAAGCATGATCGGAACACTGCGAGTTCCCCACACGCGTGGGGATGAACCGATATAGTTGATAACGCATTCGAACGTCTGGGCGAGTTCCCCACACGCGTGGGGATGAACCGAAAATTTTCGCAGGAAAAATAAATAGTAATGCGAGTTCCCCACACGCGTGGGGATGAACCGATGCAAGAACAGGGTACCTATAAAAACGCAGAGAGTTCCCCACACGCGTGGGGATGAACCGAATAATCCTAACAGGATTGAATACAATACCAGGAGTTCCCCACACGCGTGGGGATGAACCGGAGGGAAATATACAAAAAAGCAGAGCTACGCAGAGTTCCCCACACGCGTGGGGATGAACCGCTGAAACACAATTAAATAAAATTAAACATTTTTGAGTTCCCCACACGCGTGGGGATGAACCGCTAAAATATCGCCCTCATCAAGAACAAGAACAGAGTTCCCCACACGCGTGGGGATGAACCGCAATTCCTGCCGGAGAAGAGTCAATTAAAAAAGAGTTCCCCACACGCGTGGGGATGAACCTGCTCGTTTAATTTTTAATGCGTCATCGTAATCGAGTTCCCCACACGCGTGGGGATGAACCGCGCCAGTGCTTCAGGTTGAAACAGGTAATATGGAGTTCCCCACACGCGTGGGGATGAACCGTGATCAATTCATAACGTACGATAATTCCGTCAGAGTTCCCCACACGCGTGGGGATGAACCGCGCCAGTGCTTCACGTTGAAACAGGTAATATGGAGTTCCCCACACGCGTGGGGATGAACCGCTTCATAATATAGATTTTCAGGAGGTCAATATGAGTTCCCCACACGCGTGGGGATGAACCGGCGAAAATGTTCATAGAGTAACCACCCATTACGAGTTCCCCACACGCGTGGGGATGAACCGACAAAAAGGAAAAAAAATAACTTTTACATCTAGAGTTCCCCACACGCGTGGGGATGAACCGAAACTTATGGAACATTTTCCGGGAAAGGTTGTGAGTTCTCCACACGCGTGGGGATGAACCGGTGTTTCCTGTGTCATCCGAAAGTGCTACGAAGAGTTCCCCACACGCGTGGGGATGAACCGACTATTTTTAATAGAGAACTTAGACAAAAATAGAGTTCCCCACACGCGTGGGGATGAACCGCCAAATTGTTCTTATATTATGTCAGGGTTGTCGAGTTCCCCACACGCGTGGGGATGAACCGCATCATATTTCGTACGTCCCGAAACTCGTATCATAATTAGAGACTCACGCAGATGCACGCAAATTCGTGAACAAGATCCATTAAAATAAGGATTGAAACGTGAACATTCGGCTCATTACTACCATCTGGGAAAACCGAATTCGTGAGCAAGATCCATTAAAACAAGGATTGAAACACCGCATTAAAAGCGGAAGTCAACGGAGCAATAGGCATTCGCGAGCAAATTCGTGAGCAAGATCCATTAAAACAAGGATTGAAACTAGGTGTGTTACTGACTCGACCCTCGGTGTGTTTCATTCGTGAGCAAGATCCATTAAAACAAGGATTGAAACAGGCTTTGAGTTGTTCACTAACACGTAGTAGTAAATATTCGTGAGCAAGATCCATTAAAACAAGTATTGAAGCAATTTTTCTATTGATATCTTGCAGGCTCTAATAGGATCAATTATTGCAAGTTTGGAAGTCTATTTATTTATTCTATTATAACATGTTATAATATATGTCCACAATAGCTATAGATCCGGATGTAAAGGAATCGCTTAGGGAGTTGAAGTTAGCTCCCGAAGAGTCTTATA
>ENA-UOOH01002268-UOOH01002268.1-fermentation-metagenome-genome-assembly--contig:-NODE-2268-length-16933-cov-5.905261_pt1 | contig 16933 bp, 9 predicted proteins | sample MGYA00245778_ERZ724025 | MGnify/ENA primary metagenome ERZ724025 (study PRJEB28704, sample SAMN03018313) | fermentation metagenome | biome: anthropogenic terrestrial biome; feature: soil; material... | reverse complement strand
ATACCAATACCCATTGCTACTCCAATTGGTAGTGTCTATGCTGGAATTAGTAGCATGACTAAAGGATAACGAAGGTTTTTTCCAAGAACCATCATAGTAGTACACTTGAGCAAACTCTAATTTATTATCACTTGTACCAATATATTGTGTACTAGATGAATCATTCTCATTATAGTATTCAACTCTATTAGGAGACATGGAAAACTGTTGTGAGCCAATGACAGCATCATCTGCTTTACCAACCCAATAACCACTGCCGTTTTTTAATACACTATAATTGTGCCAAGTATTCCATGCCGGACCAGTCCAACTGACAGCTTCATAAGCATTATTAAGGTTACCATCGCAAGACTGATAAAAATAACGTGCGTAAATTGTGCCAAAATCTGGATCAACAGCCCATCCTACTTGTGCATACTTTGCTGTACCGGCCACTGCTCGAGTCGAGTCTGGAAATAACAAAAGGACGTTATTCCCAGACTCTCCCAAAAGGGGACAGTCCCCCGCCTAGTTATATTCAACTTTTACTCTTTCGACTTGAATTCATGCAACCGGGTAAACTTTACAAGATTATTAAGTGTCTTTAAAGTAAACACCTTCCCCCGCGTAGCGATCAAGAGTTTTTTCATGTCCTCCCGGCGCACGTCAAAACCCCGTCCGCCAATGCAGGCGATAACCTCAAAACCAGGAAAGTCATTGGTACTTTTCATTTTACTGATTTCCGCCAGGTGCTGTACGCGAGTCACCTTATCCCGAGCCGTGCCGTCATCTTCAGTAATTTTTGCTTCTATCACAACCTGTGGATTAAACTCACTGGGGATAATAAAATCAGGCGTCTGCTCGAACCCCGCGATCCGTTCCGCGCGCCAAGCAATTGGTAATCATTCGGCTCTGACCAATTTTAATAACGTTTAGCCCGCCTCATGCGGGCTTTTTTTAACATATTCCATAGACAATAATCATATTGTTTTGGTAATATTAGTCATAGGCCTTCATGCGGGGTTTCTGTGTTTATCTTCATAATAGGAGGTGGCGGCGGTGTATAAAAACTACACTGACAAATGCAGCCTATCTGTCAAAGAAAACGTTTTTCAAGCAAAAAAAATCATTATTGAGAACATATACAACGGCGCCAAACTGGAAGGCTGTAATGTAACCTTCCCCGAAACCGAAACCATTCTAAACGGAGTTAATGTCCCTGGCGTAAGCATTAATGATATCGAGTGTATCTTGAATCTCAGAAACGCCTGGAGACTTTTGCTTAAAACCATAGAGAAACCACTAACACTGGACTATGTATGCAAAATACATGGGGAGGTTGCTAGAAATGAGGCCCTGGAATGGGGTGAATTAAGACCCGGTAGGGTTGGTATTTCTGGTACTTCATACATTCCGCCCATACCCATTAAAGAGAATGTGGAAAGTGAACTTAGTGAAATTTTAAGCCTTTCTACCGCTACGTCCCAGGCTATCTATTTTTTCCTCTGGGCCACCCGAAGCCAGTTGTTTTGGGACGGCAACAAAAGAAACAGTACGCTCATTGCCAATAAGATTCTCATCTCGGCTGGACGAGGTATTTTTACTGTCAGAGAAACAAACTTGCTTGAATTTAACAAACGACTATCAGCGTATTACCATGAAGGAGATTTTTCTCATATAGAGGATTTCTTGTATCATAACTGCGTAATCTGTTATTAGTTGTAGCCCCCCCGGCTAAAAAACGGGGGGTTTTTAGTTTTTAGTCTTCAATGACGAAAATCCCATTTGTACAGCTTTGAGTCTTTCTCGAAAAACCTTGCGGCAAACTCCGATGACGTCATATCGCCATACTGCTTCCTTTTCTGTGATATGGTCATTATATCCAGCATGTTCTGGACAGGCAATACCATCAGCTTTTGGGCTTTTTAGGATAGCGGAAACAATATGTCCCCATCTCTTATTGGCATATGTTCTTTTAAATGTAAATAGTAGACTGTCCCGTGAAAAAAATCAGTTCTCTTTAAATAAATCGTAAAGGTTATAATTATATTTATTCAAATAAACTTCTTTTTCCGTAAACTTCGTGCCCTTTCTTACACAAATTGCCAGATTATAATCCTTTTTTTCTATCGCATACAGGGAACAGTCTTCTTTTTCCAGCATATCTTCGGATGAGAAATCAATTTCCTTCAAATCAACTGTTATCCCTTTTCCAAAATATTTGGTATAGGCTTCTTTTAGGATCCAGAGCCTGTTGATTATTCTTGAACAATTCCCATTATCTTTCCTCATTGCTGCCAATTCTTTTTCCGAACAGAACTGTTTTGCCATTTCCTCGTCATAGTCAAAAGGTTCCTGAATATCAATCCCCACCTCGCCATCGCCGAGGATGCAGGCAACCGCATTTTGGCTATGGCTCAGATTAAAAAAAATATCCTGATGGTCTCTCAGATATGGTTTTCCTTCTTCATGCAGACTAAGTTCGAAAAGTCCTTCTATTCCCTTTGCCTTCTTCAAGGCAAAAGCCAAAAGTCCATACGCCGCCATTGACCTTACTTTATCATCAGGAAAGCGGTAAAATTGAATTTTTCTTCTTCTCTCATCCGTTAAAAAAGGAGCATTTTTATCCAGGAATGCAAATTTTTCTTGTTCCCGGGCTTCTGCCAGAAACTCTCCTATCTTCGCGCTATAAACTTTATTCACCTGTCTGAAATTCCTTGATGTATGTTCTCATTTTATGACCTCTTGCCGCCCTCAATGGCTCTTCTTTAACAATTTCAAACCTGACATTTTCCAGGTTATGCGTCTTAAACACAGATTTAATTTTATCCGTAATCTGTTGGTTGACCTCTTCAGGCTCGGCATTGTTCGAGTAAAGTACCCTCATTACTAGTTCCTCCAATGATCTCTGCCCGAACTGATACATAGCGATGCCTTTGATATCCACGATCTCATTAAAGAAAACAATGGGCGAAAGCTTTATCCTTCCTTTGTTTCCCCTGAAATCCGGTATGTCATCCGTTCTTCCCAGAATATCCATATAAGGGAGCGGAGAACCGCAGGTACATTTTTCGTCATGCATCATTACACAATCGTCCACAAAATACCTGATAATGGGCTGAACCTTATTCATTAAATTAGTCAACAGAACCCCCTCGGAAATCGTTCCGGGAGCCGCAGGATTTCCGTTTTTGTCGATCGGTTCTATAATGATCCAATCAGCATTGACATGCATTCTTCCTTGCGAACAGAGCAGAGCGATCTCCCCTCCCTCCGTACTGCAGAAAACATTTCCGACAGGACAATGAAATCTTTCCGTTATTCTCACCCTTGCAGGCTCCGTCAGTTGTTCGGCTGAGCATAAAATCGCTTTTGGGGCTATTCTTAATCTTCCTTCCTGCTGCTCGGAAGAAAGAACATCCAAAACAGAAGGATAGCCGGTAACGACCTCCGGCTGGAATTCATTCAGCTTCTCAACCATTTTTTCCAGCGACTCGACGATGGATATTGCCTCCATTACATTTTCATAGCCTTCTTTGGCCAGCGCTTTTTTCGTGCGCTCAAATCCTGTGTAGGCCGCATGATAGCCCCCTGTAGCAATAATACTGGCGTATTTTGTTTCTTTTCTTCCCAGTTCCGGTATATCTTTAAACATTTCCCCTTTATAAAACCGAACCTGCATCATGGCGCCGTTGATGACCAGATGGTTATTGTCCCGGATCATTCTCAGGGGAACGCCGGTGGTCCCTGAGGTCGTGGATACACTGTATTTTCCCATAAAAGGTTGTTCCAGATTGTCAATGCTGCCCAAATAGGCCGTCAGTTCTTCTTCGGAAAACTCGGGATCAGTAATCCAGTCTTTCATTCTGGAAGTTAATTCATTTTTTCTGACAATGGGCAGATCTGTTAAGCGAGGGTTTTCCGGCAGTTCCTTATATAATTCTCTGTAGAAATTGGAGTTTTCTCTTGCATAGCGGATCATTTTCGCTAATCTTTGCTCCCGGATTTTTACGATTTCCTCATAAGTCAGCCTGTTACCTTCTTCAATCAAAGCGATAGCTTCTTCCTGGTGAATATCCTTCATCCCAAAACCTTCCTTCCTTTCAGAGCCACAAAACAGCCTGAGGCTACCTTCCCTTTTACTCTTATATTTTAATAACGATTCTCGTGTTGTTTAAACCAAGTACCCGGTTATACTCCACAGTTTCCGCCAGAGCATAAACCATTGAAATCCCCCCCAGTCGGGTTTGTTCATTTCCCGTTTCCTTTAGGGTATCATGATATTTTATCGGATCAAAATAATCTCCGTCATCCCGCAAGCTGATAATTATTTCATCAGCGAGGACTTTGATTTTAATATCAATCGTATTTTCTTTCTCTTTTTTATAGCCATAACGGATCGTATTTGCAACCATTTCCTCAATGGCAATTCCCACTCTGTTGCAGCTTTTCCCCGCCAGGCCGCTGCTTTGTAAAAAATCAATCGTTTTTTCTGATAAACCTACCGCATCCTCTAACCTGTTTTTGATTGACAAATCATAACTACGGCATTCGGAATCCTGGTCTTCTTCCAACAAAAGCATGTTGCTTATTTTCTGTTTAGATTTTCTTTTTACAGCAAGATAATAAACAAAAACGGTGGCTAAAGTTACTGCTTCCGCAAGGATAAAGGCTGCCCAGACTCCGTTTATGCCCCATAATTTGGATAACAGCCAGGCGAAAGGTATAACCACCACAAAGCCCTGCAGCACGGAAATGAGGTTGGCAATTTTCCGCCGACCTACTGTCATGTAATAATAAAGCAGCAAAAAGGTAATGCTTGTCCCCAGCAGGCTTACGGCAAATATTCTTAGGGCCTGGACACCAATGGCAACCTCCCCGGGATCTGTCACTCCAAACAATCCTAAAGCGATTCCGGGGGAAATTTCAAGAAACCCCACGACAATCACGTTTGCCCCCAGAAGAATCTTAAACGCTCTCTTAACAACAAAACCAATTCCCCGGTAATCCTTTTCTCCATATAATGTTCCGACAATGGGAGACATTGTCTGGGCCGCCCCCGATATAAACATGGATATCAAGGACAAGCAGGATATACAAACGGAGAATACGGCCATGCCGGTCTTCCCTGCAGTACTCAGAACAATAAGATTAATAAAGAAAATTTTAAAAGGCATCAGGCTGGAGCTTAAGGCACTGGGCATACCGGTCATCACGATTTTTCCCACCCGCTCCATAAAATCAAAGGGTTTTTTCAATATTGCCCAATCAAATTTTAATGTTCTGTCTTGGGCGGAAAAGTAGATTAGAAAAAGAAGAAAGCCTACAGCATAACCACATAATGTCGCGAGAGAAGCCCCTTTAATCCCCATGTCAAAAATCTTGATATAAACAATGTCCAGGATAAGGTTAACAGCATTGGCGCCGATTAAAACTAGCGATGCCAGCTTTACTTTTCCATCCGTTCTGAGTTCGTACACCATTCCTGGCACAATCACCAGCAGCGGAGAAGCATAGATTAATATGCTCAAATAATCCCTGACCAAAGGAAATAACAGCCTGTCATCCGTAATGCTTAAAGCGATTTGATCTATCAGGCCTGATTGTATCAAAAGAAGGGATAGGCCCAAAACGATCATAGCGGCAAAGGAGACCGTAAATACTTCATCCGCCAGTTTATTTTCCCGTCTTCCCTTGGCCACTGAAATAACCGTAGCTGCTCCCATACCGAATAAAACCGCAAAAATGTTATACACCATAACAACCGGGAGGCTCAGGTTTACTGCCGCCAAAGCAGCTGAACCCAATAAATTCCCCACAATGATGCCGTCAACAATAATCGATGCAGACGTGGCCATTGCAGTTAAAACCGTCGGCATAAAAAATTCCTTATATTTCTTATCCAGGAGACTGCTGCTTCTCCCATACTCAAACTCCATGCCATAACCCCTTTTTAATTTAAGCCAAAATATCCGAGCCCCTGCAGGGACAATAAAAACTTATCCATATATCCCTGGGATGTGATCGGCCATTGATAACCCAGCCGGTATAGGGACTGCAAGCTATATTCGTTACGTCTGGGAATGGAGCGTATTTTTCGGCCATGCCCCATATTCCGGTAAGCAATCATGCTGGATAAAATCTTGGCCTTCCCGGGATCCGCCTCCGCTTTTTTCAGGGCTTCTTCATACTCTTCCATTTCGGTGATTTCAATGCTTAAGCCTATTTTATTCATCTGCCTGATAATATCACCCATAGCAATGGTGTGGTTATTATAATTATGGAAAACACAGCACTTTTCAGGCGTTTCAGCCAACAGAAGGATACTGGCGGCCGTATGCTCAATCGGTGAAAACTCAACTTGTTGATTCATCAACTGATAGGGAAACTTGCCGATCAACAAATAAGACTTTAAGCGGCCCATAAAACTGTTGGTCGTGAAATTGATTTGAAACTCTCCGTCCGAATCCCTGGCCGACAAATTTCCAACACGCATAATTTTGGCTTTCAGGCCGAAAGGCATTTTTTCCAGGATATATCTTTCCGCTCTGAATTTGCTGTGCCCGTATTTTGTGTCCAGGTTCTGACCGAAATAAAGCATTTGTTCATTCATGGTGATCTCCGGTGCAGGACTGTCATCAATACTGAATCCGGAAACACTTGTTGTCGATACATGGACAAGCCGGGCCGATGTTTTCAGGCAGTAATCGATAATATTGAGTACGCCGCCTACATTCACATCTTCAATATCTGTCCCTTGGGAAAAATGTTTGACATTGGCTGCGCAGTTGATAACCGTATCGACAGGCAAATTCTCTATGGGGATAAAGGATTCCGGTTTTGTGATATCCCCTTCCAGGACGATAATCCTCTTCCCAAACAGTTCTTCATAACTGTTTTCAAAATAATAATAAAGCATGATCTTTAAGCGTTTGACAGCGGACACCGACCTGCCGTCCCGAAGCAGACAGTAAACAACTCCCTTTTGCGTTCGGAGAAATTCTTCCAGCACATGAACTCCCAGGAAGCCTGTCGCCCCGGTCAGCAAAATATTGCCTAAAGATATTTTCTCTCCCTTCTTGAATTGATCTAGATTGTTTTCGCGCAGGATGTTATTGATCTTGCTGTAGTCATACTTTGCCAGATCTTCCAGAGAGGGATCCCTGAATTCCTTTTGTTTATCCTCGTCATTACTCAGTACTTTTGCCAATTCTCTTGGCGTAGGGTAAGCAAAAACATCGCCGTAAGTGATTTCAAAATCATATTTGGCAGCTTCAATAATAACTCTGGTGACAACAAGAGAGGTTCCGCCTTTGTCAAAGAAATTATCCACAGCTCCGATGCGCGGCAGTTCCAGCACTTTAGCAAAAATATCACAGAATACTTTTTCGGTTTTTGTTGTCGGCTCTTCATAGTCATCTACCGCCGTTAATAAGGGATCCGGTAAAGCCTTTAAATCCGTTTTGCCGTTTGGCGTGACAGGCAGGGCCTCCAGTTGCATATAGGCCGTAGGCACCATATAATTCGGCAGTTCTTTTTTCAAGCTTTCTCTTAAGTTCTCAACGTCTATAAGCTTATCTCCGGTATAATAGGCGCAAAGTTGCTCCGCGCCGTTAAATTTTCTGATCATGGCCACTGCGTTGCCGATATGCTGATATCGGGTGATCTTACTTTCGATCTCTCCTAATTCGATCCTTAACCCTCTCAGTTTGATCTGGTTGTCCTTTCTGCCTAACAGCAAGACATCTCCCTGTGCGGACCATTTGGCATAATCACCGGACTTATAAACTCTATTTCCTTGATACTCCACGAACATTTCTTTCGTCAGGCTGTCCAGTTTTTGGTAACCCCTGGCCACACCCGGACCTCCGATATACAGCTCGCCGGTTACTCCGGGAGGAAGCTCGTTTCCATCCTGGTCCACAATATATTCAACACAATTCAAGAGCGGCCTGCCGATGGAAATACTGCTTTCCCTGGTCAGTTCCTTTCCGTTGGAAGATACGGTTATTTCTGTGGGACCGTAAGTATTAAATAACCTGGCTTTCGTTATTCCCTGGAGTTTGTCCAGGAGTTTAAGGGGATACTTTTCTCCCCCGGCCATGATAACCTTGCAGTTCTGTAATGCTTCACAAAATGCGGGAAGCTCCATGTATTCCAGCATCCTGGAAGGCGTTGCGTTAAAAGCATCCGCTTTTGTTTCAGCAAATAGCCGCGCTAACAAAACCGGATTTCTGGCTTCTTCTTCATTAGCCAGGACAAGAGTTATGCCGTTGCAGAGGGCTAAAGCAGTCTCTTTTAACGACATGTCAAAAGATACGGTGGTAACCGAAAGCATTGCGGAGGCTTCTTCAACAGTTGCCTGCACATGCTTGTTGGCCGGATGGTTATAAACATAATTACATATTCCGTGGTGTTCCAACATGACACCCTTGGGTTTTCCCGTGGACCCTGAAGTATAGATCAGATACGCCAGATCCCCCGGCTTCACCTCAACCTGAGGGGCAGAAGCGTCGGGACAGCTGATCAGGGTATCAATATCAACTACTTTATCCCCCGGGAAATCCTTCATTCTTTCCTGGGTTGTAAGAACACGGGAAGCATCACTATCTTCGATAATGTGCTTGACCCTATCGACGGGGTATTCCGTATCACAGGGAATATAAGCACAGCCTGCCTTTAATACCCCATACATGGCAATAATCATTCTGCTGTCCCTTGGCAGAAGTATCGCTATTTTTTCCCCAGGGCAGGCGCCAAGCCTTATGAGTCCATTGGCAGTACGGTTCATCAAGTTGTTAAGCTCGGAAAAGGTAAATTCCCCGTCTGCTGCAATCAGCGCTTTGCGATCCGCATATTGGGCAGCCTGCTTTTCAAATACTCTATGCAGGATTTTTTCTTCAATCTCCGCACCGGCTTCCCGGTTAAACCCGGCCAAAATTTCCGCCTGTTTTTTACTTACTATCGATGTATGTTTGATTAATTTTTCGGGATTATCAATGATATTTTTCACTGCTGTCCCCAGGGATTCAGCGAATATCTCCATCGTTTCCCCGGTGTACAGGGCAGTATTATATTGAACACAGACTCCTATCCGGCCGTCTCTTTCCTCAATATGCACGGATATTTTGAATTTCGGGACCTGGGGGACGATCTCTTCTATCTGTAATTCTTCTCCTTCAAGCACGATCTTCTCATCCAGGACCCCCAACTGGCAAGCATACATAATCTGGGGTGCGAACCCATATTGGGCAGCAATTTTTGTAAAAGGATAATCTTCATAGGCAATAGCTTTCAAAAAGACATCCTTGGCCTTCTTGATAAACTCAACTCCGGTCAGATCTCCGTCGATCTCCACGGAAAGGGGCAGAGTCCTGACAAACATGCCCAAGCTGTTCTGGAGATTTAAATCACTGCGCCCGTTGCTGATCGTACAGATATGAATATCCCTGCTGCCAGCAAACCTGGAAATTGTATAAGCCGTCCCCCCCAGGAACAAGTGGGCAGGAGTAATTCCCTTCTCACTGCAGTAGGAATCAATCCTGTTTTTATCCATGAAATAGACAGCTTCCGCTAATTTTCCATCTTCGATTTTCCCGTTCAGATCCGCCGGTATTTCGCTTGTGCCTTCAAAATTTTTAAATCTTGCAGCGAAATACTCTTCCGCCTCTTTATATAAAGGGGTATTTTCTTTCTCTATCTCATCCTTAACGTAAGTATAATAAGTATATTGTTCTTCGATTAATTCTTCACCGTCATAAGTTTTTCTCAATTCCTGCAAAAACAGGCGGAGTGAAGCGCCGTCAAAAATGATGTGCTGAAAATCTGCAAACAGATATACATTTTCTTCTGTTTCGACAACTGTCATTCTGTAAAGCTGTTCCTGCAAAATATCAAACGGTCTGGGGAATTCCTTTTTAAAAAGGGAAATTCCTTTGTCTTCCATCTTAATATGGTTTATTTTTACCGCTACCCCATCCGGCCTGAATTGTTTGACTTCCCCGCCATCCATTTTCAAACGCGTCTGCAAGAACGGATGGGCGTTGACCACCGCTTCCAAAGTTCGAATTAATCTTTCGGGGTTGACGTTCCCGCTCATTCTAAGCATGACTGGTATATTGTAAATAATCTCCTGGGGACGTTTCACATAATCATAATAGATTCCCATTTGGGCCGGGGATAAAGAATATTCATTCTCCGGCTGAATAAGATCCGGTCCAGTCTTTTCTGCTTCCTGAGCCGGAAGCTTTGTCTTAGCCAGCAGGTATTTTTGAATTTCATTTTCCAGCTCAAGGATTGTGATCCCCTGCATCATCCTTTTGACGGCCGGAGCATAGCCAAACTCTTTCTGGATAGTTGTCGCCAGTTTAATTGCGGATAATGATGTCAGTCCCGCTCTCATTAGGTTCAAATTGATGCCGAAATCTTTGTGTCCTACGATCTCCCCAACAATTCCGGTCAGTGCTTGTTCAAGATAAGTTAACGGTCTGGTTGACTCTTCCTCGTTTGCTTCTGAAACAAACTTCGGTTCAGGCAGTTTTTTCTTGTCCACTTTTCCGTTTTGATTCAGGGGAATACTATCGATTTGCCTTGTTGCAGCCGGCGCCATATAATAGGGAAGTTCTTCCATGATAAAGTCGTTAAGCCCTGAAATGCTTATTTTTTCTTTTCCTACAATATATGCGGCTACATACTTTCCTCCGTCAGTTCCGTCCTTGGCGATTACCGTAGCGTCTTTTATCCCCGGGAACCGGCGGATTCTCGCTTCAATCTCAGATAATTCAATCCTGAAACCCCTGATTTTTACCTGAAAATCCCTCCGCCCGACGAATTCGATATTTCCGTCTTCCAGATAGCGGCAGATGTCTCCGGTTTTATACATTTTTTCATATCCTGATTTAGAGGAAAAGGGGTTTGACTTAAAAACCTTATCCGTCAAATCATCGCGGTTCAGATATCCTCTTGCTACAGAATATCCGGCAATACACAGCTCTCCGGGTACACCGACCGGTAGTTCCCTGTGATATTTATCGGCAATATAAATATCCGTATTTCCAAAAGAACGTCCAATGGGAACATTGGCGTACTTTTTAACAACTGCAAAGTTGGTGACAAAAACTGTACACTCTGTCGGGCCGTACAAGTTTTCAAAATGATAGCGAGGAGGGTCACAGGGCACCAGTTTTTCTCCTCCTGTCAGAAATACCCTGATATAAGGATTGTCCGGATATTCTGAAACATACTGCCGGCCCAGCTGGGTGGTCAAGAAGATATTGGTTATTTTATTTTCCCGGAAATAAGCGTCCAACTGGATTAAATCCAGGCGCATTTCTTCGGAAATGATATAAACCGAAGCTCCTTTCGTCAGGAATGGATAAAAATCCATCATTGAGGCATCAAAGCCGAAGCTTGCATATCCGATGGATCTGTCCTTTTCTGTGATCCCATACATTTTCTGAAAAACTATGCAAAAATTCAAAAGGTTGCGGTGTTCCAGCATACAACCTTTGGGCATTCCTGTGGAGCCTGATGTATACAGGAGGATAAACAAGTCTTGCGGTTTCGGGCCTTCCAATTGAACGTCTTTATCCGGAGAAAGGGTATAAATATCTTTTGTGTAGATTATTTCTCCCTTAAAACTACCGGCAACTTCTTCTAATTCCCTGTCGGCAATCAGTATTTCCATTCCGGAGTCTTCCATCATATAGCGAAGACGTTCTTGGGGATACTGTGGGTCCAGAGGCTGGTAAGCACCCCCGGCCTTTAATATGCCGAGGAAGCACACAGGAAATATTTCACTTCTCTTGATCAGAATACCTACCGGTTTTTCCGCCCCCACGCCTTTTTTCTTTAAATGCACAGCCAGAGCTTCCGATAAATCATCCAGTTCTTTATAGGTCAAGGAACGGTTTTGAAAAACGACGGCTGTATGTTCAGGGGTTTCTGCTGCCTGTTTCCGGAATAGATCAATAACCGTTAAATTCCTGTCAAACTCCAGTGCATTATCATTAAACCTTTCTCTTAGTAAGATATCTCTTTCCGAGACAAGCTCGATTTCCTTGAGTCTTGAGCCTTGAAGGAATCCCTTTATTATCATAATCATCATTTGAGCAAATCTTCTGATGGTACTCCCATGGTATAAATCACTGCGGTAATTCACAGACATCTCATAGCCTGTTTCCCTTTTAAAGATCATCAGGGTCAGATTGGCCAGGCTGCTTCCGGTCTCAATGTTCTCCAAAAAAATCATCTGGTCTCCCAGTTTAAAACCGTTCAACGTCTTGTTCTGGTAAACGTATAGGATGTCGGACTTTATACCGTGATTCCTGGCTATTTCTCCGAAAGAAAAAGCCTGGTTCTTCAAGGTTGTGTAAAAATCATTCTGAAGCTTCTGCAGATAATCGACTATTCTTTCTTCTTCATTCACCTTTGTATAAACAGGAAGGGTTCTCACCAGCATTCCGACAGTATTTTTCAACTTCCGGTGGAACCTTCCGTGGCTGACCGTACAGAATAAGGCTTCTTCCTGCCCTGTAAACTTTGCCAGGCAGTAGGAAAACGCCCCCAAAAACAAGGTGTTTTCGGTAATGCTGTATTGTTTCAGGAACGGGGCGACAAGGTTCGGGTCAACATTTCCGGTAAGAGTTATCCGGATATTAGCGGAAGGTTTATCTGCTTCTTGTTCTTCTTGTTCTGCCGCTGTTTCTTCTGCTTTTGCTTTTTTACTTTCTTCTTTGTCGAAAATCAGATTGGAATCGACCTCCAGCCCCGCAAGCATCTTGTCAAAATACTTGCGGTTTTCTTCATAAGCCGGAGTATCGGCATATTTCTCTTCATAGTTGGCCAGGACAAAGGAATCAACTTCTTCCTGCAACACTTCCTCATCCTGATAAAAGAGAGCGATCTGCTGGAGAAACACCTCAGTCGAGCTGCCGTCAAAAATTAAATGATGAATATCCAGTAAAAAATGAAAACCTTCTTCCGTTCCAAAGACCGCAAACCTAAATAACGGCCCTTCTTCAAGATTAAAAGGTTTCACAAAATCCTTTTTGGCTTTTCCAATATCATTTTCCGGCACTTGCCTCACCGGAACGGCAACCGTCATCTCCGTCCGGGGGATCATAACCGGTGTGCCGTCATGGTAACCGGCGACAGTCTTTAAAAAAGGAAAGCTTTCCACTGCTTTTTTAACGGAAGCAATAAACTTATCTTGATCAATCTTTAAATCATGGGATATGAAAAAAGACATCGGGATATTGTACATGGTCGCCGCCGGATTTTCCGAACACTCTAAAAATATGCCCAGCTGACTGTCTGTCATCGGGTAATAAGGTCTTTCCTCAAAACAGCCCTTAAAGGGGTCTTCTTGCTTTTCTTCCCGGTTTTCCTTCTGCTTGTTTGCACATAACAGGGCCATAATTCGCGGCGTCCTGCCCGTAAAGATATCTTCGGCTGTCAAATCGATTTTTTCACAGGCTTTCTGCAGCATTATTCCTTTGATTGAATCTCCGCCCAGGGCAAAGAAATCATCATCAATTCCTATGGAATCTTGCTTAAGTACAGAAGAAAAACCGCTGCAGATCAGCTCCTGAACCTTGTTTTCGGGTTTTTGATATTGATTTCTGTATTGGGAAATATCCGGAGATGCGAGCGATTTTCTATCAAGCTTACCGTTGGAATTAATCGGGAACTGCTCAATTTTTTCAATAAATAACGGCACCATATAAGGAGGGATTTTCTTCAGCAGTTCAGCTCTGATTTCTTCAGGGCTAACCGGCTTTGTTTCTTTATAATACGCACACATATAGGACTGGCCGTATTCATTTTCAAAACCTTTGACGACAGCGGTATCAATTCCAGGAATTGTATTGATAATTGCTTCAATTTCCCCCGGTTCTACACGCTGTCCATTGATTTTCAGCATCCAGTCTTTTCTGTTGACATAGAGCAAATTCCCGTCCGGCAACCGTTTGCCGATATCACCGGAACAAAACAGGATTTTATCGTCTTCATTTTGGGAAAAAGGGTTTTCCCGGAATGCTTCCTTTGTCTCATCCGGCAGATTGATATAGCCTCTGGCCACAATCCCTGCGATGCAGATTTCTCCTTCCTCACCATCTTTTACCTCGCTGCCGTTTTCGTCCAGCAGATAAACAGCATATCCTTCAACGGCTTTGCCGATAGGGGTATTATCATATTTTTTATCCACTGCAAAACTTGCCACGCCCGCAATCGTTTCACTGGATCCGTATATACTGATGATTTCATAACCATCAGGAGACACATCACTTACTCTTTCACTGCCGGTGATCACCCTCTTCAGGCTGCTGCCTTTGTTTTGAAACCTTTTTAACATCTGCGGGCTTATCAAACAGGCCGTTATCGAATGTTCCATGATATATTGTTCCAGTTTGGCAATATCCCTTCTCACGGAATCGGGTACAATATGAAGAATAGCCCCCACAGACAGAGGCATAAATACGTCAAATACGACGGCAACGAAAGTGAATGGGGCATTGGTGGCATAGATGTCTTCTGCCGTTAATTTATAAAATTCCCTATGTCTGTCTATTCCTGAAGAAAAACTTTTATGTTCATGAATAATCCCTTTGGGATTTCCGGTTGAGCCTGAAGTGTATAAAGCAAAAGCCGCATCACTTCTCTTATTTCGTATATTTACGGCTAACGGCTCCATTGCCATTGCCTTCTCAATAAACTCACTGTCGATGTGGAAACTACAGCCGCAATCCTGTTTTATGTAAGCGATCCTTTCTTGTGGGTAGGACAAGTCCATTCCCAAAAAGGCCCCTCCTGCTTTGATAATCCCGATCTCAGCAGCAATATACTCTATACTCCTGGGGAGCAACACAGGAATGATATCTTCTCTTTTGACTCCCTTTTCGACTAGAGCCCTGGCGATTTTACTGCTTAAAAGATCCAATTCGGCATATGTCACTGTTCTGTTACCCATATCCGCAACTATTGCCGTCTTGTCTCCGTTTCTCTTTACAGAATCTTCAAATAGATCAATAAACATTTTCATGATAACTCCTCCGGCAGTTTGATTATTTTTAAGATAGGATCTCTGCATCTAATTCTACCTCCGTCATAGCTGGCGCTAACTTTAATTCAAAAGGTATCGCCTGATTAATTATCACTTGCTTTAAGAAAAGACCTACGGCATTTGACATTGAGATTCCCAGACTGTGCTCTTGATTCCTAGGTTTTTCAAATCTGGCTTGTCCTGATAAATTCTTTCTATAAAGAGCCTTATATCCTTCCGAATTTGTTCGCCAATTTCAACTTTGCTAGAAGGTAGAATATTGGCAAGAAGCCTGAATACATATTTTTTAAAAAAATTGGATTATTATTGTTTCCCTTCCACAATTTGATTATAGCTCGCTCGTCAACATTCTCCTTCAGATAAAGCTCTGCATTCACAAACAATTAAATCACCTCTAATGTAACACCATTTATTTAAAATGCAACATATTAAATGTTGCATTGCAAGTATTTTATGTTACATTGGGAAAATAATTTTGTGTCTGTAAAAAGGATAGGTTTGATTCAAGGTAAAATACTTCTAGAACATATATGTATTTATTAAAAAACGCGGCTCATGTGCTAAAGCAGCTGGCGGATATTAATATCGACGCGTCTAATAAGCTTTTTGCCGAGTATACCAAGTATGATTCGTTTCTTAACAACTGCCCGTATTGGATTGGCGCCAGAGAAAGGATTGAAAACGGCGTCAGATATACCTATGAAACCTCTCAGGGCAGAACGGATGACGGGTACGAGCTTATAGTTTTCAGGAAGACCAAAGAAGATGGGGCTGTTGTGGAAGAACGGCAGTACAAGATTGTGGGAGGAGAACCTCAGCTTATGGGACAATCGGTTCCCTCATAATTCAAGAATCAGACTCGGGAAGGCCCCGAAAAAGTTGTCAACAGCCCCGTCCCCTTGAGGGGGTGTCAAGGGGACGGGGTTGTTGACACTATTAGTCGTTTAAATCTAGTATGGCGTATATAATAATGATATAATATGTATAGAATGAGTACAGAGAGGTGATCGTGCATGATGATTAAACCATCGACAGCACTTAGAAACGAATACAACGAAATATCGAATTTTTGCAAAGAAAAAATGGAGCCTGTCTTTCTTACTAAAAACGGTGAAGGTGATTTGGTTGTTATGAGTATAGAAGCTTATACTTGTAGAGAAGAAATGTTGGATCTGCGGGAAAAGCTGCTAGATGCGGAAATGCAAAGAATCAATGGTGCAAAAACATATACAACCCATGAAGTCAGTGAAAGGTTAAAAGGCTTAATAAATGGAGAAGCGTAAAGTTGTTTTTTTGCAATCCACTCTGGATGATTTAGAGGAAATAGTTCTTTACATTGCAAAAGATAGTAAAGAAAGCGCAATGAAAATACACGATAAAGTGATTGAAACGGCAAACAGATTGGAAACCTTCCCCAAACTCGGCATACTTATTCCTGATAAGAAAATGAGTGAGAGCGGCTTCCGTATGATTGTTGTAAACAAGTATCTTCTTTTTTATAAAGTGTACCCTGAAAAAGTAGATATTTTAAGAGTGTTACACGGGGCAAGAGATTATCCTAAATTGTTTTCACGGATTACTGATAAAGAAACCGGCAAGTAAATAAACAACCACAGTCCATCAGCTTTTTTAGACACCGCCCGCCATTGCCTTTCTTTCAAGCCGTCACTATTTCATCATCTTTAGTATTGACTAAGCAGCAAAAAACCGGGGTTTTAACAAACCCCGGCTCTCCAATTAATTGCTATTTAGAAGCTTCACCAGTGTTCCCGCCGCTTCACCTCTGGTTACCACCGCTTTAGGTTCGAATTTTCCATCCACCGACTCAATCAGGCCGAGTCCGACTGCTCGGGTAGTTGTTGGGCCTGGCTTAGCGCCATTCCCAACAAC
>ENA-UOOH01002265-UOOH01002265.1-fermentation-metagenome-genome-assembly--contig:-NODE-2265-length-16969-cov-403.845394_pt1 | contig 16969 bp, 12 predicted proteins | sample MGYA00245778_ERZ724025 | MGnify/ENA primary metagenome ERZ724025 (study PRJEB28704, sample SAMN03018313) | fermentation metagenome | biome: anthropogenic terrestrial biome; feature: soil... | reverse complement strand
TAGATAGATAGATAGATAGATAGATAGATAGATAGATAGATAGATAGATAGATAGATAGATAGATAGATAGATAGATAGATAGATAGATAGATAGATAGATAGATAGATAGATAGATAGATAGATAGATAGATAGATAGATAGATAGATAGATAGATAGATAGATAGGTTCTGATAGATATATCATATATACATATGGTATATTTCCTATTCTATACCGTCTTTAGAGTTTTTTGCAAGGAAAATTAGTGACCGATTCTAAGGCGATTTAAGGCCTTTTTTATTTTGTGACTTAGTGTTTTGTCCTGTCCTGTCCTGAAGTCCCCCCCTGTGAGCCTGAGCTTAAGCTCTGTCCTATCCTGAGAAGATAATTATCAAATCTGGGACATGAGCAAAACACCGCCCCACCTGCGCAGGCAGGGAAATAATAGGGACTGCCAGCACCACAGTATAACATTCTAAAACTCACCGGGAAGCCCGGAGGACTCACGCATCAAATAGGGAGGACTAACACATCAACGCATCACAGGAGGGGGAAAACACTTTCTAAAAGTTCCCTCACTTTCTAACATTCAAAAGCCAGCAGGAAAGCCAGACTTAAGACCTGAGAAAGTTTAATTATGTTAGCACCTCCGGGATTTGAGAATTTCAGGATTATTGATCCTTGCAGGAATCTCCAATATTTTCCGGTTTGAGTCTTTCCATGTGGTCACAGTCAGGACAGGCAAGACCAACAACAGTAAATGTTTTCTTTTTGGTATCTGGAATTGTCTCCCTTATGTACACGTTCTTTAAAATCGCATTACAGAGAGGGCACAGCTTGCGTTTATTATAATATTCTCCCTCTGCCTTTTTCTGCCCTTGATAGTGTTTTTTAGTATCCATCATTCAATCACTCCTTAAAAAAATTAATAGCAATTGGGGAACTGCTTTTTATATTCGTTTTCGTATTCGTTTTCGAAGTCGCTTAAGTCTCTTGTGCCCGTTTTCCCATTCGGGAGAGTCACTTTAAGAGTAATCAGGTTTAGCCATTGAAATTTATATCCTTTCGATTCATAGAAAACTATACCCTGATTAAACCAAATCTCAAAGGGTTTTGGTCTTGAATATCTTGACTTTTCGCCGCTTGTGTTTCTTATTCCCCATGCATGATGCTGTACACCTGCGATTCTACCTAATTCTTGAGCCGTCGCAGTCTTTATATTTTTGTAAACCATGATTGTTATGCTCCATGTTTGTTGTGCAAGTAGTATTATGTATACATACTATATAAGCTTAGTAGTTTGTATACACTATACTATAACTTCATGGAGCAACTTGGACTGTTTTCAGCATTGAGTACTGCCTGATTTTCCTTTTGACCGTGCAGATGTTCCACAGGAAGAGCACCTTAAGAGAATTGATAGAAAAGTACATACTCTCAGGTAACACATTTAGTATGAATAATTTTAATATTTATGTTACTTACTTATATACTATACCTTTATTTCCACTGGAAAACAGGAAGCCTGAAAATAGGGCTTTTTTTGCTCATTTTGTTAACTCGATAAAATAAACGCAAGCGTGAAAGCCCGCCTATGTGTCTGAGTTAAGAAGCGTTCCAAAGACTATATACATAGAATGGATATATAGTTAAAAACGCAATCGTAAGCCTTTAAGATTTAGAGGTTAATATTATTCTCTTTGATACCCTAAACCTTTTTTGTAAAAAAATAGTAAGAAACACATATCCCTAAAGTATTGTATCCCCGAATTCCTGCACAGAGACAGCCCACAAGAGGCAAGAATAGTACAAGCCTGTAGTACAAATCTTAACCTTTTGACCTTTTACAGAACCTTTGATAAAGCCTAGATTTTACAAGTTTCCAAGTTATCCAGGAATCCCAGGGTTTGAGATATCCCTACAGGAAGAGAAGGGTAAGCAGGCTTATCTGTAGATAGTAGGGACATATGTAGAAAAGAACAATGCCCTGCAGAATTGAGATTTTTAAAAAACATGCTTGTTTCTGGAGTAGGGGGAATCATTTTGGGTTCATGCTTGATAAGTGCAGGTCTGCTTTTTCTAGAAAAACGAAATGAATGACCAGATCACACAGAAACAGGCTGTTCATATTCAGAATTTAATTCAAGAAGACCCGTAAAGTTTCGTACTGTTAATATATAAAGAATCAGAATTTTACACATATAAAAATTTGAGGGATATATGACTAAAACTGATTCTATTAAAATGATCGATAACACGAATGAAGATATGAGCGGCGAAGCACATGTGTTATTTTGTAATAGGTGGCAAGAAATACGGAAAGTGCAGGGAGAAGAAAAGGGTCAGGCTTACGAAGTCCCTGAACATGGAAATGTAAGTATAAGATTTAATAAAAAGTATATTGGCAAGAAGCTAAGGGTTTTTGTAGAGGTTGATTAAATGGAGTTTATTAGATCCCCTACTGATCTTTGTATTCCAATTTACTTAGATCAGGAAATTGTTTTTGATTTACTTGCCATGTTGGATAATGGATTTTCTCAAGTAAATACTGTAAACACTTCCATAACAGGTACGAAAACAGGCGATTCAAAAAAAGGTGCATCTTTAAGCGGATCTGCCTTTAATTTATTTAGTTTCTCTGTAAATGGAGATAAGTGTGAAACAAACAGTGCAATAGATAATGAACAACAAACGATGACAAAAACACATACAACCTCATCAATGTTTTCAATACTTCGTCGGACTCTACGTGATAAAAATTTTATATCTCCCATGAATACAATGGATGATATCAACAATTTAGAATGTGGAAATTTTGTAGAGTTTAGATCGAAACTTACGCCTAATCCCTTAATGGATTCCTTCAATCGTATGAGAGAAGTATCTAAGTTGTGTATCAAATATTCAGCAGGGGTTAATAAAATGAAAACTGAGGAAAGAAGAGTCGAATCCCCCCAAGAAAAAGATCAAAATCGAAGAAAAACTAAACGAAAAGGCCCGAATAATCAAACTGATGTTGCAACTCAAGAGAATCAAACTGATGTTACAACTCAAGAGAATCAAAATGACGTATCACTCTTTCAATGGATATATGAATTATCTGACGAGTTACTGAACTCTAATTCAACTGAAATAATTGGGAATATATTTGACCATCCTGAGATCAAAGTAGATCTTCCTGCTAAGGTTAATTGCTTTGTGAATAATGATACGTCCATTGTAATGAATGGCGAGTTTTCTGTATTTGGAAAAGTCACTCAGGTTATATCATGCGATTCTAAAGACACAATAGATCTCTTACAGAAAACAACTCTCAAATCATTCGGTGAAGAAGTCATTAACATGTTTACCGATTCATTTTCTCATGTGCCAAATAACGCTATAATTTTCCCCGAAATTACAACAAAAATAAATGGGCCCGCTATTCAAGTATTACCAATTGCAATATTTATATAACGTTGAACTATTTAAGAAACATACAATTAGTGAAGAACGTAACTTTATATGAAAGTTGACTAGAAAAGAGAGAAATAAGGAAAAAAGAAAAAAAGAAAATTAGTATAATTCTTGCTTTGCTTCTTCCATCTGAGCAAGTTCTTTATCGATTTTATTGATGGTTGTTTGGTTTGTTAGATTACCACTTTCCGTAGTAGAAACGACGTCCTTGGCTTCCCTTAAAAAGTTTCTATATCTTTTATGGATTTCAAAATCGTCCCCCTTATATGAAATGCTGTATGCTGAAGACCGTACTATCTCGCTTTCAATGCTTATACTAACTCCTTCAGTTCCTATTTGACCTGATAATGCATTATACACTGAGTTTTCTACCCGCTGGGCCCTTTCCTGTACATCTTGCGTAATGTTCTCAGGTTGTGGGCCAAATACATCGTGTTGAGAAATCATTAACACATCTACCGCCGCACCTCCTCCTCCTACTCCCATCGCATAGATAGTCCCGCCTAAGGCTAGAGTGCAAATTATCATACCGATAACAATTATGCCAGTTTTAATAATAATCTCTCCGTTAATTTTAAGACCATTCTAAATTCAAACAAATATTCCCGATAATAACAAGATTTTACTACCTTCCTTAAATAAACCTTTTTAAAACGTTTAAGAGGCTGAGAAATGGATTAAATTATATCAAACATTGATCCAGTGATTATTCTAGGAGAAACGAATCTAGGAGAAGTGCTTAACAAAATTCTTATAAGCTTCCTAAAAGAATCCTAAAGGCTTCGTTTAAACTGGGACAGTGCATATATGTATCTAAACCCTGCCCAACTGACAGCCAAGCAGGATTTTAAGACCTTATCTGATAAGTAAATAGCAAATATAGAAACAGTATCAATATATTTAAATTTTCTCTTTTATAATGTCACGGCATGCATATTAATATAATTTAATAATTCTTTTCTAACTGTTTAAAAGAATGTAAAAGAAACTTTACATTTTGATAACTATTTCTAACATTGCTATACATGCACAGAGTATTAAATTCTTCCAAAAGAGCGTATACTTTTTATGCCCTGACCATTTAATTAGTTTGATGACTGAAGACAGAACTCCAGTAATGAAAAAATGTTTACACTGTGGTTACTCTTGGCCGCAGAGGTTCGCAAACAGAACGCCGAAGACTTGCCCGAACTGCCATAATTACAACTATGACCAGCCCCGGAAGAAAGCACCACATATAAGACCAAACAGAAGAATTAAAAGAAGTCAAGAAGTAATGATTATTACTAAAAGTAATATTTTATAACGAAGATATAACTGAGAGTAACAAAAGAAAAAGAAAAGAAAACAAAGGCAGAAGACAGTTTTATAGTTTGGCGACCCTAAAACTGCTTCCTGCTGACTGACTCAATAGTAAGAGTAAGTTAAAAACCATCTCACAATGGAATATTTATTACTCTATTCTATATAGTCTTTTCGCTGTTGGTGGAGAGCCTTCTGTCTTTGTTTTCGGGAAAAAAAGATAAGAATGAAGAGATTAAGTGAAAGAAAACCAACACAGAAACCAATAGAAGGCTGTCCCCGGAAGAGTCAGGACAGGAGAACGGTTTCAGCTTGGGAAATATACGAGATGTTCCAACAGGGACACATAGAGGTATATAAAACTACAAGGGCAGGCGCGACCACTTCCTTAAATGCAGAGTCAGGAAACAGGAAAGAACGGTTTACTTGTATAGTACCTACTAACAAAATTGCAGATGAGACGATTGTAAGGGACTCTATAAACTTCTGTGAGAAGCCGGGACTCGATGTTATACACGTAAAATCTAACATGAACTGTATTAAGAATCAGGAACTATGCGAGGAATACCCCGACCTTAAGGAACTTCAATACCTGCCACTTGCTGACAAGTGCGAGGACTGCGAACATTACGACACCTGCCCGATTACAGCCCCACTAAGAAGACCTAACGCGGACGGTTTTGTATTGACTTATGCGAAGGTCGCCGCCTTACAGCTTGCAGTTATGTTCAGGGAAGGGACAACGGCAGAGAAGATATTAAACAGTATCGCGGGAAGCCGGAATATTATTCTCGATGAAGTCCACGAACTCCAATACGGAAGACAACAGGAATACATAGTCTATGATAGTAAAAACGGATACAGGACAGACTTTAATAAATATAGCTCTGCCTGTCAGGACTTCGAATATATCAAGAACGTTATAGAGCAAATGAAAGCAATAGCAGAGGACGACACTTTTAAGATAAAAGTTCATGAAGTCCTCGGAGGCGCGGAGAGTCCGAAATACTGGAATCACCGCCTTAGCCTTGATTATCAGAATCCAGCTTTCACAGGACAGGAGAGAGACGCAAGAGGAAAGGAAACAGCAGGCTTTATTAAAGAACTGATCGAGCTTACGAAGCACAGAGAGGACTATAATCTAAGTATGGAGGAAGTTAAAGCCCTTCTCCAATTTAACGCAATCGGGAAAAGCTTTAAGCTGTCTATCAATGCTATCAAGGATAGAGGGATTATTCAGATAAAAGTATCCGCTCTCGATTTCTTGTATGTGGACACTATAAGAAAATTTACTATGAGCATGCAGGGAGAAGGCAGGCGAATAATATTAACTACTGCCACTTTTTGCAGTAAGGACTATTCAGACTTTTTTAGGGGGAAGGTTTCACCCCTTAAAACAACATTCGGGCAACATGGCGACCCCACAAACAACAACGAGAAAATGTTAATTCTTGCAGATAACAAGAAATACAACGCCATAGGCGACAGGTCACGCTATAAGATGCGCCCGGAGATTATCAGCCGATGTATTGATATTCTGGAATCCTACGAGGAAGAGGAAGTACTTATAATTGCACTTAGCAAGGAGGAAGCCTGGAGTATAGAGAGGGGACTTAAGCAGGCAGGAAGACCCCACCCTGTAATTTATTATAAAGGCTCGGAAACTATCGGCGTTACCTCGGAAGCCCGAATAATGATTGCTATAGGAATAGCAAACAAACCCTTAAACGCCTTCGACTCAATCACCGAAACAGTAGAAGAGTCTAAAAAACTTTTATACGAGTCGGTACACTGCGACACATGGCAGGCTTGGAGCAGAGTGAAAGACCCAAACGGAAAGAACCCCTCTGTAGTATTCGCCCTTGGATGCTGTATAGACGATGTAAGAGCCTGTGTTAAGTGGGGATTTAACAGGCAGATAACCGGGATAGAGGAACACCGGAACGGATGCAGGAACAAATTAACCATAGAATATGAAGGTTCAGGAATTACTCAACCAAAAATAATTCACTGCAAAAACTTTGAAGAGATGCTTACACATGCTGGAAATCATAGACAACTGTCTAAAAAAGTCTTTCTAAATTCAAAGAACCGTCTATGTAATATTATAGACGGTTTTTCCGATTTTGAGAGCAAAGTTTACACAGTTAACGAGGAATTCCTTAAATTAATCATTAACAGGGAAGATCTTTATAAACTTTATAACCCTGTAACAACTCGATATTTTGATGTAAAAAAGAGCATTTCCAGCAAAGACATTAAAGACCACCTTTCCGGGAAAATGACTATAGGAGGCTACCAGATCGACAACAAGACCAATCTTGTAAAATGGTTATGTTTCGATGTGGATGCACACCCTAAGCCGGAAGCAACAAAGGAAGAGATAAAAGCCTGTATAGAGGAAGCAGAGAAGCAGAAAGGACAGCTTGAGGAATTCCTGAATAAGTTGAACATTCCTTTTGTTCTGGAACTTTCAGGAAGGGAACACTCTTACCACTTCTGGATATTCCTTAAGCCGGTTGATGCGTCTGCCGCTTATGCTTTTGGCAGGGACATTATAAGGGAATTGGGATATAAACCGAACACAGATATAGAGGTATTCCCGAAGCAGGAGCACATAAACCCGGACGAGTTCGGGAACTTTGTTAAGCTACCCCTCGGAATTAAAAGCGGGCAGAAGTCGAAGATAATGCAGGGTGGGAAGTTTCTTCGGAAGATTTCAAACCTTGAGATAAAATTCATTGATATTGCAGGTTACAAGGCTTATGTAGACGAAGCGAAGGAAGCTCGGAAGAAAGCCGCCAGAGCCACAGAGAATTCCACAGTAAACACCGTAAACATAGGAGAGTACAAGGTTAAGCCCTGCGTTTTAACAGCTTCTAAGATGCTGTTACACGGTAAGGGAGATGCAGGAAACTTCACCCGCGTATTCATAGCAAGGGAGCTAATAAGCGCAGGGATGCAACCCGGAGATATCTGCAAGTTCTTTGAAACTCAGCCGGACTATAACAAAGAAAAAACCCTGTACCACATCGGGCAGATAATGAAAAAGGATTATCCACCTATACCCTGCCACACTGTTTATGAGAAGGTTAACAACTTTATAGGCTGTGAGGACTGCCCGAACTTCTGGAAGTGTGGAGTTTATTGACTCCCTCTTCCCGGCACTTATCCGACACTTTCCAGCCCTTACCCTGTAGGCATGGCGGTAGGAATGAGCGAAGCGAATGGGTATCTGACCCTACAGATTGATACCTAACTATCAATAGGCTTGGTTGTTAAAAATTAGTTTTTACCTCCAAATTCTAATCATATATCAGAAAATGCAAAGTTACATAAATATTTAGTAACCTTTTGTTTGATATTATAGAGGTAGAAGAATGAAATTACTGGGAAAATCCAAAGTCATGAAACATAAGGTAAAACCAGAGATTACATACCCTTTAGTAAGGCTCCCACAATCGGAAGTTAGTGTTGCCGGAGAAACGGCTTATGTTTTCAAAACAGAACTGAATGACAAACCGGTTTATGTAATCTCCCTCGATGAAGAGTTTAATGGGGAAATTAAAGTTACACAACCAGAAGCAAAATCGGACCTTGAAGCGAGAATTGAAGCATTAGAAAAGAAGTTCTATACGCACTTAGAATCCGAAAACAAGGAAGAAACAGAGAGTGGGCCCGCTGAGATTCGAACTCAGGATCCCCGCCGTGTAAAGGCGATGTCATAACCGACTAGACCACGAGCCCATTTTGCATACATTTGCAGAAACGCTCCAAATGCAAGAGCAAAATGTCACTAGTTATATATATCTCTTTTGTTAGAAGAGAACTTCTGGGCTTGTCTAAAAACCGTTTATCGCACTAAATTAACTTATATTTACTAAATAACATTTTTACATACTAAAATCAGAAGTCTTTATTACAATAACACATCAACAAAATCCTCATCAAGAGACATTAAGCACAAAGGTTTACTATTTGTATTCTGTTTTGAATATGTACGCAACTCTCCTGCGATGATCATTTCCGAATGAGGCAGCCTTATTAGAGGGTATGTAATCTATGGTTTTGCTTGTATGTAATCTATGGTTTTGCTTTTTACTTTGTGATTTTAGATTTTCCTAAAATTTCATATTTCTATCTCTGTTACACAAGATAACTGTTGTTTAAACGTATACAACTTATCATTTTTCCTTTATTTGATTAAAGAAAGCCAATCTAATATTATCCAACCACTATCCAGTCAAAGAAATCTTACAACTTTTTAAAATACTATAACTTAAAAAATTTTAATTAATAGAAGAAAAACAGCAGTGAAAAAGTGTATATTACTTCAATTTGTCAATTTTAAAATCTATGTCATTAAGTCGCGGCAAGCTATACCTAACGTCAGAGTATTTGACTAAAGCAGCCTAGAGTAGACGAAAAATGAAGGAAGCAACTAAAAAAGAATAAGAGGCTTTACCTCTTACTGTAAATCAAATTTAGACTTTTCCTTTTTTACTTTTTCTTATACAGGAATATCGCAAACAGGCTAGTTACCCCACAATATATTTCAAAGCCTGACGTACTCGGAATTTCTTCTTGTTCGGTTTGTGACCTTTTATTCTCTGTATTATTTTCACTAACTGTTTCAGGATAATCAAGCTCTACTCTCGTTATAGTTTCATTAAATGAGGCTTTTGTTGTACCTGTTATTGCAAATGAAGAGAACCCAGAAGTTTCGGCTGTGAAATGCAGGAACTCGTTATCTTCCCCTGAAAGGCTTACTGGGAATCGCTCCCATTTTTTATCGTTATATCTGTTAAGAGCGATGGAAACCGGATCGATCTTTTTGTCCTTTATCCAGGATTTTTCAACCTTGAAACAAACAACTGGATTTTCGATGTTCTTTGAGGTTGCAATTCCTCCATTCCCAACCCAGATATTAAACAACTTATAGATTTTGCCAGAAGGCAGCTCAGAAACAAGATTAGATTTTCCTTTGAGCTGTTCAGCAATTGTTGTACATTTACCAAAAGTTCTCTTTGAATCAAAGCCTATATACACAACGCAAGTCACATTCTTTGTGAAATCAAACTTTACAGGCTTTTCACTTGTAATAAATGCCTGCGAAAGTTCCTTTACCTGGACATTTCTTGCAGGCTCGGGGGAACCGCCACCACCGCTACTTGAACTTTTGCTACTTGAGCTACTGCTGCCGCTTGAACTGCTTGGTTTAAGTACACTTATTGAAGCAGTTTTTGAGCCAGTCCCATTTTCATTGCTTACAGTCAGATTAACGGTATAGGTTCCAGGAATTATGTATGTATAAATTGGATTTATATCTTCTGAGTCTGCCTTTCCATCGTTATTGAAATCCCATGCTCTTGATGCTATCTTTTGGGATAAGTCATTAAACTGTACTGTGAGGGGAGCATAACCCTCTGTAACGTTGCTATTGAAGTCTGCAACTGGAACGTTTGAATCAGTAACAACTATGTAACCCGGCTTTGTTGCTGTACTATTCCCGGCGGCGTTTTCTACAGTAAGACTGATTGTATAATTTCCTGGCTTTGTAAACGTGTGGGTTGCATTCATAGCATGTTTTGAATGGATACCATCACCAAAATCCCAATACCAGGAAGTAGGTGCTTCACCATTACTGATATCAGTGAAAAGTACTGTCAATGGTGCGTTTCCGGAAGTCACATTAGATGTAAAAACAGCTTGTGGTTTTATGGATTTAGCGGTGAGATTGTACATATAGATATCACAAAGATAACCGTCACCGGTAGGCAATCCTTCACGAAAATCCACATCCACTATTATGTCCCCGTAGATATCAGGACTCATTGCACTTCCGCTGGTGGTAATCTGAGTTTCCTTCTGAGTTGAGAGATCGTACATATAGATATTATTATGACTGTCACACCACACTATCCTATCACCGTAGATTGCTGGAGGTGAAGCTGAAGAAGATTGTTCGCTGTAAGAGATCCTGCTCTCTTCCTCAGTAGAGAGGTTGTACATGTAGATATCCCCTGTTTCTGTAAGAAAGTCTAAATTGCGACTATCCGGCCACACTATCCTGTCCCCGTAGATAGCAGGATTTGATGCACGTCCGCTAGTGCTGACCCTAGTTTCCTTTTTAGTGGAGAGATCATACATGTAAATATCTGATCTACTTATTGAATTATTATTTTCATCTATAGCGATATCATTAAGCCTATGGCCCACCCATACTATTTTGTTATCATAGATGGCAGGATTGCTTGCAGATTCATTTATGGGAATCTGAGTTTGAATATTAGTAGAAATATCGTACATATAGATATTCCCATTTTCAGTCCACACAAATCTATTACCATAAATATCAGGATAAGTCCAATCTGACACGTTCTTCGTGATTAGTATCTCAGAAGTTGTTATGTCATACACATAAAGTCCATATTCATCTTTAGGATTATACATGTCATAAAAAAACCATACAATCTTATCACCATGAATAGCAGGATATGCTGCATAATAAGGTCCAGGCATGCTAATTATTGTGTCATTTCTGGCGTTCAAGTCATAAAGATGAATTTTATCCCAATATGACCACACAACTTTATCACCATAAATAGCAGGTTCTCCAACCTCTCCAGTTTCCGCAGAGAGCCGGGTTTCTTCAGCAGCCGATGCTATGGCTGAGATTAATGTTAGAAGCACACAAACTGAGACTATTGAAGCTAAAGCTATAGAATATAATTTCCTTTTATTACCCATCCGACCTTCCCCATGAATTAAAGAATATCCTTGATAATATCCCAACGTTCTTTAATCTTTTCATTCGGAGTTTGACTTTTTAATATAACATTAGATATTTAATAGTCAGATACCTAAAAATAGGTAGAAAACTTAAAGTTATCAAAAACGTCGATATTAATTTATAGAAGTTTATGTGTATAATTAATTGAGTTTATTTTTATATAATTTATAAAGGAATCCCTAAATGTTTAAGTCATACAGGATAAAGAGAAATATAAAGAAAAAAGAATTAGGGATAAATTAGAGAAATTGATAGAAAAAGCATGTGGCAGAACTGAAGAATCAGTTCTGCACTTTCGGGACAGTATTTTCCAGGAACTGTTACCCGACTTTACCTATTGATTAAGAATTCAGGAAAAGTTAAGTTTGTAGATGAGTATTTATGCGTTTTTCATTTCATTCTCTAATCCTCTTCACCCTCAGAACTCATCATCTCACAAAAACATGCGCTGCAGACGTATCTATCATCAAGACATGTTTTTTTAAAATCAACTTCGGGACCGCCAGGTTTTGTGGTTGCTTCCCTGAACACATAGAACTTTTCGTTAAATTCGATCGGCTGCGCGCACCTCGAACATACGAATGGTGGATTCTCGACCGAATCGATTGCACACTCAATGCATATCAAATCGGACTTCTCCCCCTGAACCTCTTTGAACTTTATTGGTTTCATATCAAGGCTGGTGTCCACAACCAGTACATCTTCTAGCAGTTCCCGACCACAAATATTACAATACTCCTTCATTGTGTCCCCTCCTTCGTTCAGAGGAATTCTCACCAAACCCTGTGCTGAGCCTACACAAGGTTTCAATATCTCCGCTTTTGCACTCAAATGTTATTCCCCATTTCAGCTTGTTACCCATACTCATACCGAATCGGGCAATTTCGAGGCGTCCAATCCGGCTCAATCATTCACACCATTGAGCTGTGTATTATCACTGACATTACTGCCAGCACCTCAATCTCGAGAAGATTGGCCCAGAGCTGGAAAAGCAAACAGTAGGAACTAACAGGTAAATATTTATTGCAATGTGTAGTCACAAATACTTTTCGCATTCGAATGCGAAACAACTTTAAAAGACACCTTACAAAATGCGTTTTAAACCGCTTTCTAGCCTCTGGTTCTAACTTCCCTATGGAAATATATGTCTTAAAACTATATACAGTTATTGATTTTGATCAAAAACTAATTGAATCATAAATAAAGAAAAGACTATAAAGACAGAATAAAAATATAAAGTTAGTAAATAAAACGAGTAAAACAAAGAATTTTATTGATCCTTGATCAATATATAAGACTAATAAACAAGATTATTCATAAAGGTTCGAAAATGCTCAAGCAGAGATTTGTGCTGGATACTACAGCATTAACGGATCTGCAGACACGTGAAGTTATGGGCTATGCTTCGCTTTGCGAGGGAATGAAAGCGATCCTTAACCTGATAGCTGAAGCTCGCCTGCAATTTGGAATAAGCTGTTACGTACCCTATCCATCAGTATATAAAGAAATGTACGAGTTTGCAAGCCGCAACGGCTGTGACAGGGAGATTATGGCTAAAATTGATACCTGGCTTGTGAAAAAATCTCCTGACCGGTATAGAGTTAATGTAACTTCTCAGATTTTTCACGAATATGTTGCCTATATGCGGGAGAGAATTAACCGGGGCATGGGAGTTGCTGAGGATGCGATATGGGAAGCCGCTACAGAATGTCTCTTCATGGAAAAACCACAAAATAAGAAAAAAGAGTATAAAGAAGAGGTTGAAAGAGAGGTAATCGGAGGAATTATTGGCAAATTCCGGAACAAATATCGTGCTGCCCTAAGATATGGAATTCTTGATAGTGCTCCTGATATTGATGTTCTCATCCTTGCTAAGGAGCTTGATGCCGCAGTTATTGCAAGCGACTATGGGATTGAAAAATGGGCCGAACAGCTTGGAGTCCGTTTTGTGCCCGCAAATGTTTTCCCTATGATGATTAAGGAGTACTTGAAGCATCTTCCGGAAAGTGAAAAATCTCCTGAACCTGGAAGTAGAGACAAAAACAAAAAAGGACCATCCGAAGAAGCAGAATTTATTTAATCTATTAAACTTTGAAATCTGAATGTCTGAATATAATAGAGGCTTAAATTTTGAAGTCTGAATGTCTGAATATAATAGAGGCTTAAGATTTAATTAGATAACAGCCAGCCCTGAGGTTAATCAAGTAAAAGGCTTGAAGTTAAACAGGGATATCGCTCTCAATCATTATTTAATCATTGTTCAATCATAGATATTGTTTCAACAGCTGTATGTATGACTGAGTTTCAACAGCTGTATGTATGACTGAGATGCAAATCTCAGTGAAAGCAGCATACATCAATTGTTATCAAGCTCTAGGGACATGGAGCCTTTAAGAAAATTACACCTTAACGAATCATGATTTAAGGGAATCTGACTTAAAGGAAATAGGGGGATAAGAGTTTGAGAAATATAATTATAGAAGAATTAAAAGCATCTGAGATTTACCGCCAGAGGGTTGAGGTTGTTGAAAGAAAAGGACTAGGGCATCCGGACTATATCTGCGATGCCATAATGGAACAAATTTCAGTTAACCTGAGCCAGAAGTACCTTGAAACTTTCGGGACTATTCTGCACTATAATATAGACAAGGGCATGCTCGTTGCAGGGGAAGTGGAAGGGAAATTAGGAGGAGGTAGAGTGTTAAACCCTATGAGACTTATTATTGGAGACAGGGCAACCTTTGAAGCGCAGGGGATAGAAATCGATGTTCCTGACCTTGCGGTTAATACAGCGCAGCAATGGCTCCAAGATAACCTCCGCTTTGTAGATCCTGAAAATCTCATTTACCAGGTAGAGCTAAAAAGAGGTTCTGCGGAACTTACAGATATATTTAACAGAGGTGGAGAGATTCTCGGGGCAAACGATACTTCTGCAGCAGTTGGGTATGCACCTCTCAGCCCCACTGAGAAGCTTGTTTTTGAGTGCGAGCGATACCTGAATTCAAGGAAATTCAAAAAAGAATATCCGGAATCCGGAGAAGACGTAAAAGTTATGGGGCTAAGACACAGGGAAGATACTCACCTGACAGTTGCAATGCCGCTTGTGGACAAGTTTGTCGAATCTGAAGAAGAGTATTTTAAGAAAAAAATCGAACTACATAGCCAGATTGAGGAATTTGCTGCCGGGTTTGCAGAGCAAGCAAGGGCCGAATTTAAAGCTTGCATGTGTCTGAAGCCAACCGCTTCTCTGAATACTCTGGATATTCCAGGCAGGGGGATACAGGGAATTTATACCACTGTAACCGGCACTTCTGCAGAAGATGCAGACTGCGGGCAGGTCGGACGTGGGAATCGCGTAAACGGAATAATTCCTTTAAACCGTCCTGTTAGCAGTGAAGCCGCCGCAGGTAAAAATCCTGTTAGCCATACAGGAAAGATTTACAACCTTCTTTCCCATAGGATTGCAACACGGATCTACAGGGAAGTGCCAGATATTTCCGAAGTTTATGTCTGGCTTTTAAGTGAAATCGGGACTCCAATCGACCAGCCTCAGATTGCAACTGCTCAACTGATAATGAAGAAAGGATCTGCGAGCGATGTAGAAAAAGAGGCTGCCGAGGTAATAGAAAAAGAGCTTGAGAATATACAGGCTTTTTCAATGGAACTGGTTGCAGGAAAATGTCCTGTTTGCTGAGAATCTGCCTAGCCAGGAAGAGTTTGTACTTTTTTGATAAACCTTTTTCCAAAAAGGTTTTGATCTGAATCGGCTTAGCCGGGAAGAGGTTATACCCCGGCAATAAAAGCAATGAGAGCAAAGAACATTGCGATCTTGAACATTTTTGAGGATTTCGTAGGATTATTTCGAACAAGAATCTGGTAGATGGCTGCAAGAAATCCCAGGTCTGCTAGAAGGACAAGGTAAAGGTAACGCACACCAAGTACCGACATAAGGTAAGGAAGCGGGCTCAAAAACACAGCCAGAAACCCTATAAGCACTGCAAGGTAGCTTGCTTTTTTTGCTCCTATCCGTAGAGGCAGGGTATCTGCCCCTTCCATTTTATCCCCTTCCATATCCTCAATGTCCTTTACAATCTCCCTAGCAGTAATTGCAAGGGCTGCAAGCAGGAAAAGCAAAAAAAGGGCTTCAAGTCCTTCAAACCCAAAAACCGAGGCTCCGAAAAGAAAGCTTGAACCTGTCAAGTAGCCTATACTCAGGTTTCCTAAAAAAGGAGTGCCCTTGAGAGTTTTTGCATAAAGAATAAGTAACAAAGAATTAAGTAAGGCAATAAACCCGCAAATTAAGTTAATTGAAATAGCCAGAAGAATTCCAAGGCCAAACAGGATATAAGAGAAATAAAGGGCTTCCTTTAATTTTACCCTGCCTGAGGGGATAGGCCTTTCAGGGCGATTGATTGAATCTATCTTCACATCAAAATAATCATTAATCACATTTCCTGCACCTGAAATCAAAAAAACGGTCAGAAATACAAAACCTGAATAAAAGAAAGGAAAATTATCAGGAGTAAAAAAGCTAGGGGCATCGGATGCCAAGATATTAAAAGCTATTAGCGTTCCAATTACGGCTGCAAAACCTGCCATAAGGCAGTTTCCGTATCTCATAAGTTCTAGATATGTGCGTACGCCTGCAGACATTAGAGGAAAGCAGCATTATAGAGTATTAAAGTTATCGGATTTTCTCGCCAGAATTTTGCTTCAGAAGCACTGAGAATCGAAGATTCTCTGGCAGTCAAAGTTATGTAGCAACCCCACAAAGTCATTTAAGCACTGATTTATGAAACAGAAGGAAAGGTGCAATTGATAGAAGCATAAAAAGAGCTACATAGCCAGCTTCTCAAAATTTAGACATTCTGGTTTATTTATCTGTTTATCTGAATCGTTCAATTTAAGAGTATACTTCATATTTAGATACACTGATATCGAATCAAAGGAAATTTATAGTAACTTCAGGCAACATAATTATCAAAGGATAATATGAAGTAAGACAAAAATCTATATCTTGTCGTTCTCCCCTTTGAAATCTTTAGCTTATAAAACCCAAAATTTTATTTCTATGATTATATGATCCATTGTTAAAATACAAAGATGCACCTGAGTTTCCTATTCATTGACTTGTGGCGGAGGCCAATAAAAATGAAAGCCTACTTGTTTAGTTCTTTGACTTATATATTAGTGATAATGCTAATAATTCCTGGAACAGTTTCCGGCATGGCATCTGCTGTAGATGAAGAGCCCAGAGACAGTGATAGTTTAGATACAGCAGATTCGAGCAAAGAAACAGGCAAAGAAGCAGATAAAGAAACAGACAAAGAAACAGACAAAGAAACAGACAAAGAAACAGATAAAGAAACAGATAAAGAAACAGAAACAGACAAAGAAACAGACAAAGAAACAGATAAAGAAACAGATAAAGAAACA
>ENA-UOOH01002263-UOOH01002263.1-fermentation-metagenome-genome-assembly--contig:-NODE-2263-length-17012-cov-5.488707_pt1 | contig 17012 bp, 17 predicted proteins | sample MGYA00245778_ERZ724025 | MGnify/ENA primary metagenome ERZ724025 (study PRJEB28704, sample SAMN03018313) | fermentation metagenome | biome: anthropogenic terrestrial biome; feature: soil; material... | reverse complement strand
TTTTCTGGCTTTTCTACATACCATTCTGTATAACCACAAGTGGAACATACATATGGAAATAACTCACTACTTTCTTTTGCTGTAAAATACTTCACTGGCAGTTTAATAGCTGAGAATTTCCCTGTCGTACTTGTTGCAATACATTTTGTTAATGCAGTATTACACTTTGAGCATAAATGTTCCATAGAAACCCCTCCCTTAATTCGCATAATAATACTGTTGTGACGTTATATTTGAATTATGTTCATTATTTAAAACTGTTCTCGTATATATCAAAAAATTGTGATATTTTTACCCCTTGCTTTCTAATATCCTCATCATTATCACCAGATAATTGGCATCCATAGTTTTCATATTCTTTCCAGTTTTTCTTGCTGATTGGTTTTAAATCGAATTCTTTTTGAATAGCAGCAAAACCGTCTGCATAGTCAATGAGGGCTTGGTTAAAAGCCTTATCAGGATTTTTAAATATTGGCATACCATCCTTATTGGCCCCTATATCATAGGCTCCATCATTGCTTTTAACAAAATCCCCTCCAAGTTTACTTGTATCATATTCATCTATCACTACACTATTAGGGTTTCTACAAGCGGCTAACATAAGCGATATGCATGCAATAAGTATCATAGCATAATATTTTTTCATTTTATGACCTCCATAAATTCAAATATTTTTATATCATTATTTTTATAGGGGCTGCTAGTTTCTTAGATGATTATTATGCATGTGGCAATATAAGAAACATTAATTTATTATTTTGAAATAAGTCTGATTTATCCTTCAGGACAAATAAAATTGTGTCATCCTCTTTTAACAAATTTACATAATAATTATTTATGTCATTAGGTGCAAATCCAAGTACTGCTTTTTTATTTCTTTATTTGTAAAAGCCTTAATAATATTATCTAAACTCACTCCTGTTGAAAAAAATATATCCTGTAATTAACCTTGCTGCCTTGCCTGTATTTTCTATAATTAATTTCTTATAAGCTCTTATCTTTTTATTTTCTCAAGCTCCAATACTTTTTTTACACACTTATCATTTAATAAATTTTGATCAATCATAGGAGGTTGTTTAATATTTTTACTACTGGTTTCTTTATAGTTCTTACTATTTTGGCCCTCACATCCTGCAAAAGAAAGCATGAATAAAAAAACTATAATAATTAGAAATGTTTTTTTAGTTACACTTTTTTGCTTCAAAATAGATCTCTTCCTCATATTCTTATTTTAAGAAAGATGCGTCATAAGTTTATAATTGATTTACTGAAGAAACTGATCAGTATCTTTGCTTTCGCTTTCAGATTTTTTCCCAAACAATACAAATAGATAGGGTGCAAACAGCGAAGGAATTGCATATATCCAATTTATACTTCCTGCTCCACTAACTCTTGCTAACACTGATGTAATTGCTGTGAAAATTTCAATAGGAATATTCATCCAATAAAATATCACACTATATGCGCCGAAATATTTCATGATTTGTTCCAAGGCAAATATTACGATTGAATAAATAACTAACGAAGTTGCGGGCTTTACAAGAGTTTTTCTGTCATAAATTCTGTGTAATATAATTCCTATTATAGCAAAAAGAATTATACTTATTACTAATCTAATATAAAATACTGTTGTTTCCATTTCAGGAGTCCATTCAAGAGCTCCTTTAAGCACTGCTAATGCAGTAATGGAATCTGCAATTTGCAGTATAATACCTGCGATTAAAGTTAGGACAGGCAGTTTTAGTAGTTTTTTATTCATAATAGCCTCCTTTATAAAATATAAATAATTTTTATGTCACTCTTTAATAAATATGAAATATGCGTCCTACCAACAAGTGTAAATTATATTTATGATGTACTTCGTTTTTTCAAATACGCCCCTGCATAATATGAAGCAAACATAAGTAAAAATTCTATTATATATACTGTCCAAAAATCATGTGACCAAAAAGTAAAAGGAGCAGACAAATTAACAAGAGGTAAATAATAAAATTGGGTAGCAGCACCAAATATATTAAGCCAATATTGACCTAATATAATTTCTTGATATAGGTTAAGTAAAAGTACTAAAAAGGCAGGTAAGTTTGCAATTATGGCTGACTCTAATGATGTTTTCCCAAACTCACAAGTTTTGAAACCAATGAATCCCCAAAAAAGAATGCACGTAATACCTATTAACTTATACGGTAAAAGAAGATTTTTGTTCTGTGTCATTATTGCATTTATTATAAAGCCTAATGCAAATGGAATCAGACCTAAGAAAAATAGCATAAATTTTTTCATGGTAACTCCCTCATCTCAAATTATCATTATGACGTAATTTCATACTGATAAGTCATATAATAAAAATATTATGAAACAATTATTTGAAGTTTTCTGGCTTTTCTACATACCATTCTGTATAACCACAAGTGGAACATACATATGGAAATAACTCACTACTTTCTTTTGCTGTAAAATACTTCACTGGCAGTTTAATAGCTGAGAATTTCCCTGTCGTACTTGTTGTAATACATTTTGTTAATGCAGTATTACACTTTGGGCATAAATGTTCCATAGAAACCCCTCCCTTAATTCGCATAATAATACTTATGTGTCCCTAATTTTTACAAAATACCAGCCACCTGGCATTTTTCTACACCCCTCAGGTTGCTGGCACATAATAAAATGCATTAAGAATAAGGCAAATAAACCAAATGCATATTATGCTAACAATCTTTACTCTGATAACACAAGTATTTCTTCAAGAGTGCTTTTCCAATTGGGGTTATTTATTTTTAGATGTTTTCCGTTAAATTGATTTGCAATAGAAATCCACTCATTTCCAATACAATGGATAGTTAGCCAAACACCAGCCTCATTATCATTTATGACTATTGAATACATATCTTTATCATTAAATCTTACCGTAGTTGATAAATTTCTGGTAAAATCCGTTTGCAAAATCAATATCTTTAGCATTTTAATTTGATTAGCATCAAGTACATATTCCTGCTCCTTTGTATCGCCCTGGTAGCTCTTTTTAATTACTATATTGCTTGATGTTGTGATGTTTGGCACACCTGTAATCTCGTCACCTGAAACATTAAAATAAGAGTAAATAATTAAGCAAAATATTATGGCTATTACAGTCCCAATAATTAACTTAAGTGATTTTTTCATCATCTTCTCCCCTACAAATAATATAAATAAATTTTAATTCACCCTTTTCTACTGCTTTGACGAATAAATAATAAGATTACAAACTAAATACTGTATTTATTTTGCACAGTATCATTTTTTGAATCTATTTTTGGTGTTTGCATAAATTGTAATAAATATGATTGTACCGATAAATAGGATTAGCCCAATATAAAATATTATAGGTTGTTTAATTAACTCACTTAACCCCCACAAAAAAATACAAAAAGCAAACACAAACATTGATTTTCCCATAAACTTACACAGTGCCTTTTCATCATATTTAGCTTTCTCTTCTTTGCTCAATGTATTATATCCTGCAATTAAGAAAACACCTTTACCTAAAGAAAGAATCACTCCCAAAATAATGAATGAAACAATTATCACTATAACTATAATCGGCAATTGTCCTTCACTCCCCCACTAAGATAAGCCATTTTTACACTCTTTATCCACTTGTTCTGTTGTTTTGATTAAATTTTCTTTTATCCCATTTCCATTAAGATATGTTTATTTTATGAAGCCAAAAAACACACCGCTATTTCCCTCCTTCATAAAATCCACCCAATATTATAATAACCTTTATTATACAATTTTTCCACTATTCATTAAAGACATCTTATCAATTTGCTAAAATCTTTTGATAATTTATATGTAATCATAATAATAACTCCCCCTTTGCATTTTTTAAAGAACTTATAAATTTAAAATGAGGTGCAGTAGCTGTTATTCCTATGATGGTAGTTATAGGATAAGCATCATTATAATATATGCATTTTAGGAAATAATAAAGCATTGATAAAGCATATTAAGTTTAGCTTAAATATTTAATTAAAACGCAAATACTATTTGCTAAGGAGGCTCTTGAAATGAATAAAAAATGGTTGTTATTTACTGCTGTTGCTATAATTATTGCTGCTGTCACAGTGGGGACAGTTTTTGCAATTGCTCCCATTAAATTAATTATAAACGGACAGGAAGTTAGCCCTTCAGTACCCATGCAAATTGTCGGCAACGAAGTGATGGCACCTGTTACTCAAATAGCAGAAAAGCTGGGGGCAACTGTAGAATGGGATAATAAGAATAAAACTGTTAAAATCTCAAATAAAGAACAGCAGGATATTGAAAAAAGATTAAAATTACTTGAATTTGCGCTAACTCCCCAAAGTCCAAAGGAAGCTGCTGACACTTTGGCTAAAGGTGTAATGTCCAGAAATGGTGCACTTCAGTATGCAGTTTTATGTGATAACCTTAAATCCAAATATAAAGCAGATTTTGAGGCATTTGATTGGTGGACAGGAGCATCTAGCCCATGGATTGATAGTTATCAAATAAGTGATGGGGAAAAACAATTGGATGGGACATGGAAATTCACAATAAAATTTCACTATACTGATTCTACAAAGGCTAGTTATTTTAGTACTTCAAATATACTTGTCGGACCAAAGAAAGAAAGCAACCCTCAGCTACCTATATATCCCAATGCCGAACAAAAATGGTGTGTAATTGGGATAGAACACTAAGGTTACAATATATGTTATTATGTAATTATTATAGAAAAAACTATGCTATTGCCCAATATCCTATGAAAAAATAATCCATATGTAAGGGGAGAAAAAAATGAAGGGTGATATACAGACTTTATCCATCTCAGAACATGAATGTTCATTATATCTTCCACAGGAATACTGCACAAATGGTGAAAGCTATCCTGTTGTATATATAAATGGAGATGGTATAGAACAGGAAGTTATAGAGGATATAGAGTCTCACTTTGGTGTAGACTGCAGCGAATTTATAATTTTATCAGTTCAGTCAGAAAATTGGAATGAGGATTTCACTCCATGGCCTGCTCCGGCTTTAACAAAAAAGAGCGAGCCTTTTAAAGGGGGTGCTTTAAACTATCTAAACTTTATTACAAATACTATTAAGCCATTTATGGACGAGCATTATAGAACAAAACCAGAACCTTCAAATACTGCACTAATAGGATATTCTTTAGGTGGGCTTACCGCATTATATGCACTTTACACAACTAAGTCTTTTGGTAAAATAGGTAGCCTGTCTGGTTCTCTATGGTACGATGGATGGATAGAATTTATGAATTCTAATGTACCTGTAAATACATCTGCCAAAGTATACATGTCCCTTGGAAGGGGGGAGGAACACAGCAGAAATCAGCGCATGGCTAAAGTGGGTAATTGCACACAAAAAGCTGCTCTCATATTAAAAAAGCAGCTTAAGCTTAAAGAAAATCTCATATTGGAATGGAACGATGGCGGGCATTTTACAGAAATACCCGAAAGATTTAAAAAGGCATTGCTGTGGCTTATGAAGGAGTAAATATCTAATATTATGCTTTAGTTGATTTCCTTGTAAACGCCTGTTACCATGTAAATTATTCTTTCGCAAATATTGGTAGTGTGGTCTGCAATTCTTTCTAAATATCTTGCAATAAAAAGAAGCTTGCTTCCTTGTTTTAATAGTCCTTTATTTTCTGCAATAATATCAATTACATCTTCAAAAACTCTGTCAGAGAGTTTATCTACCTCTTCATCCATCTCAGCAATCTTTTTTGCTTTCTCCACATCTGCATTTGCAAAGGCATTAAGGCTTTCCTCAATCATGTTGTGGCAGTAGTCAGCCATTTTGGGGATATCAATTAGCGGTTTAATAAAAGGCTCTTTCCCGATTTCAAGGGTTACATGAGCAATATTTACCGCATGATCCCCCATCCTTTCAAGATCGGTTATTATTTTAAGCGCAGCAGCAATAAGCCTCAAATCCCCTGCAAGGGGCTGCTGAAGGGTTAAAAGATTCATACATTCTCCTTCAATTTCCATTTCAAGCTTATCAATCTTATCATCTTTTTTTTCAATTTGGGCTGCTGCTTCTAAGTCTTGATTTAATAGAGCTTCCATTGATTCACTTATTAAGCTGTCTACCATGTTCCCCATTTGAAACACTTTATCCTTTAGCCCGCTAATTCTTTTATCAAATCCTTCTCTTAACATAAAATCACCCCTAACCAAATCTTCCTGTTATGTAATCTTCTGTTCGCTTATCTCTTGGAACAGAGAATATCTTGGATGTTTCATCAAATTCAATTACTTCACCACTTAAGAAAAACGCAGTATAGTCTGAAATTCTTGCTGCCTGCTGCATTGAGTGAGTAACAATAATTATTGTATAATCCTTTTTAAGCTCTAAAAGAAGTTCTTCAATTTTTGCTGTAGATATAGGATCAAGGGCTGAGGTTGGCTCATCCATTAAAATCACCTCAGGCTGCATGGCAATAGCTCTTGCAATACAAAGCCTTTGCTGCTGTCCCCCAGATAAGTCAAGAGCTGACTTGTTTATTTTATTTTTAACCTCATCATATAGATAAACTCCCTTTAAAGTTCTTTCAACTACATCATCAAGTATCTTTTTATCCTTTACCCCATTGTTTTTAAGACCAAAGACAATATTTTCATATATAGTCTTTGGAAAAGGATTTGGTCTTTGAAAAACCATTCCAACCTTTCTTCTTAATTCTACAGGATCTAAATCGCCATTATATATATCAATACCGTCAAATAATACTTTCCCATCAATCTTAACACCATCAACAAAATCATTCATCCTGTTTAATGTTCTAAGAAGTGTAGACTTTCCACAGCCTGATGGCCCAATAAATGCAGTTATTTTTTTATCGTATATGTTCATATTTATATTTTTAAGTGCCTTAAATTTGCCGTAATAAAAATCTAAATTTTCTATTTTAATCCTAACACCCATATTCCCACTCCCTAATCCTTCATCTTTATTTGATATTTATTTCTAAGAATAATTGCTATAGAATTTATGGCAAGAAGTATTATAAGAAGAACTATAATTCCTGCTGCAGCCACATTTTGAAATTCCCTCTTAGGCATCTTAGACCAATTAAATATTTGAATTGGAAGGGTTGTAAAAGGATCCGTAAGGGATTTTGGCGTAAAAGATATATATGTAACTGCGCCTATAACAATAAGGGGAGCTGCTTCTCCAAGAGCTCTTGATGCTGAAAGTATTGTCCCTGTTAAAATCCCAGGAAGAGCAAAAGGAAGAGATACCTGCACAATGGTTTGCCATTTTGTTATACCAAGGGCATATGAAGCCTCCTTTAAAGAGCGAGGCACAGTTTTTAAAGCTTCCTGGGATGATATTATAATTATAGGAAGAATTAAAAGTGCCATAGTAAGAGATCCTGATATAAGGCTTCTTCCTAATCCCATAAATCTTACAAAAGCTGCAAGACCAAGCATACCATAAATTATTGATGGTACTCCTGCTAAATTTGCTATATTTACCTTTATAAATTCCGTAAACTTATTATCTTTTGCATATTCTTCAAGATAAATTGCTGTTCCAACGCCAATAGGGAAAGCAATAAGACAAGTTAAAAGTATCATAAGAAGGCTTCCTACAACAGCAGGATAAATTCCTGACCTCTCTGGAACCCTTGATGGATAATTTGTAAAAAAGCTTAACTTTAGCATTGGAATTCCCTTCTTTAATATATCTATAAGAAGAAGAGCAAGGACTACTACTCCAAAAATAGTACATAAGAAAATTAAAATATGAAAGGCTTTATCCTTTCTTTTTCTCTTCTTTAAAAGCTTTCTTTCATCCATTTTTTCATCTCCTATATAAACCTCTCTAACCTACACTATTCATAGAAGTCAAAGTTTCTTATCACCACATTATATTTTATCAAGTATTTATTTCATAATCATCATTCCCGTCACTTTAGTGATGGGTTATTGACACTTTTAACTACTCTTCTCGATATTATATTTAAAATAAAAGTAATTATAAAAAGAAGTGTTCCCACTGCAAAAATGGTTTTATACTCAAGGGTTCCATAGGGCACATCTCCCATACTTATCTGAACTATGTATCCTGTCATGGTTTGAACGCTTTTAAGTGGATTAAATGTAAGCTGTGGTGTAGAGCCTGCTGCCATAGCAACAACCATAGTTTCTCCTATGGCTCTCGATATTGATAGGATAAACGATGCAATAATTGAAGATGAAGCTGCAGGGATTACTACTTTTGTTGCTACTTCCTGCTTTGTGCACCCCAAAGCATAAGCTCCTTCCCTCATGGATTTTGGGACTGCTGCCATAGCATCTTCACTTAAAGATGAAACCATGGGTATAGTCATAATCCCAACTGCTATTCCTGCACTTAGGGCATTAAAAACTTCAATGCTTGGAAATATCTTTCTTAAAAATGGTGTTATTGCAGTTAATGCAAAATATCCATAAACAATAGAAGGAATTCCTGCAAGTATTTCAAGTGTAGGCTTTAAAACCTTTCTTACACTGTCCTTTGCATATTCACTTAAATAAACTGCACTTAAAAGTCCAATTGGAATAGAGATAATCGAAGAAAAGATTACAATAAGAAATGTCCCAGCTAAAAGTGGAACAACTCCAAATTTAGCAGGTTCAAACATAGGTGTCCACTTTGTTCCAAACAGAAACTCAAATAAAGAAACCTCACCAAAAAAGCTTGCAGATTCTTTAAATAAAGAAATAATTATTCCAAGAGTAATTAGTATTGAAATTGTCCCAAGGGCAGTAAGTATTACCCTTATTATTCCTTCTTTTCTTTCCACGCTTCTCTTGCTTTTAAACTCAATCTTTTCCATAAGTTCAACTCCTACTCTCTGAATAAAGATAAAGCATACAATATAAAAAAATTATCTTAACCTTTTTAAATTTTCCTTATATATATCATCTTTAAGGGGAAAATAGCCTACTTCCTTTGAAAGGCTTTTAGCATTTTCCATATAAAATTTCAAAAACTCCTTAACTTCAGACCTTTTAAGAGAATCCTCATTTACATAAAGGTACAGCGGTCTTGAAAGAGGCTTATACTTCCCTCCTGTAACATTTTCCATTGTTGGAAGTGCCCCGTTTACCTTTAAAACCTTTAGCTTATCCTTATTTTCTTCATAATAAGCTGCTCCCATGTATCCCAAAGAAAATTTATCCCCTGCTACGCCTAAAACAAGAACATTAGGATCTGTGCTGGCAGTAAAATCTGGTCTTATGTTCCTTGCCTTTCCATTTATAGCCTCAGTAAAATACTCAAAAGTACCTGAATCCGTTCCTGGCCCATAAAGCCTTATTTCTTCATGAGGCCAGCCATCTTTCAAATCGCTCCAGTATTTTACCTTTGAATCCTTATTCCATATCTTTTTTAAGTCCTCAGAACTTAAATTATCTACCCAATTATTATCCTTATTTACAACTACCGCAATTCCATCTTGAGCTACCTCAAATTCCGTCATATTCACATTATTTTTTTCTGCTTCCTCTTTTTCAATATCCTTAACCTTCCTCGAAGCATTGTTTATGTCCGTTTCACCAGCTACAAACTTTTTAAATCCACCTCCAGTACCTGAAGTCCCCATAGTAATTTTTATATCTCTGTGCTTTGAATTAAATTCCTCAGCCACAGCTTCAGTAATAGGCCCCACAGTACTTGATCCATCTATTTTTATGTACCCTATATCGCTTTTTTTACAGCCTGAAAAAGAAAGCAGTAAAACAAATAAAATAGGAAAAGAAATATATTTTATAAGACTTTTCATATTGCTCTCCTCCAAATGTTAAGTCCCAGCCCACCTTACATTTAAATTGCTAATTTTACATAAATTTTATTATAAATATATAATACTTATTAATATTCCATTTAGCAAGTGCTTATAATTCATAAATTAAAAAAATACGAAATGCCAGCCACCTGGCATTTTCCAGGTCGCTGGCACCGTTCCATCCCCCAAATTTAGCTCGTCCATTAATGGAACGGTCAAGACCGTTCCCTACAGCATAATTCAATTAGGAATTGGAAACACAAATAATGCTTGTGTCATATTATTCTACTTATCCGTCCCTAATTTCGCTAATTCCTATTTTAGCTGCATTTAGAATATCCACAGTTTGGACAAATTACACATCCATCTGCATGGGTGATTTTATTTCCACATTCAGGGCATACATCTTGCTTTTTGGGCTTTTCTTCCTCTATAAGGTCATTTATATACATATTATCTGCAATGGTCTCATCATCACAGTTTTTAATTTCCTTTGAATTCATAAGCTTCTCAATGGTCCTTGCAATTGCATCTGGGCAGGACAGTACTTTAATATCCTTGTTATTTGCCCTTTGCCTTAATGTAGAATGGCATCTTATTCCTTTAAGCTGATGAATAATTGATTCAACATCCATTCCGCTTCTAAGCCCAATAGATATAAGCCTTGCAGTAGCTTCTGACTGGGATGGGCATCCTCCTGCTTTACCTACGTTTGTAAATACCTCGCAAATTCCATTTTCATCATAATTTACTGTAACATAAAGGTTTCCGCATCCAACTCTTACTTTTTCAGTTATCCCCTTTGTAAGCTGAGGTCTTTCTCTTGGAGTTGAACCATCATCTCCTGAAATGTTCCCTACCTTTTTATTATCCGTCCCTACATTTAATACCTGACCGCTTCGGCTTCCATCCCTATATATAGTTACGCCTTTGCAGCCAAGCTTATATGCCAAAGTGAACACATCTCTAACATCCTTTTCCGATGCATCATTTTTAAAGTTTACTGTCTTTGAAACTGCATTATCCGTATACTTTTGAAAAGCTGCCTGCATTCTTATATGCCAAACAGGTGTAATATCATGAGCAGTTACAAATACTTTCTTAATATCCTCTGGTATTTCTTTAATATGAGCAATAGTCCCCTCTTTTGCAACTTTCATCATAAGCTCCTTGCTGTAAAGTCCTCTTTCTTTCATAACCTTTTCAAAATATGGATATACTTCAACTAATTTATCATTATCCATTACATTTCTAACAAAGGCAACAGCAAATAGAGGCTCGACCCCTGATGAAACACCTCCTATTATACTTATAGTCCCTGTAGGTGCGATGGTCGTTGTAGTCGCATTTCTAAGAGGTTCTTCATCTTTATATATACTGTTTTCAAAAGCAGGAAAAGCTCCCCTTACCTTTGCAAGCTCCCTTGATTCCTCTTTTGATTTTTCATTTATAAACTTCATAATATTTTCAGCAAGCTTAACTGCTTTCTCTGAATTATATGGAATATTGAGCATCATGAGCATATCAGCAAATCCCATTATCCCAAGACCAATCTTTCTTGTGCTCTTTGTCATCTTATCTATTTCATCAAGAGGATATTTGTTTACATCAATTACATTGTCAAGAAAATGTACTGCAGTTTTAACTGTCCTTTCAAGCTCCTTATAATCAACCTCATACTTACCGCCATTTTCTTTAAGCATCTTAACAAGGTTAATTGAACCCAAGTTGCAGCTTTCATAAGGAAGAAGAGGCTGCTCCCCACATGGGTTAGTGCTTTCAATTTCCCCAAGGCTTGGGGTTGGGTTATCCCTGTTCATTCTATCTATAAAAACAATACCCGGCTCACCATTTGTCCATGCCATCTTAACTATAAGATCAAAAACTTCCCTTGCATTTAACTTTCCTACTGCCTTTTTAGTATGAGGATCAATAAGATCATAATCCTCACCCTTTTGCGCTGCCTCCATAAACTTTTCCGTAAGTGCCACACTTATATTAAAGTTTGTAATTTCTTTAGTATTCTCCTTGCACTTAATAAACTCCATTATATCAGGATGATCAACACGAAGTATTGCCATATTGGCCCCACGTCTTGTGTTGTGGCTTACAAATCCATTTGCTATATATGTGCTGTTTTCTGGTACTGAAAGATCTAATGTAAGTGCTTCACTGCCTTTAAGTTCAACTACCTCATCATAAAATTGATTGTTTTCTAAAAACCACATTAAACTGCTGTTTCTAACTTCTTCATAATTTTTTGCCAAGTATTTTAATCTCATTCTTGTTAAGTTTCTTTTAGCACTAACGTCAGGTAAATAGTGATAAATGTCCCTATAAAGTTCTCTATTCGCACCTCTGCTTGCCTTACCCTTAGCACATCCTCGCTCCGGTCCGTCATATATTTCTTTTAATTTATATGCCTGATTAGGTATAATGTCGTTAAATTCATATGATGCTTCTTCTATATTGTTTAATCTTTCATTCTTTTCAGATACAATAAACCCAATCTCATCCTTGAATTTTCTTATTCCTTCATTAGTTACTATTCTAATTTGATAAATAGGATTATCTCCAAAAGCACCTTTTCTATCTGAGTTGATAGAAGTACAAGTTGGGATACCAATAGAAAGAAGTAATATCCTTAAACCATCAGCCATCTTTTCTGAAATTGTACATAAAGATGGATACCCTTCTTTAGTAACACAGCCATCTGCAGAAAATAGCCCTCTTATAAATCCCTTTGCAAAGCTCTTTCCGCCTTTAAATATAACCCCTGGCACATTTGCATCTATAGATGATTTTTTGTCCACGCCAATAAATCTTAGCCAATTTGTTAAGACTGTAGAATTAAAAAAATAATTTGTAGAGTTATTGTCAGGCTTTTTTTTAACACAAGGAGTTAAGCCAAATATTTTTTCTGTAATATATATCATTCTGTTTTTAATTTCCTCTTCCTTGTCAGCTATTGTTAGTATTAGCCTCCCTGTGCCATGCTCATTTATACTTATTGCTCCATCGCCCATAAAATACCCAATAAATTCCCCCAACTCCTCTGTTGGGAACTCTGGTATGTTAATTTTTGTTGCATTAAAATGTGGTTCTACATTATATTCAGGGAATTTATAGTTTCCATTATCAAGATAGAAATCCTTTTGAAGAACTATATAGTCTCCTGCCTTAATGTCCTTTAAATGTTTCCATACATATTCCCCTGCTTCATTTATAACCCTGAATCTATGCTCCTCAGTTGCTGTTACAGTATAGCCGCACTTTGTTTTTAAAGTTATTGTCTTTGAATGTCCATTATTATAAAATTCATCAGAATCCTTAATTCCTTCATCAGTAACAACCTTTAAATCATGCTTGTGCCAAGATTTAGGCTGTGCATCACATGGTCCAATCTCATCAATTCTCACAATTCCATTGCCTGTAGCAACCAATGTATCCCTTGATACACATCCTCCCTGTTTTACAGCTTCTGTAGCAGAGTTAAACACTTTCATAAAGCTTATTGGCCCTGATGCCACTCCCCCTGTTGTTGCTACTGCAGAGCCTTTTGCCCTTAGTCTCGAAAAGCTAAACCCTGTTCCTCCGCCTGATTTATGTATCAGTGCTGCATTTTTAACAGAATCAAATATTCCCTCCATAGAATCTTCAATAGGAAGAACAAAACAGGCAGAAAGCTGCCCAAGAGGCCTTCCTGCATTCATAAGAGTGGGTGAATTGGGTATAAATTTTAAGTTTGACATTAAATTGAAAAATTCTTCTTCAGTTTTTTTAGCATCATAATTTTTACCATAATTTAAATCTGCTGAAGCAATAGTTCTTGCAACACGTCTCATCATATCCTCTGGGGTTTCAATTATGTTTCCATTTTCATCTTTAGCTAAATATCTTCTTTCAAGAACTTTAAGAGCGTTCTCACTTAATTCCATATTATCTCCTCCATCATACATATAGTATATACATGCTATGCAGCACACAATATATTGTACATCTTGGGTGATATTTATGCAAAGTTTTTATTAGCAACTTTTACTATATATAATTTAATTATTCCGCTTATACTCTTAATATCGAATAATTTCCAACAATATTGAAGGGAAATTGCATTTGATTTGTAATATAAAATTACTTCATGAGTTTTATTTCTTAAATTTGTTATAATATAATAAGAGATTAATTTTAAGGAGACTTATTATGGAAAAGCTAAAAAGAGATTTTTATGAAACGGACGGGGTATCTTTATCTCAAAAGCTGCTGGGAAAAAGACTTGTACATATTGTGGATGGAGAAAGGCTTAGCGGAATAATAGTTGAAACAGAAGCCTATATGGGATCTCTTGATAAGGGAGCCCATTCTTACAGGGGAAAAACAGAAAGAAATAAAGTAATGTTTGGCCCATCAGGCTTTGCCTATGTATATTTTATATATGGACTTTATTACTGCTTTAATGTAGTTGCAAATAAAGAGGATATTCCACAGGCAGTTTTAATTAGAGCAATAGAACCTGACGAGGGGCTTGACTCTATTTCCTTAAATAGATATAAAAAAAGCTATGAAAGCTTAACTAAAAAAGAAAAACTAAATCTTACAAGTGGCCCATCAAAGCTCTGTACTGCTCTTAAAATAGATAAAAGTCTTAATGGCTGTGATTTATTAAGTGATATCTTATTTATTGAAAATACAAATAAAAATGACATTAAAATAAAATCTGCAAAGCGCATTGGAATTGATTATGCAGAAGAAGCCAAGGACTTCCTATGGAGATTTTATGACGAAAAAAGTCCATATGTTTCTAAAAAGGTAAAATAACAATTTCTCTCCTGCATTAAAAGGGACGTATATAGAAAAATCTATATACGTCCCAAAAACTTTCGATCGGCTCCTCTAAAACTCAGATGGAGGGAGGTATTTTATTAAGTATGCTCCACCTGAGTTTTAGAATCACCCTATTTGATGGGCTGCCCATCCTAATGCCCCCGCTTAAGGCGGGGAATAACGGATGCTATACCCCTTGATTAGCTCTTTTAAGACTCAGATGGAAAGAGATATTTATTAAGTATGCTCCACCTAAGTCTTAGAGTTACTTGATTAAACTACATATATCATTTGTAAATTGGACAGGATCTTCTATAGGAAGTCCTTCAATTAACAAAGCCTCATTATAAAGCACATTTGCATATACCTTTACCTTATCCTTATCATCCTCAAATGCCTTTTTAATAGTGCTAAACATTTCATGATTTGTATTTACTTCAAGGATTTTATCTGCCTTAATGTTTTGGCTGTTTGGCATAGTTCTCAGCACTTTTTCCATTTCAATGGACAGTTCTCCATCGCTTGTAAGGCAAACAGGATGGCTCTTTAATCTCTTGGAAGCCCTTACCTCCTTGACTTTGCCATTTAGTGAGTCCTTCATAAAATCAAACAGCTCTTTATTTTCCTCTGTTGCTTTTTTACTTTCCTTTTCATCAGATTCAAAACCTAAATCCTTATCAGAAACAGATTTAAATTCTTTTTCTTTATATTTTGCAAGCGTTTTAATTGCAAATTCATCTACATCATCTGTGCAGTATAATATTTCAAAGCTTTTTTCTTTAACCGCTTCTGTCTGCGGCAGCTTCTCAATTTTCTCTATTGTATCACCGGCTGCATAATATATATATTTTTGATCCACTTTCATACGAGAAACATATTCATCTAAGCTTACAAGTTTTTTCTCTGTAGATGAATAGAACAAAATTAAATCCTCTAAAACATCCTTATTTGCTCCGAAATCAGCATAAACACCATATTTAAGCTGTTTCCCAAAGTTTTTATAAAACTTTTCATAATTATCACGGTCATTTTTAAGCATAGATAAAAGCTCATCTTTTATTTTCTCATTTATTTTTTTAGAAATAAACCTAAGCTGCCTGTCATGCTGTAAAAGCTCTCTTGATATGTTTAAAGACAAATCCGGAGAGTCTACTAATCCTTGCACAAAACTAAAATAATCTGGCAGCAAGTCTGAACATTTCTCCATTATCAATACGCCATTTGAGTAAAGCTCTAACCCCTTTTGGAATCCCTTTGTATAAAAATCATAAGGCGGCTGAGATGGAATATATAAAAGTGCATTATAATTTACTACACCTTCTACTTTAGTATGGATACATTTTAATGGCTTGTCATAGCCAAAATGCTTATCCATATAAAATCTATCATAGTCCTCAGGCTTTAATTCATTTTTATTTTTTCTCCAAATAGGTACCATGCTGTTTAGGGTTTCATCCTCAGAATAATCTTCATACTCCTTATCGCTGCCTTCTTTAAGTCTGCTCTTTTTCATAACCATTTTAATAGGATATCTTATAAAATCAGAGTACTTCTTAACTAAAGATTTTAAATTGTAATCCTCTAAATAATCATCATAATTTTCATCATCAGTATTTGCTTTTATCTTTAGTATGACTTCTGTCCCTACTTCTGCCTTTTCACATTCTTCTATAGTATAGCCATCTTCACCCTTAGATTCCCATTTATAAGCCTTGTCTGATTTAAGGGCCCTGCTTTTTACAGTAACAAGCTCAGATACCATGAAAGCAGAATAAAATCCTACTCCAAATTGACCTATTATATCTACTCCATCTTTAGCTTCCATTTCATTTTTAAAATCAAAAGAACCGCTTTTTGCTATTATACCTAAATCACTTTCAAGCTCTTTGTCTGTCATGCCTATACCTGTATCAGTTATAGTAAGCGTTCTATTTTCTTTATCTGGGGTAATTCTTATGTAATAATCATCTTTATTAAACGTAGTGTTTTCATCTGAAAGTGCAAGATAATATCTTTTATCAATAGCATCACTGGCATTAGATAAAAGCTCTCTTAAAAATATTTCTTTATTTGTATAAATTGAATTAATCATTAAATTAAGCAGTCTTTTTGACTCTGCTTTAAATTGTTTTTTAGCCATTTAACCATTTCCTTTCATTAAAATCATAAGTTGTTATTAGCACTCAACTATAGTGAGTGCTAACTCTATTGTAAATTTTTTTAGGTTTTTGTCAACACCTTATAGAAGGTTGAGCCCTAAAAATAGATAAAAAAACCTCTAAAATTAGAGGTTTTAATTAATACAAAATATATTCAAAAAATAAAATGGCTCCGCAGAGAGGATTCGAACCTCCAACCCTTCGGTTAACAGCCGAAT
>ENA-UOOH01002259-UOOH01002259.1-fermentation-metagenome-genome-assembly--contig:-NODE-2259-length-17026-cov-4.017795_pt1 | contig 17026 bp, 16 predicted proteins | sample MGYA00245778_ERZ724025 | MGnify/ENA primary metagenome ERZ724025 (study PRJEB28704, sample SAMN03018313) | fermentation metagenome | biome: anthropogenic terrestrial biome; feature: soil; material... | reverse complement strand
GTGGAGACGCTGTGGCAGAGTAGGTCGTTGCCGGATCTAATTTAGCCCCTCAGGTTATACCTGAGGGGTATTGTCATGTTTTTAAGAAGCTGTATGGTTAAAATTAGTTTGGTTTTTTTCCGGGTTAGCAGGAGGGATCCTACTAATTATGCTGAATTGGCCATATAGCGGAGGTGAGAACATGAAAAAAACATGGTTGTGTATGTTAGTTTTCATTATACTGGCATACCCGCTTATGGCTGATTCTCTCAATGATATACACAAAGCTATTCTTAACAATGATCTAGAGTTAGCCAAGAAATTAGGAGAGACCTCAAACCAAGAAGGTCTTATTCTGGTAGCTATTGCACAAAAAGAATACTTGAATTTACTAGCAGAAAACCTTATCCTACTATCAGAGGGAAGTACAACAGAAAAAATATGTGACGAACTACTTGCAGATTTCATCGCCATAAGGAAAGATTACCTGAGTATTATAAATAAAATAAACTTCGAAGAGAAAAAATCAACTTTACGTCTTAGATTAGATACACCTTTATCGATGAATGAATCAAACAAGAAGGATGCTAGAAACTATAGTGCTTATTTATTAGCTATTGCCGAAAAAAAGTATCCCCGTAACTATAAAGAAGTTAAAGCGATTATAAACGGTTATTTCCCTTTAGCTTATCAGGTTCGTCTTTTATTAGTATCTGCCAATGCGCCAGCCCAAAACGACTTGCATGAGGTTTTAAACTCTGGCAAGCTTAAGGAGCTGGATATGGATCTGCAAAAAATATGGCAATCTCTGTCTAATTAAAGACAAAGGAAGCTATATTTTAGCAGGAATATATGAGGATGTGGAGAAACTATAAACGGTTAGTGGTGTCAGTTGTTCATGTATTCAGTATTTATCAAACACTAAGCGTCTGTGGTCCACTGACTTTCGACACAGTTTCTCTGCACCTTAGGTGTACTGTGTTATTTCCGTGGTTTTTTTTATGCCTATTTAGGCAGAAAATGTTAATAGGAGGTAGAGAAAATGGCAGAAATCCTCGAAATCCGCTGGCATGGTCGCGGTGGACAGGGTGCCAAAACCGCTGCCTTGCTAATGGGTGAATCTGCCGCAGAAGCCGGCAAATACGTACAGGCATTCCCCGAGTACGGCCCAGAACGCATGGGTGCACCGGTTACAGCATACAACCGCATTAGCAACAATCCTATCCGTCTCCATTGCAGCGTACAGAACCCTAAATATGTTGTTGTTCTTGACCCAACCTTCCTTGGTGCTGTTGACTTTACAAATGGCATTTTGGATGGTGGAGCTATCTTAATCAATACTTCAGAAACTCCTGCTGATTGGAAGCAGAAGCTAAGTCTTGATGGTAAGAACATTAGAATCTACACTGTAGATGCTTCAAAGATCTCCAAAGAAGAAGTTGGCGGTAACTTCCCCAACACACCAATGTTAGGTGCTCTTATTAAGGTAACTAATGTGTTGCCTGTGGAAGAAGCCTTAAATGCCATCCGTAGTAAGCTGACAATTAAGTTCCGTAATAAACCAGAACTAATTGACAGAAACCTCAAAGCTATTCAGAGATCCTTTGAGGAGGTGCTAAGCTAATGAGCGAGAAGAAAGTGATTCCAGCTGGTGCTACTTGGAAAGAGATTCCCGTGGCAGGTATCATTCCTACAGCAGGTACTGCCCAGGAGTTTAAAACCGGTGACTGGAGAACTCGCAAACCTATCCATGATGAGAAAAAGTGTATTAATTGCTTACGCTGCTGGATTTACTGTCCAGATGCATCCATCATGGTTAAAGACGGTAAAGTTATCGGTATAGATTATGACCATTGCAAAGGCTGTGGCATCTGTGCCAATGTATGTCCTGATAAAGTTAAAGCTCTTACAATGATTGCCCAAAGCGAAGAAGAATAACTCCTTAAAAGTTTCGGAAGGGGGATTATAAGAATGAAGATTCGCCATTCCCTAACCGGCAACGAAGCTATGGCAGAAGCAATGCGTCAGATTAACCCTGACGTAGTTGCTGCTTACCCAATCACTCCGCAAACAGAGATTGTGCAGCTATTCTCCAACAGCGTTGCCGACGGAAAAGTGAATACAGAATTTGTTACTGTTGAAAGTGAGCACAGTGCAATGAGCGCCACCATTGGTGCTTCCGCAGCAGGTGCACGTGCTATGACAGCAACCTCAGCTAATGGTCTTGCCTACATGTGGGAGGTTGTTTATATTGCTGCTTCCATGAGATTACCAATTGTTATGCCAGTAGTTAACCGTGCGTTAAGTGGACCTATTAATATCCACTGCGACCACAGTGATACTATGGGTGCAAGAGATTCTGGCTGGATACAGATTTATTCTGAGAACAGCCAAGAAGCTTATGATAACTTGATTCAAGCTATGCGTGTTGCTGAGCACAGCGAAATTCAATTGCCAGTAATGGTATGTATGGATGGCTTTATCATCAGCCATGGTATGGAAGTTATCGAAATGGAAGATGATGATACTGTTCGTAAGTTTATTGGCGAGCATAAAGCAAATTATAGTCTTCTTGACGTCAAGAATCCTATTACAATGGGACCACTTGATCTCCAAGACTTCTACTTTGAACACAAAAAGCAACAAGCTGAAGCCATGAAAAATTCAGCTGCTGTTATTCGTGATGTAGCTAAGGAATGGGAGAAACTCACAGGCCGCAGCTATGACATGATCGAAGAGTACCGCATGGAAGATGCCGAGATCGCTATTGTTGCGATAGGTTCTGCCACTGGTACAGCTAAAGTTGTTATCGATGGATTAAGAGAGAAAGGCGTCAAAGCCGGTCTCGTAAAAATCCGTGTCTTCCGTCCATTCCCTAAGGAAGAGATTGCTAAGGCATTAGCTAATACTAAGGCTGTAGCTATCATGGACCGTGCTGAATCATTTGCTGATTTCGGTGGTCCTCTCTTTAGAGATATTCGTGCTAGCCTATATGATCATGATGTCAGACCCAAGATGGTAAGCTATGTTTATGGCCTTGGTGGTAGAGATGTCATGCCCGAAGATATTGCCAGCGTTTACGCAGATCTAGAGCGCCTAGTAAAGGGCGAGCAGCTACCTATGCTCAACCATCTAGGCGTGAGAGAGTAGGAGGTGACATCAAATGGCAGTAAATCTTAAAGCGCTTTCAGCCAAGGAACCTGCACTATCAGCTGGTCACCGTGCTTGTGCCGGTTGTGCCGCTCCGATTGTTGTGCGTCAGGTCCTTATGGCTTCTGATAAGCCTGTTGTTGTTGGCAGTGCCACTGGCTGTTTGGAAGTTACCACTTCCATCTACCCTTACACTGCTTGGAACGTAAACTTCATTCATAATGCTTTTGAGAACTCCGCAGCTACTATCTCTGGTGTAGAAGCAGCATTTGAGTCACTTAAAAAGCAAGGTAAGATCGATGATGATATCAACTTTGTAGCCTTTGGTGGCGACGGTGGTACCTATGATATCGGCTTCCAGTCTTTGTCTGGCGCCATGGAGCGCGGTCATAATATGCTTTATGTCTGTTATGATAATGGTGCTTATATGAACACTGGTATCCAAAGATCATCTGCTACACCTCAAGGTGCAAATACCACTACAACACCTGCAGGTAAAGTCTCTACAGGTAAAAAACAATATCGTAAGGATTTAGCAGAAATTATGGCTTCGCACCATATTCCTTATGTTGCTCAAGCTTCTGTCTCTAACTATAGAGACCTCATTGAGAAGGCTCAAAAAGCATTCTCAATTAAAGGACCAAAATTCCTCAACGTTCTATCTCCTTGCCGTTTAGGTTGGGGTTTCAATCCAGAAAATACTGTTGATCTAGCACAGATGATGGTCGATAGTTGCTTCTGGCCATTGTTTGAAGTTGAGAATGGCGTTTGGAAGCTTACCTACAAGCCAAAGAACAAGCCAAACATCGAAGAGTGGATGAAACTACAAGCTCGCTTCAAGCATCTCTTTAGAGGTGAAGAGGGCAAAGCTGTTATCGCAGCTGCTCAAGAAGAAGTCGACAAGCGCTGGGAACAGATACTTGCTCGTTGCGGCGAAACCATGTAATAATAAAGGGATCGGTCTTTGGCCGATCCCTTTTGATACATATGAAAAAAATTATACTAATTTAAAGGCAGGTGTGGTCAGTCAATGTCTAAATGTTTACTTTGTGGAGAAGAAAAAGAAGCAGTTATTGTCATTGGTGAATACTCAATTTGCACTTTTTGCGAAAAGGCATTGACCATAACTGATCCTAAGAAAAACGAGTATAGCGAGGTAGTTGATAAACTAAGACCACTGTCTCGCGAGATTATTGAAGCAAGCCTTAGAGGTTAATGCAGGTGATATTATGAAAGATAAGCAAAAAGATTCTCCTTTTGTAGAAGCTGTAAGAAACTATGTAAAAAAAGGTATTATTCCCTTCCATACCCCAGGACATATACAAGGGAGAGGGGTTAGCGAAGAATTTAGGGACTTTTGGCAGCAGGCTTTAGCTTGTGATTTAGCTGAGGTAGAGCACCCAGAATCAGGTCATGATTATGAAGTACCACGCAAAGAAGCAGAAGCACTACTAGCAGAACTATATGGTGCAACTCGCTCCTTTTTTCTCGTTAATGGTACAACGGAAGGAATTCAAGCTCTGTTTCTAGCATTTTTTAAAGATAAAGATACGGTCTTAATGCCGAGAAATGTTCACCGTTCAGCGATCGGTGGTTTAATATTGTCCGGTGCCAAGCCTAACTGGGTCTATCCAGAGATAGATCGGGACTGGGGTATAGCTACATCCCCTAACGAAGAAGCCTGGCTTAAACAAGCCACCAACATCTCAGGAGCGTTTCATCTATACCCCAATTATTATGGGCTCTGCCCTGATTTAGATCACTATCTTCTTAAAGGAGTCCCTAATTTGATTGACGAAGCTCATGGCCCACATTTCCCTTTTTCTAAGAAGCTACCCCAAAGAGCATTAAGACCAGGCGTAACAGCTACTGTGCAAAGTCCCCATAAGATTCTTTCTTCTCTGACCCAGAGCTCTTGGTTACATGTACGAGAAGAAAAGGATGTTCATAATATAGCTAGAGCTCTAGGATTAATAGAAAGCACTAGTCCCAACTTTTTATTATGGGCTTCTTTAGATGCAGCTAGAGCATATGAAGCTGCGAAAGCTAATAGATGGGATGAGCTTATTGATAAGGTTTATAAACTACGGCAAGATTTAACCATGATACCAGGCTTGGAGGTTTATAATCCCCAAGACCGCAAAGAAATAAAGCAGTTTGATCCTTTAAAATTAATGGTAAAAGCTACTAAGATCGGTTTAGATGGATTTGAACTAAGAGATGAGCTCAGAAAGAGGGGAATTATGCCTGAACTAGCTGAGCCACAGTTTGTGCTCTTTATTATTACGCCAGCTCATAAAGATGAGGAATTACATGCCTTATATGAAGCTTTAGAGGATATAGCTACCTTAAAAAGGAAATCTAATATTAAAAGAAGAGAGTTACCGGTTCTTCCACGACTAAAAGCCATATTAACGCCGAAGGAAGCCTTTTTTTCCCCAGCTAAACCAGTTAAACTAAAAGAAGCTATAGGTTATATAGCCAGAGAAATGATTATTCCCTATCCTCCCGGTATACCACTAATTATGCCAGGAGAAGAGATTACTAAGGAAGTTGTAGAATTGACACAATACTATAGTAGTCTAGGTTGGCCTTTAAGAGGATTAGAAGACGAGCGTGCCGAGCATATTTATGTAATCGAGTAGGCGATAAAGGGGTGGCGATATGGCAAGACAGATTACTGACGAACTCGATGTACTTTTAGGAGTGTTTCCCGAGCGCATTAAAAAAGCACTAGAAACTCCCCAAAGAGAGCAGTTATTGGAGGTAGTTCTCGATTTAGGCAGGCCACCAGAAGCACGTTATCCAGATAGTTTTGTTTATCTAGCTGAAGAACCAGTGACTAGAGAAGAACTAGCTCAAGTAGTTCAAATGATTGGCGAATTTGGCTCAGATAATAGAGCAGGAATAGAAAGAACCTTACACCGAATTTCGGCTTTGAAAAATAGACGAGGTGAAATTATCGGTCTGACCTGTCGTGTAGGGCGAGCAGTATCAGGGACAATTGATATTATTGCTGATATTATTAAAGAAGGCAGGTCACTGTTATTACTTGGTAAACCAGGTGTTGGCAAAACCACGATGCTTCGCGAGATCGCTAAAGAATTAGCAGAATCTAAGCGAGTTGTGATCGTTGATACATCAAACGAAATTGGTGGCGATGGTGACATACCTCACCCTGGTATAGGTAGAGCTAGAAGACTGCAGGTACCAAGGCATGATTTACAATACCAGGTGATGATCGAAGCTGTAGAAAATCATATGCCTGAGGTTGTTGTGATCGATGAGATTGGCAATTCATTTGAAGCAGATGCTGCTAGAACAATAGCAGAAAGAGGGGTTATGTTAATCGGCACAGCCCATGGTATCACCTTAAAAAATCTTATCAGTAATCCGACACTAGTAGATTTAGTGGGTGGAGTTCAAAGTGTTACTTTAGGTGATGAAGAAGCTAGACGCCGGGGAACTCAAAAGTCAATCTTAGAAAGAAAACAAGAACCTACTTTTGAAACTGTAATTGAGATAATAGATCGCAATACCTTAGCCATCATAAAAAACATTGGTGAAGCAGTTGATACTTTATTAAAGGGTGGCTCTGCTTATCAAGAGATCAGGAAAAGAGAAGAAGATGGGCAGATCATTGTAGAAGAAAAAGAACAATCTTTACCAAGGCGTACTCGTACTATTCGCAACATTTACCCCTATGGAGTTAGTCGTAATAAGGTTTTAGACGCGATAGATGAGGTTAAAGCGCCATTGGTTGTTGTCCGCAACATTAAGGATGCAGATCTGATCTTAACTTTGAAAAGCCAATATAATAAGTTACCACAAGAGATCAGGGAGTCCGAGGTTAGAGGTTTACCAGTGAAGGTAATTAGAAGCAACACTACTATTCAAGTACAAAATGCTGTGCGCGAAATAGCACCATCTGCTAAAGATGAAGATGATGAGATATTAAGCGTCATGATTCAAAATGGTGAAAAGGTCTTAGAAAGATTTAAAAAGCAGTAATTATCGTATGCTTAATTGATTGTTTGAACATAGACTAACTTAGAAGAGTCAGAAAAAACAGGGTTGAGGGAGAAGAAAGGAGATGCAGAACATTTAAGTGGCAGGATTATTTGTAAGTTTTGAAGGAATTGATGGTTGTGGTAAAAGTACCCAAGTTAAACTATGTTATGAAGCAATAAGTCAAGCGAGTATCCCCTCTCTTCTCACAAGAGAGCCTGGCGGAGAAGTTATTGCCGAACGCATTAGAGAGATCCTCCTCTTTGCTAAGGAAGATGTTTTGCCAGAGACAGAAGTACTTTTATATGCAGCTGCAAGAGCACAACATGTAAAGAAAGTTATTAAACCTAATTTGGACGCAGGTAAGGTTGTTATCTGTGATAGATTTGTGCACTCTAGTATTGCTTATCAAGGTTTTGGTTTAGGTGTTGATGTAAATTCAATTTGGCAAGTGAACAGTTTAGCTATGGGTAATACATTTCCAGATATTGTCTTTTTGTTTGATCTACCAGTAGAAGAGGCACTTAAAAGATCAAGGGAGAGACAAATAGGCAGGGAGTTAAGCTTAAATAGCGAAGGTAATAAGCAAGACAGAATTGAAGCTCGCAGCCAAGATTTTTACGAAAAAGTTCGGTCAGGTTTTCTGGAAATGGCTAATGACCAACGAGTAAAGGTGCTGGATGCAACCAAAAGTCCAGAACTTATTCATGAGGATGTAATGGCCATTATTTGGCGAGTTTTACAAGGAGGGAATCCATAATGAAGCTTATTATCGCCGTGGTGCAGGATCAGGACGTTCCAGTGGTTTTAGATAAGCTTATGGACGAAAAGATAAGAGCTACAAAACTTGCCAGTACTGGCGGGTTTTTAAAGCAAGGGAATACTACATTGCTTATTGGTGTAAGTGAGAATATGGTTGATATTGTTATCGATATTATTCGTAAAGCTTGCTACTCAAAGGAGCAAATGATTACACCAGTTGTAGGCGATCTCAGCCGCAGTGTGCCTGACTTTATTCCCCAACCTGTACCAATTAAAATTGGTGGAGCGACTATCTTTGTAGTTGATGTAGATCGTTTCGAAAAGGTTTAAAACTATGAGCGTGAAAATTGAAAGAAATGAAGATCGAATAATAAGTTCCAAGATACAACCCTCAGAGCAATATAAAATCCAAGGGCCCGATAAGAAATTTATGGATATGCTTAAGCAAGAGGCTAGGCATTCTAACCGAGAGCAGTTAGAAAAACTGCTTAAGGAAGTAGATCAACTGGGTGCTAGGTTAGCTGAGGATTTGTCTTTAAAGACTTTGAAAAATTACAGGGATATGGTACGTCGTTTTCTCTATATTGCTCTTAGGGGTGCTTATAGTATTAAAGATGAAATGGGTATCGATATTTTTGGTTCAACCAGGACTTACAAAATAGCCAATAAGGTTGACGAATCTTTAGAGGAGCTGGCTTCTCTAATGTTAAAAAGACATGAAGCACAACTAGAGATTGTTTCTAGAGTGAGCGAGATCAGAGGACTCCTTGTTGATTTGATAGGATGAGGCTGTAAGCAGCCTCATTTATTTATATTAAAAGAAAATAGGAGGGATTATTAGCGGTGTTTGCACGCGTTATAGGTCAAGCAAGAGCTAAAAAGATCCTCCAAAGAGCTGTAGAAAAAGAACACCTAAGTCATGCCTATCTTTTTGCAGGGCCTCATGGGACAGGGAAAACAACTATGGCTAAAGAGTTAGCTATGGTCCTTAACTGTGAGACAGGCGAAGGCTGTGGAGAGTGTAGCTCTTGTAGGCGTATTGGGGAAGGAATTTATCCTGATGTTAAGGTTATAGGACCAGAAGGACCATCAATAAAAATAGATCAGATTCGTTTAATGTGTTCCTTCTTAGCAATGAGTAGTTATGAAGGCCATTATAAAGTAGCTATTATTCGCCAAGCTGAAAAGATGCGAGACGAAGCTGCAAATAGTTTGTTAAAAACATTAGAAGAACCACCAGCTGATTCTTTAGTGATACTAACAGCAGAAAACCAATATGCACTCCTACCAACTATTCTTTCTCGGGTACAAAAGGTTGATTTTCAGAAGCTTGCCCAAGAAGAGATAATTAGCTATTTAATAAATAGGGGCCTCTCAAAGGAAGAAGCTGTAGGTTTAGAAGAGTATTCTGGAGGTTCTTTAGGTAAGGCTATAGAGATTAAAGACTCGGAATCGATGCGAGAGCTTTATGGGGATGCTAGTAAGGTAGTAAACAATTTGCAACAATTGCTACCTCACGAAGTAATAGATATTGGTGCTAAGATAGGGAAAGACCGATTACAAACAATTCGATTTCTGGATATACTTACTGATGTTATTAGGGCAAGAAGTTTTAAGTTGAATAGTAACACAAAGCAGGATTTTGGGAGAGTATTCGGGAAAGAATATGCCGAAACCCAAATTGCAGCTATTCTTGATTACTTAGAAGAATTAAAGTTATATATAGAAGGTTATGGTAATGCTCAGCTAGCATTAGAGGGTTTATTTATCCGACTTCGTCGTTAAGTGAGGTTTAGATATGGTTAAAGTTGTTGGTATTAGATTTAAAGAAGCAGGTAAGATCTATTACTTTGCTCCTGGAGATACTGAAATAAACCAAGGTGATTCGGTAATTGTTGAGACCGCTAGAGGTGTCGAGTATGGTGATGTTGTTTTAGGCCCTAAAGAAGTTGATGAAGCGGAAATTATCCAACCGCTTAAAGAGGTAATTCGCAAGGCAACAGCGGAAGATAAGGTAATAGTCGACGAAAATAGTTTAAAAGAAAAAGAAGCCTTTACTATCTGTTTAGAAAAGATTGCCAAACATGACCTACCAATGAAACTTATTGATGTGGAATACACTTTCGATAGAAAGAAAGTAATCTTCTACTATACAGCTCCAGGTAGAGTTGATTTTCGTGAGCTAGTTAAAGATCTAGCTGCCGTTTTCCGTACCAGAATTGAATTACGTCAAATTGGTGTACGCGATGAAGCTAAAATGATAGGTGGTTTAGGTCCTTGTGGTAGAGGGCTTTGTTGTGCTACCTTTTTAGGTGACTTCGCACCAGTTTCTATCAAAATGGCTAAAAAGCAAAGTCTATCACTTAACCCTAGCAAAATTTCTGGAGTTTGTGGCCGTTTGATGTGTTGTTTACGTTATGAACACGAAGTTTATGAAGAAGGTGGATTAGGTCTACCAGATATGAGTGCTATTCTTCGCATGGCTGATATGGGTGAAGATGATTATGATGAAAATATCTTAGACGATGAAGAATGGCAAGATGAAAATTCTAATGGTGATCCAGCAAATAGACCTAAAAAGAGACCTAATAAAGCCAAAAAGAGACCTAAGGATTGTTGCAAAAATCCAGCTTGTGGTAAAGAAACTGATGATACAGACCCCTCTAAAGAATAGTGCAGGTGATGGCATTGCAACTTCCTAATATTGAGGAGAATATTGAGCCTCATACCCTATATATTGTAGCTACACCTATTGGTAATTTGGCTGATATAACGTTAAGAGCTTTATATATTTTAGAAAATGTTGATCTTATCGCTTGCGAAGATACAAGAAGAACAGCCCCACTATTGCGTTTCTTTGGTATAGATAAACCATTAATTAGTTTTCATAGCCATAGTGGTGAAAATCGTTTTTTAGAGATAAAAAACCAGTTAGAGATAGGCACAGTAGCTTTAGTTAGCGATGCTGGTACACCTTGTATTTCAGATCCTGGGGCTGAATTAGCAGCCTATCTTTTGGAGTCAGGTCTTTCTATTAGACCTATTCCTGGCCCTTCAGCAGCGATTACAGCTTTAAGTGCTTCGGGACTAGATACTAGAGAGTTTACCTTTAGGGGCTTTTTAGGTAAAAAAGGTTTAAAAAATAAAGTCTCTCAGTTGATGCAATTAAGGGAAACTCAGATAGTATATGAAGCACCCCAAAGATTAGTAGAACTGTTAAGGTTAATTGCTGATGTAGATCCTGAAAGACCTATAACGGTCTCGAGAGAACTAACTAAACTCTATGAAGAGTTCTACAGAGGTTCTGCTAGAGATGCTGTGAGTTACTTTGAGCAAAAAGGGGTTAAAGGCGAGATAACCTTAATCATATCTGGTAATACTAAAAATATTATCTATAGCGATGAAGATGTACTCGAATTGTTAAAAGAAAGCTTAGCAAAGGGCAAAAGTTTGAGTGAAGCTAGCAAAGAAATTGCCTCAATAACTGGTCTTACCAAAAAGATCGTTTATAATCTAGGGCTAAGTATGGATGAAGATTAAGAAAGTTCTACTTGACGAAAAACGTTACTGATGATATCGTTTTTATAAAGAAAAGCTAAGAAAAAGAAGAGTAAACAGAGCGGATCTTCTAGAGAGCCGGGTTAGGTGCAAGCCGGTAGATTTTAACTGTTGAACATGGCTTTGGAGCTGGTAGCTGAAAAAAAGTAGGCTAGCCCGGGTGTGCCCGTTATAGCGCTAGGGTATTATTTAGTACCCGATCCGAGTGTTCGCTTTGGCGAAAATTAGGGTGGTACCACGGGTATTCGCTCGTCCCTTGTGTTTAAGGGGCGAGCTTTATTTTTTTAATGGAGGTGGTTTTATGAACCACAAGGAGACTTTCTATATAACAACACCAATCTATTATCCAAGTGCTAAACTACACATTGGGCATGCTTATTGCACAACCATAGCTGATGCTTATGCAAGATTTAATCGTCTAAGAGGTAAAGATGTTTTTTTCTTAACTGGTTCAGATGAACATGGTCAGAAGATTCAGCGTATTGCTGAAGCCCAAGGAATGAATCCCAAAGAATATGTAGATCAAATTGTTGCTTCATTTAAAGCACTTTGGGAGAGACTCAATATTAGCTATGATGACTTTATCCGCACAACAGATAAACATCATGAAGTACTAGTACAAAAGATCTTCCAAATTCTCTACGAAAAAGGCGACATCTACAAAAGCACTTACAAAGGTCTTTATTGTACCCCTTGTGAAGCTTTTTGGTTGGAGCGTCAAACTAATGATGGTAAATGTCCTGATTGTGGTAGACCAGTAGAAGAGGTAGAAGAAGAAAGCTATTTTTTCCGTTTATCTAAATATGCAGAGCCATTACTTAACTATTACAAAGAGCACCCAGAGTTCTTGCAACCAGCTGCTAGACTTAAGGAAATGGAGAGCTTTATTAAAAGTGGCTTAGAAGATCTCTGTGTTTCCAGAACAGCAGTTACTTGGGGTATCTCTGTTCCTTTTGATCCTAAACACTCAATCTATGTATGGTTTGATGCTGTAGTAAACTATATTTCTGCTTTAGGTTATCTTACAAATGACGATACTTTATATAAAAAGTATTGGCCGGCTGATTTGCATTTAGTAGGCAAAGAGATTATGAGATTCCATACCATTATTTGGCCGGCAATGCTTTTAGCCCTTGATCTGCCACTACCTAAAACTGTATTTGGCCATGGTTGGCTAGTCATCGAAGGCGAAAAAATGTCCAAATCCAAGGGCAATGTGGTAGATCCCAATCTCTTAATCGATGAATTCGGTGCTGATGCCATCCGTTATTTCCTCTTAAGAGAGATAACTTTAGGTTCTGATGGTAATTTCTCTAGAGACAGCCTAATTCGTCGGATTAACGCAGATTTAGCTAATGACCTAGGCAATCTCATTCACAGAACTAGCTCAATGTATGAGAAGTACTTCCCCGAAGCTATCCCTGAGTTAGGGGCTGAAGAAGAACCGGAAAAAGAACTAGCAGAACTGGCTAAAAAGGCTTTAGCGGAGTTCGAAACACTGATCGATAGTTATGAGCCACAAAACGCTTTAGAGTCTCTCTGGGTCCTAATTCGCAGGGCTAACAAGTATCTAGACTCTACAGCACCTTGGACTTTAGCCAAGAATAAAGATTATCCTAGATTGGCTCGTGTTCTCTATACAGTTGGTGAAGTTTTGAGAATAGCTTCTGTAGCTTTAACCCCAATTCTACCTACATCTGCAGCAAAGATTAGAGTTCAACTTGGTCTATCAGCAGATTGTACTTGGGAAGAAGCCAAAGTCTGGAACGGTCTACCAGTAGGTAATAGAATACTAAAAGCTGAACCACTATTCCCGAGAATTGAAGAAGATGAAAAAGAAAAAGGACCTGTTAAACCTGCTAAAGAGGTAAAGTCCACAAAGGCAGAGGCTACTAAAAAACCAGAAGCTACAGTAGTTACTGAAGAGCAGATAGAATTCGATGATTTCCTAAAAGTGCATCTTAAAGTAGCAACCATCCTCACCGCAGAACGAATAAAAGGTTCTGATAAGCTCCTACGTTTGGAAGCTGATTTAGGGACTGAAAAACGTCAGATTGTAGCTGGTATTGGCAAAGCTTATAGCCCTGAGGAACTCATTGGCAAACAAGTTGCAATAGTAACCAATCTAAAACCTCGCAAAATTATGGGCCTAGAGTCACAAGCAATGATAATAGCAGCTGGCGATGGCAGTACTTTAGCTGTGTTTAACCCAGAAAAACCAGTTAAAGCGGGTTCTATAATTGGCTAACCTTTATCTAGATAGCCACTGCCATTTAGAAGATCATGCTTTTGACGAGGATAGACTAGAGGTTTATCAAAGAGCACTTGCTTCTGGAGTAGGTGTGATGATCTTAGCAGGTTCTGATTTAGAGACATCTCGGAGAATTGTTGAGCTAACCAAAGAATATAAAGGGGTGTATGGCTTTGTGGGTGTGCACCCCCATGAAGCTGAACAAGTCCCAGCAAACTTTTTAACTGAACTCGCTAGTTTATTAGAAGAACCTAAAGTCTTAGGTATAGGTGAAATTGGTCTGGATTATTTCTACGATCACTCACCACGAGAAGTACAACAAAAGGTTTTTAGAGAACAATTGGAACTAGCAGCTTCAAAAGATGTTCCTTTTGTAGTTCATAGTAGGGATGCTAGTTTAGATACACTAACAATTCTCAAAGAACAAGGTTATCATAAGGGTATTTTCCACTGTTACTCATATAGTGTCGAGACCTTGCAGGAGATATTAGCCTTAGGTTATCTAATATCTTTAGGAGGAACAGTAACATTTAAAAATGCTAAAAAGCCATTAGAGGTTGCCAAAGTCGTACCATTAGATAGATTACTTCTAGAAACTGATTCTCCTTATATGACACCAGTGCCTTTTCGTGGTAAGCGGAATGAACCAAGTTTAGTAGTTAAGGTTGCTGAGAAGATCGCTGAAGTTAGAAACCTCACACCAGAAGAGGTTGGCCGAATTACTTGGGCTAATACAGAAAAATTCTTTGGTAGAAAGCTAACTAGAGATTAGCCCTGAAGTCCTGTAGTTTTATATCCGGAAATCATTAAAAAATCCGATGAAATCAATATCTTACTTCTTTGTAAAAACGTAAACTAGATATAAAATATATCTAGGGAGTTGGATGTTTGGCAAATAGTGTAAGCGTGAACTTTATATGACAGAAAGTAGAAGTTACAAAGAGAATTAAATGACCCCTGATACAGGAGAAGTATCAGGGGTCGTTTAATTCTAAATCATAAGTGAGAATGAAAAGGGACCGTAACTCTCCAACTAGCTCCCAATCAGTTGCAAGACAAGAGCAAGAAGGAGTTGGACGCGGCCCTTCCAAAGCCATCGATATGTTAATAGTAAACCAACCTGGGTTAAAGGTCGACCAATTGGCAGTAAAAAGGCTTACTAAGTTTGTAGTAAAACACAAATGTGCTTGTGGAGGAACTTTTAGAAAACATGGTAGCTACAAGCGGAATGTTGTAGAAGAAGATAAAGTGTTTGAAGTGCTAGTACCAAGAGTTCGGGGCAAGGACTGTGGTAAAATACACGGGCTACTTCCAGCCTCTCAAAATGCAACTAAGAAACAAATCGAAGACTTTATCATTCAAAGCATCGTAAGACCTATTGGAGAGTTAGGTGCAGATATATCAGGGGGACAAAGACAAAAGTTACGTTTAGCTTGGTTATTATTAAACAAAACCTCTTTGATTATTTTAGACGAACCTACAGCTAACTTGGCTCGAGAGTCTAAAAATAGATTTATGGACTTCTTAAAGAAATCCACAGCTCTAAAAATAATCATTACCCATGACAGCGAGCTTTTGGATCTAGCTGACAAAACATATACCCTCTAAATTTGTGGAGTTCTCAATCTAAAAAAGCTCCAATTAATACAAAGTAAAAGGACTAACCCCCTCTTAGTAGACAGCTAAACAGAGTCGAAAGAGGGGGTTTCTTTTTTTAGGTTTAAGCAGTGAGGTGTCTTGATAGCGAAGGACATGCTGAGTCAGTAGTTTCGAGAAATCTATTGCTAAGTAATTTTACAATATTAGTTCGAAGGAAAGTTCTCAAATCAAACTTTAGTGATGCTGTTGAAAGTTGATTAGTAGTAGGTGGAAAAGGACTAGTTTAAATAATACCGAAAACATTAATAACTATATTTTAAAGGGTGCTATGTAAATGGAAAATTCTTCAAGTTATTCGCCTAAGGCAGTTTTATTGTGGTTACTCAGGCAAGGTCGTCCTTATTGGCCACTTCAATTAAGCATGGTTGTAATAAGCGTGTTAGGAACTTTAGTTACTTTAGGTACAACTGAGGTTATGAGGCAACTGGTAAATGCTGGGGTAGGGAAAGATTTAAGTTTAGCTACTAAGACGATCAAGATAGCTACGATTATTTTTTTGAGTAACATCTTGCTAAATTTCGTCAGGCGCTTAATTAATGCTTATTTTAGCAGTAAGGTAACAAAGGATTTCGAAAAGGATTGTTATACTAAAAGCTTAAGAGCTAAGCAAGAAGATTTGGATGCATTTCATAGTGCAGATCTGATCGAAAGAATAGAGAGCTCGGCTCCCATGGCCCTTAAAGGGGTCTCTTGGAAAATAGTAGAGCTATTTGAGCGAGTTTTGACAATTATTATGCAAATTAGTTATATGGTAAGTATTGATATCAGGTTAACTTGGTTAGCATTTATCTTTGCTGTGGTAGGACCACTTTTGGTAATTATTTTAGCAAAAAAGATTCGTAAAACTAATGATCAGCTATATGGCAATAATGCTAAATTGCAGAGTTTAAATCAAGATATTTTTCAAGGGTTAGAAATTGCTAAAGCCTATTCTATACAAAGTTGGCTTTTAGAGAAGCTGAAATCTTTATATGTCAGTGATGTTAGCTTAAATAGAAAATCTGCTGTGTGGTCATCGACAGCTGGGTTAATGAACCTGATTGTTACTGCTGCTGGTTTACTTTCTATAATGGCCTTAGGCGGCAAACTCGCTATATTAGGGATAATTGATTTAGGAGCAGTACTCGCAATGGTTGTTATGTACGAGCAAGTGGGCAATCCAATCATACGCTTAACTGGTATTTGGCCTGAATTACAGAAGTCTATAGCTCAAGGCAAAAGAGCTAGAGATCTATTTTTATTACCAGCCGAAGATGAAAAAAGAACCACAGTTAGTCCTGAATCTGGGAGTTTGGTTTTTCAGGATGTAACCTTTGGTTATAATGAGACCGAGAAGGTCTTAAAAGGAGTTAATTTCACAGTAGAACCAGGACATATGGTAGCACTTGTTGGTCCTAGTGGTTCAGGGAAAAGTACCATACTTAAACTTCTTTTAAGGCTTTATACACCAGAAGCTGGTGAGATTATATGGCACGATAACTCTCTAGAAACTTATGATTTAGTAAGATGGCGGCAAAAAGTTGCTTATATACCTCAAACCCCTTTAATTTTCGCTGGTACAGTTAGAGAGAACCTTGTTTGTGATCTTGAAAACATTAGTGAGGGCCAAGTGAGGGAAGCTAGCAAAGCAGCCAGGATTCATGAGGTCATTGAAGCTTT